>ENA-OQEN01000181-OQEN01000181.1-human-gut-metagenome-genome-assembly--contig:-NODE-181-length-27613-cov-3.823365_pt1 | contig 27613 bp, 40 predicted proteins | sample MGYA00242791_ERZ504627 | MGnify/ENA primary metagenome ERZ504627 (study PRJEB26092, sample SAMD00036316) | human gut metagenome | host: Homo sapiens | study: EMG produced TPA metagenomics assembly of... | reverse complement strand
CATCGTCTGATACAGAAAGCAACAAGCCGTTGTCATGCAAGACGAAAGATATTGTTACCGTAGTCCGGGCATATCGAACCGCGTTGGAGATCAGGTTATTGCTGACCTGTGAAACAAACGCGCTGTCAAGGGGTAACTGTGAATTGGGTATGTCATTTTGTAAAATCAATTCTTTTCCATTTTTCGTACATATGATTTTTGCACTGTCATACAAAGAAGATACCAATGGTTGCAAGCCAATCAACTTGTACTCCGGCTGCGTATCTTCCATACGCCTAATGTTGCTCATACTGCTTACATAGTTTTCCATACGGGAAATATGCTTTCCCATTGTGGCGGCGGTTTCCCTCGTTTGGGAATTGTCGCTAGCTTGCAGCATTTCGTTATAGCCTTTTAGTACCGTCAGAGGGGTACGCAAATCGTGAGCAAAAGCGGCGTTGAGTGCTTTTCGTTCTTCAACTTGCCGCCACATTTTAGAGAAATTGTCCGCAAGGGTTGTCCGCATGATTTCAAAGGACGCGCAAAGCTGTCCCAATTCATCGTTGTTATCATAGTCGATTGAAAAGTCCAAGTCATTGTTCGCTATTTTTTCAGAAGCAGTCCGCAGTTCCGCAAGCGGCTTTTTCAGCCTGTTTCTGTAAAATAGCAGCGCAGCAGCGATAATACAGAATGCAGAATAGATAGGAGTTGCAACAATGGGAAGTTTCTCCAGTAGCGCAATGGTACGCTCGTCCTCTTTAGACATCCGGACGGGCACTGTCCCGATGTAAGCGCCGTCGCCCAACTGTTCCCCCTGCTCATTTGTCAAATAATATTTTTCGCCGGACGGAGGATAAGATGATCTAATATCTTCAGCAGCACTGCCGCAAATAAAAAAAAGTGGCTACGGAAAGAAAAACTGCGAGTACAACAAAAGCAATTACATAGAGAATAAGGCTTTTTCGGAGAGATAAATTATGCCTACGGCAGTTTATTTGACCCATTTGTATCCACACCCCCAAACTGTTTCAATATAAGATTTATTTGTGTATGCTGCAATTTTTGTTCGTATTCTGCGAATATGCTCGGCAACAACACTACTATCTCCCTCACTGTCATATCCCCAAACTCTTTCATAAATTCTCTCTTTATCAAAAACTTGTCCTGCGTTTTGAGATAATAACTCAACAATGTCAAATTCTTTTTTTACAAGACCAATAGGTTGTTTCTGTATATAAACAGTTCTTTCAGAGTAGTCAATTAAAAGTTCTCCTGAAAACTTAACTTTTGTATTCGTTTGATGTCGTTCTTCTCTTCTTAAATGTGCTTGCACTCTGGCTTCAAGTTCAACAAGAGAAAACGGCTTAACAATATAATCATCACCACCTACGGAAAATCCTTGTACCTTATCATTTTCTTCAATACGGGCAGTTAAAAAGAGTATAGGGCAAGAAACATAATCCCTAATTTTCTTGCAGACTTCCATCCCATCAAGCTTTGGCATATTTATATCTAATAAGATTATATCTGGTTGTAATTCTGCTAATTTGAGGGTTTCTACTCCATTATAAGCAGAAAAGACCTCATAGCCCTTGCTTCTAAAAAATCCTGTAAGCATTTCAACTATATCAACTTCATCATCGGAAATTAAAATCCTGTACCTCACATATAACACCTCCATAATAAACACTAACGAAAAATTTTCAATTTTTCATCAACTTTTTTCTTGCATCAGCAGGCTTTTCAGCATTTTTCGGAATAAGCCACACACGGTTAATATTCATAACCCCCTCAATACGGTTTCCTTTACAAAGTCTTTGTACCCATCTTAACGATACGTTCCACTTTTCAGCGGCTTCCTGTGCTGTCATATATTCAAACATATCTGACCTCCTAAGGTGTACTGTATATATTATAGCCGTTTGAACGAACAGTATCAAGTGTGCAATTATGAACTTTGACCGCTTGTAATAAGAGATTTTATATCCTAATATCAGAGATTTCAAATCGTTCTATAAGAACTCACATTTCTGTAAAATATAATAGTAGCATTTTGCAGATACAAGGTGGTGAGTTTATGGACACAAGAAACAATGATTTTGACTTCGATTTTACACCGATAGGACAGGCAATCAAGAAAGCAAGGACAGCAAAAGGTATGACCAGAGAGCAGCTTGCTCGTATTGTAGATTATGACCCAAGACATCTTCAAGCGATTGAAAATGAGGGACAAAAGCCAAGTCTGGAGCTGCTCATTCAGCTTGTGACAATGTTCGGTGTATCGGTTGATGAATACATATTCCCAGATAATGAGGTCAAAAGAAGTTCCGTCCGCAGACGCTTAGACGCAGAACTCGACAAACTAAACGATAAAGAGCTGTCCATAGTTGAAGCAACTGTCAGCGGACTATGTAAGGCAAAAGAGCCAGAGGAATAAACCTCTGGTTTTTCTTTTGCCCATTTTAATAGGCAGGAACACCGTAACCATAGATGGAGCTGCTTCCAACCGTATATTGCTTTTTGTCTGCAAGCATCGCCAGAATTACCCTCCACGGTGTAAACGACACCGTTTTCGCATTTCTCCACAATGCCTACATGGTCGGTTTCTCCGTCGCCTTCCCAATCAAAGAAAATAATATCGCCTGCCTGCGGCTCGTAGTTTCTGTCTTGCCATTGTCCGTTACCCTTAAACCAATTTGAGCCGTCCACGCAGCCTGCGAATTTCGGGATAATCCCGCTTTCGATATAACCACACTGGTCGGCACACCACGATACGAAGCAGGCACACCATTCTACACGCCCATCAAAGCCATACCAACTCCAATAAGGCTGACCGCCCTCATTTCCGAGCTGTGTCAAAGCGACCTCTACAATGGCTTGGTTGCTGCCGCTTGTGAACGCCCGTCCATACGGATAATAGCGTAACACATGGGCGGGGTACTGTGTGTCGCCGTATTTTTCCCGCCCTAACCGCTGTGCCTGCATGGTGGAAAACTCTACCGCATTGGCGTAGGAATAACCGCCGTAGTTGGTTTTCGCCCATGAGATATATCCATTGCCGAAGTTATAGCCCTGCAAGGCGAGCTTGATACGCTCCATGTCAATCGGGTTTTCCACCTCGGCAGAGATAAGGGCGGCTTTCAGCTCCTGCACGCCGCACTGGATGGAATACTCTGGGTCTTGTATCCCGTTCGGCTCATGGGGATACCTTGTGTTAAAGCTGCCCTCCGCCGCCTGCATGGGGTCAAGCCCACGCCCGCCAGACTCCTGCATCATCACCGCCTTGATAAGCTCCACATATTCGGGGATGCCGTACTGCTTAGCGTATTTCTGTATCAACGGCGTGTAGGCTTCCACCTCCGCACTGACGGGGGTATAGGAAGTGCTTTCGCTTCCTCCCCCAAATAAGGACACGGCACATCCGAGTAGGACAACAATCAAGATAATCACGACGGCAATCCAGCCGCCTGCGATTAAAGCGGAAATCAGAGCCTTTGTTCCTGCAATAATCGCCTTGACCGCAACTATAGTGGCTCTGACCGTAGCTTTTGTTGCTTCAGCGGTTGCCTTTGCGGTGGCTTTTGCCGCCTGAGCTGCCTTTTGGGCAGTTTTCGCAGAAGCCTTTGCCGCTGCATGTGCCGTTTTTACCGAGGTTCCGTCGTTTTGATTGCCGCCTTAGAAGTTGCCTGTGCGGTTTTAATTCCCTTTTCGGTAGTCTTGACTGTTCCCTTAGCAGTTGTTTTCACCGCTTTTTCTGCATTTCGGGCTGTGCTCTTAATCATTTTTTGCCCCTGCTGTCGGGTCTTTATCAACTGCGATTTTGCTGTCTGAGAAACATCGGGGGCAGAGGAACGGCTTGCAGCCCCGTGACGGATCTGCAAGCGTGTTGTTCTGACATATTCTGTGCTGCTTTCTGTTCTGCGGCTTTGACAGCCCGACTTGCTTGAAATCGGTTATTTTATCTTTTGCCTTACCGATATTCTCCTGCGTTGTCTTGACTGCCTTTTGCCCCTGCTTATTGAACTGGTGGACACCTTCGTCCTTTGCACGGTCTGCCGCAAAAGAAATCCTGTCCGCAGCATATTCTGTGGCAGAGTTTTCATCAGCGTAATATCCCTGTTCCGCTTTTTCCTTTATCCCCACATAGGCAGACTTCATACGCTCACTGGCTATGGCGGCTTTATCTATGGTCTTTATCGTACCTTTGACCGCATCTCTGGTTTTTATATCAGCCATAGAAAACCTCCTTTCCCAGAGAATTTGCGTTCAAATCAGCCGACCTTTTTTGCCACTACAACGAGCCTGCCGTTCTGTGCGGAGTATTCGCAGGTGGAAAGGGTAATGAGCCTGTCGCCGTATCCAGCGGTCACACCTGTATCATACAAAGCAAGCTCCTTGCACTTCCCGATATAGGAATTAAAATCTTCCTCATTCTCCGCATCAACAAAGTCGTAGTATCGGAAGCCCTCAGAGCTGTACGCCACAGTCTTAAATACAGCGACGATTTCATACTCTGCCTGCTCTGTGAGGGTATCAAACTGAATATTCTTGTGTTCCTCATAAAAGCTCTTGGACTTGTAATCCTCCAACGCTCCAAACATCTTGCCGCCCTTAATGTGATGACCGTAGATAACCAGATTGTCACTTTCAGCAATATCGCAATTCTCCTGCACATAAGGCGTTCCTAAATCGCTGTACTCTTTTTCAAAATTGTGCTTCAGATAAAAATTCGGATTGTTCCTGCTCTGCATCACAGGATAATTGATTGTCGTGCCGGCAATGGAAATCCAACCGACCATATCCTCATTCTGTAAATACAATTCCTGATACTTGGCAAGCACATCTTCCCCCTCGCTGACAGGGGCATCGTCTGGCACGGTTTCATCCGTGGGAGCCTGCTCTACCATCTCGGCAATCTCCTCAAAGGCTTCCGTCTGCTCGTCCACCTCTGCATAGTAATGATAAATGCGGAAGCCGCAAAAAGCCGCCGTACCTAACAGGCACACGGCGGCTACAACACAGATAATAGATTTATAATTCTTCATAGGCTTTTCCTTTCTTATCTTGAAATTTCCGTCTGTTTTCTTGGAGCAGGAAGCTCCCTGCAATATTCGGGGTATCTGACCTTGATACCTCCATAAAGTAGGGAGCAAACTCACAGCAAAACAACTCCTCTGGCGTGAAATACCGTTCCCGCCCTTCCTCTGCATACCCGTTCCAAAGGTTAAAAGCAAGATGGCAGACCTTGACTGTTCCGCTTGTCTGCCAGCCGCCGTGCATACCCTCTGGCTCGATGCAGTCCTCCTTGAAATTGAACATCTGGTTGATGTTCGCCCTCGTTTCCGAAGCGATACCCATCACATAGAAAAATGCCCTGTGATAACAGTCGTTCACTCTGCATTTCATCATATTTTCCAGAAAGAAATCACGGTGAGCCGTATCACGGAATTTAATATCAGCCATAAAAGACCTCCTTTCTTAGACCTCACCGAACTTGGTCGTCATCAGCTTGTAAAGCTCGGTATTGCGTGGGAACTTGTTTACAAACGGCACAAGGGAGCTGCCAACTTTGAGTAATCCCTGTCCTGCACCGACATTCGTGATATAACTCATCTGAAGGTCGGAGATATTAAGGAGCTTGGCAAGCTCAAGTCTGTCCGTAGATGCTTGGTTAAGCATAATGATAAATTCGCTGTTAGCAAGCATCGTCCTTGCCGTATGGCTCTGCAAAAGGTCGTCCACATTCTGCGTAATACCTGTACAGTACGCACCATATTTACGCACACGCTTCCAGAGGGTAAAGAGGAAGTTTGCAGAGTATTCATGCTGAAAGAGCAGATAGATTTCATCAATGAAAATAAATGTGTTTCTGCCTTTGGCTCTGTTCTGTGTGATACGGTTTAAGATACTGTCAAGCACGACAAGCATACCGATAGGCTGTAACTGCTTGCCCAAATCCAGAATGTCATAGCAGATAAGACGGCTGTGGGTATCAACATTCGTGTGCTTTGCAAAGGTGTTGAGCGACCCGTCCGTAAACAGCTCAATCGCAAGGGCGATTTCCTGTGCTTCTGGCTCATTCTGTTTTAACAGTTCCTCACGGAAGTCCTGCAAGGTGGGCGGCGTTCCCATATAGTTGCCCTGCTGATAATAGCGGTACACGCTTGCCGTACAGCGGTCAATGATGGATTTCTGCTTTGCTCCCAAGTTCGTGCCGCCGATGAGCTGTTCGCAAAGGGATAAAATAAACTCCGATTTCAGAATGACAGGGTTTGCACCGTCACCATAATCGGAGTTCATATCCATAGCATTGATGTGATTTTCACTTGTCGCAGAGATATGAATGACTTCTCCCTTCATTGCTTTCACAAGCGGGGAATACTCACGCTCTGGGTCAATGATGATAATATCAGCGTTGGGATCGGTCAGAATGATATTCGTCATTTCTTCCTTTGCGGTAAAGGATTTTCCTGCACCCGACACACCGAGAATAAAGGAATTGCCGTTAAGGAGCTGCCTGCGGTTGGCGATAATCATATTTTTGCTGATAACATTCTGACCGTAATACACACCGTTTTCATGGTAGATTTCCTGCACACGGAACGGGATAAACACTGCAAGGCTCTCTGTTGTGAGGGTACGCAGGGCATCTATCTTCCGTACACCAAATGGCAGAGCTGTATTCAATCCGTCCATCTGCTGATATTTCAGCACCGCAAACTGGCACAAATGCTTTCTTGCGGTAGTCAAGAGAGCTTCTGTATCATTGTCGAGCTGCTCTTTGGAATCTGCCGTATGCACCATCGTCAGCACGGCAAACATCATTCTCTGGTCACGGATTGTCAAATCATCCAGAAATTCCTTGCTTTCTTTTCGCTGCTGTTCCAAATCATAGGGGATAACGGCAGAAAAATTGTTGTTCTGGTTCTGCTTCCTCTGCCAATTCGTGATATTGGTTTCCACACCAAGCAGACGGTTTTCCACCTCCCGCACGGCTTCATCTGTGGGAACGGGGATAATATCAACGGACAGCATCATATTCCTGTTCAGCTCACAAAGCTCCGCAACCATACTGTCCTTGATATATGCCGCATACTCTCTGAGAAAAATCACACGCCCATATCTGTCACCCATTCTGAAGCAGTCGCTCTCAAATTCAAAGGTATCAGGGCAGATAAAATCCTTGAAATCGTGACCTTTCCGCATCGTCTGGGTAATATCGAAGTGGAACGCTGTTTCTTCTCCTGTACGGTAGAAGTCGTGGAAGATACGCAGCTTGTCGCCTGCGTCCAGTTCCACGCACTTCGACCCCAGACGGTTAAAGTGGGCGATAAGGTCAGCACCCACACGGGCGAAGTAGTTTCGGGCTTCCTCGATATTCTTCTTGCAGACAGATACGGTTACATACTTATCCTGTACGATGGAATTAGCCCCTGTCGCCTTATCCAGAAGCATTTTGTTGTATTCCTTGCGGTACTTATCCAGACCGTCATCAGCCATTGGGATTAAAATAGTCTGTTCAAAATCAGCTTTGTTCAAGCGACGGTTGTTGATAGTGATTTTCGTGGTCGCACCGCTGTCAAGGGAATTAAGAAGCTCCGAGTATTCAAGGAACATTGCTTCCTTATCCTCACGGCTTGCCACGGCATAGTTTATATCCTCAAATTTAAAGGTCTTTGCGTACTTGTTCCTGCCGACAAGGAATATGCCGTCATCCCAGATTGTCTTAATCGGGATAACATTCTGTACCGACTTCGGCACAACAAACTTTTCCCTGTCCTGCTTGAACAGATTTTTAAGAGTTCTCAGCATTGTTTACCTCCTTGCTGCGTTTCGCTTTTTTCTTTTTCGTTTTCTTTGGTTTCGGTGTCCTGCCTTTCTGCTTTTCCGTACTGTCGGCAACCCTTTTTCATGGGCTTCAATGGTCGGCTTCATCGTTTCGTAATAGAGATTATCTGGCAGGAACATCAGCTTTTTCGGCATCAGAAATTCCGATTTAATCCACGCCCAGACAAACTGCTCTGCGGTCATACCGTTGTATTTGATAAATCCATTGCCGCAAAGGGGAACGCACCTAAGATACAAACCCAACTGAGGGTTTCCGTACCAAACCGTGGACGGAGAAGAAAATACAAACCCACCGCCACGCCGCAGGCAAGGACAGAAAAAATGAACTGTCTGAGGGACAGTCCAAAAAACATACTCTCCGTATAATTACGGATTTCCTTATTTATCTTGACTTCCAATCATAGCACCTCCCTTACAAGCCCATCATTTCTCTTACAACACGGTCTGCCATTTTGACCGCACCGACAAGGACGAGCATATTGAACACAAGCTCCCCGATATAGCTCCATACCATTGTAACCGCCGCCGCATCGGGATTGACCACAGGCGGAGAAGAAGCAAACAGGGAAAAGATAATGCAGGCAAGCACGATAACCGCACCTTCAAGGCATACAGCGGCATAGCTCTTAATGAAGCTCTTGCCGACGCTTTGGCTCGGCTCTCCAGCAAAAGTGGAAAGGGGTACGGGTGCTATGGCAGTATAGATATACAGCTTGAAAAACCTGCCATATACCGACATAATCATTATGAATGACAGCACCGTAATAAACAGTCCGCCTATCAGCGTGACCGCCCATAGTGGGATACTCTCAAAAAATCCGCAGTCTTCAACGGCTGTCACGATTTCCTGCGGCAACACCGTCTGCTGTGCCGATCCAAATCCTGCGGCATTCATAATCGTGGAAATCATACCCTGCACAATCTTAAACAGTGCCATCATCAGTTCTAATCCGTAGGTCACTGCACCTTTGGCAATGGCAAAGCGGATAAACAGCTTCAAAGCCTGCTCTGGTCGCTTGACTTCTGCAAAATTTCCGCAGGTACGCATCACACCCACAACAAAGAACAGCACGAGCAGGGCAAGTCCAATAGCCTGCACCGCACCGTGAATATCCACGATGACATTCCATATCGTGCCTCCCTTAAAGTTCTCTGGGGATTGGGTAATGAGCTGCCATATCTCGGCTAATTTCTCATTCCAAGTGTTTAGGGCGTTCTCTAAATTCTGTACCACCCAGTTATCAGACATTTGACCACCTCCTTGATGATATTAGATAACGGGAGCGAGTTCCGCACTCGGCGGATCTGCTCCCGTTATCTTTTTGTGTCAGTCTGTTATCTTAGCCTGTGATAAGAGTCAAGATTTCTTTTGCGAAGGTAATGACAACGCCGCCTGCAAGTGTCAAAAATCCGTTAGCTCTCTGGGACGGGTCGTGGGATTTGAGGGAAAGACCAATCTGCACGATACCAAAGCCGAGCATAATCATACCAACAGCCCTCACCAGACCGAAAATGAAATCGGACAGATTGTTGACTACCTGAATGGGGTCATTGGCAGCAAAGGCGGTTACGGAAGTACCAAGCACAAAGGTCATTGCCATAACAGCCATACAGTAATAGCGGAAGCCTTTCTTAACCTTTTTAGTCATCGGCAGCTTCGTGGTTTTCTTGTTCTCGTTCTTCTTAAAAAGTTTCATAGGGTAAATCCTCCTTATAAATTGAATATTTCTTCCAAGTCCTCATCGGACAGAAGCTCATAGGAAGTGCTGACAGCTGTCACGCTCACGGCGTTATCTGGAATATCACTGTCAAACACAAGAGTTGCGACAGCCTGCGTAGGCTCTCCGTGGATATACGGCGGTTGCCTCCGTCAGCCGTCAGCTTCACATTCGGGTGCTTCAAGATGTCATACTTGAAATCCATAACGGGGCGTTCTCCACGCACAAAAAGAAGTGCGTAACGGTTATCAAGCATACGCACTTCGTCTGGGGTCATCAGCTCACGCCCCGAAATCTGATAATTTGTTGAATAGTTACCACTCCGCCCAGAGCTTTTCCCGTAGGTGTTGGTATCAATGGTTTCCTTGCCCAAAAGCTCTGACACATATTTGTGGGTGCTTTGCTCGTTGCCACCCAGATACAAAAACTCATCGCAGTTGCCAACAATGCTTTCCCATTGCTTTTCAAAAAGGGCTTTGAGCTGTGCCAGATTTTGCAGGATAATGGATACCGATACCCCTCTGGAACGCATAACTGACAGGATTTTATCAAAGTCATCAGGCAATGAAACATTCGCAAATTCGTCCATTATGAAATGGCAATGCACAGGCAGGCTTCCGCCGTACTTGTGGTCTGCCAGATAAAAAAGCTGTTGAAAGAGCTGGGTATAAAGGATACTGACAAGGAAGTTAAAGCTCGTGTCGTTGTCTGGTATCAGAGCGAACAGAGCGACCTTCTTTTCTCCCAGACTTGGCAGGTCAAGCTCATCGGTGGCGGTAAGCCTGCAAGGCTCTCCAGATTGAATTTTTCAAGCCTTGCGGCAAGGGTTATCTGGATACTCTTTAAGGTCTTTGCACTACCACTGTGGTAATCCCTGTAATACTTTAGGGCGATATGCTCTGGGTTTACCATTTCCAGACGGTCAAACAGCTCGTCCAGAGGGCTTACATAGCTGTCATCGTCCTCTCGGACTTCGCCTGCACGGAGCAGCTCCATAACCATCGGGAAATTCTGCTCGTCTGGCGGTGCCTCATATTTCAGATAGAACACCAGAGCCAGAAGCAGCATACTCGCCGCCGTATCCCAGAACGGGTCTTGCGACTGTGAGCCTTTCGGCGTGGTCGCCTTAAACAAGTTTGTTACCAACCTCTGAACATCGTTATCGTTCCGCAGATAGACAAAGGGATTGTAACAATGGCTGCGGTGCATATTGATAAGGTCAAGTACACGCACCTCATAGCCTTTATTTTCCAACAGACCGCCAATATCACGGACGATTTCGCCCTTTGGGTCGAGTATTACAAAAGATGTGTTGCACTGCATAGCATTTGGCTTGCAGAAAAACCTTGTTTTACCCGCACCAGAGCCACCACATACTAAAATGTTCAGATTCCTGCGGTGCTTTTTCCCGTCCAACCCGATACGGACATTCTGGGTCAAAAGCTTATTAGCTGACGGGTCTTTATCTCGGTACTTCTTATTCAAAGCACCTGCGTTGCCCCATTTCGCAGAGCCGTGTTCCTCACGCCTGCGATAATTCCTGCGTGTAGAGAAATAAACGCCGATGCCCATAGCGTAGGCAAGCAAAAAAATAAGGACAGTCTTTACGCTGTCCTCACACATCGTTATTTCAAGCGGATTGCCCATCGCCACGGGTATACCTCGGATAATCTCTACAAGACCGCCGCTGACATAGGGTGCTGTCAGCAGGGCAAGCCATACAACAGGAAGTATGCCGCAAACAGTAAGGATTAGGCTCGTTTTCTGGTCATCGTTCCTCATTACACCTGCAATGCACGACCTTAACCTTTTTTGTCGGAGCGTGTGCCACCTTACTTATCAGCTCGTCAACAGGCTCGGTGGGGCGTTCCTCCTGTAACTGCCTTGTACGCAGGGTGTTTAAGGCGTTGATGACGATATTCTTATCGTACTTATCAAGTGCGATATGGTATCGTTCCTCTCTCATAGTCTGCACCTCCGATTAGCGTTCCTGCTCTTTGTTCTTTGCAGGCTTGTTCTTCTCCATACTCTTATACATATCGCTCTGGATTTCGCCCAGAACATCACGCATCGTGCCAAGCTCTCCTTTGAACGCCTGCGTATCCATTTCCGCATACTCTCTGGGAAGTCTGGAAAGTCAAAACCTCTGGTATCCACGCCGTAACGAGAGCTTACCATATAGGCAACGCAGAAGGAGTTGAAATCGGAAACATCACGGCTCTCGTTGTACTTAAGTCATAGACCGCCGCCGACACTTCTTTTGCCATACTCACGAACAGCACTTCCTCGGAAAGCCCCTTCTTGACAAAAATGGTCTGCTGAGAGCTGTCATAATAGGCAGGCAGTTCAAGCTCATCGACAGGAACACAGGTACAGGGCTTGCATCAATCAGAGCCGACACAAGCTCACGCATGGATTTCGGCTCCTGTTCCTGCTGCCTGTCCTTTGCCGAGGTTTCAGAAATGTCATAAACCACTTTGGCATTGTAGGAGATACCCTTTGTCCCGTCCTCACGGGTGTATTCCTTGCTCGGCTCAAGAATAATGATTTTTTGTGCATCCTTGTTCACATAGACACGGCTCGCTTTCCATTTGCTGTACTCTTTAAGCTGCGTTGCTTCGGGCATCTGTGCTGACACCAGAATAGCGTTAGCCACGGAGTAACGGTCAAAGCGACCCTGCACATCAAGATACTGACGGAAGCTGTCGCCGCTTGCCATCATTTCAAAGCAGGTATTGTCAATCAGCTCATAGGCTTCTTTCCGCTGTGCCTGCTTTGCGGCAGCCCATTCCTCTTTATCAAAAGGTCTGTTGCCGCCGCTGAATAGATCATAAATACTCATAGCTGTTTACCTCGTTTCTTTGGATTTTGGTTTCTTTTTCTTTCTCTGGGGCTGTTTATGCTCCGTTTTCCCGTTAGCACTTTTCGCCCTGTCGGAAGCTCCGCTTTTGTCCAGGGCGGAAGTGCCAATCTCTGCTTCCTGCTCCTTGCGGCTCTCCTTGATTTTCCGCAGTTCCTCTCTGACAGAAGGTTTCTCCTTAGTCATAGTAGCCCCCTCTGCGGACTTCTTTGGCTGCTCTGAGGTAGGCTCGGACTGAGGGGATTTTTCTGTCTTTGCCACCGAGGGGTTTGGGGCGTTTTCCTCCTTCTGGACGGGCTTGCCCATAAGCTCGTCAAGCAGCTTGTCTTTCTCCGCCTTTTCCTGCACACCAATCTCTGGCTCTGGCTGACCGTCCTTTGCATCTTTGGATTTCTCGGCTTCCGTCACAATAGAAGCGGTATCCACCGAAGCAAGATTAAAGCGTTCCACGATGCGGCTGATTTTCGATGCGTCCTCGGCACGGGCGATGACATCGACCTCCGCATTGTGGTCTTTGTTTTTCCTGTCTGTGAGGACACAGTAAAGCACACCGTATTTTTTTGCTTCCTGCGTGAACTTCTTTAAGTCGTCACTTTTGACGGTAAAGACTTTCAGCTCCTTGCCAGAACGGAGCATACTTGTCAGCCTTGCTTTGCCTTTGGTTTTCTTTTCTTCTTTGAGAATGGAATACAACAGGATAGCGATGTTCTTCGCACCTGCACCTGTGATTTTGGCAGCGACCTCAAAACCCTCCAAGCTCATTCGGACGATTTGTTCTGCCGCTTCGCCGCCTGTGTTCATTCTTCATCAGCTCCTTTCTTTGCTGTTCTTTTTCGTCTGCCCGTATCGTCTGCAATTTTTCTTTGAGGGTATCACTACGGGCAGCGATGCCCTCGCACATTCTGACCTCCTTTCGGATAATTTTCAGCCGTCCCGAAATATCGGAAAGCTCCGCCTTGACCGCTTCCTTTTCTTCACCGCTTATCCTGCGGGATTTGGAGTAAAGCTCCTTTCGCTTCTGAAGCAGGGCAGACATCTCCGTTTCCAGAGAGCCTTTATATGAACAAAGCTGCTCCGCCGTATCAATGTGATTGTGGCAAAGCAACCTTGTTTCCAGTGTGATGGCTTCCATCTTCATAAGGTCGTCCTTTAGGAGATAATGAAGCCGTGCATAATTTTGTTTTCTGCCTTTTGGCAGGATACCGAGCTTGTAGCAGTAATGGAGATACAGCCCACGCAAGCCGCCCATTTTCTTGGCGTTCTTCAATGAGCCTTTGACCCGATAGACCTTGACCTGCGGCTGTGGCTCTGAAAAGCTCTGGAATTTGACCGCATAGGAATTTTCGCTGATACGCTCCATAATCCTGTCATTGGTGTATTCCTCTCCAAGCTTATAAAGCCGCTTGGGTCTTTGCCAGCCTTGCCGATAATCGTCCAATACTTGCGGTTGGGGTCAAAGTTTATGCGGTAACCCATTTCTGCCAACTGGCGGTCAAAGTCTTTCAGCGTAAATGATTTGCTGATAGCTTCATCCACCGCTTGTCTGGCAACATTATCCCTCGTGGGTCGCCCCTGCTTTTCGGCTTGGTAAAGGGCGTAGGGCTTTTTCTTGCCGCTTGGGTGTTCGATGACAGACAAGGCGTACTCACGGCAAAGCTCATCGGAACGCTGACGGAGCAGCCGCAGATTTGCTTTGTTGTCGTGGTAGTGCATACCGTCAGCAAAAGAAACAGCGTTCACGACAAAGTGATTATGCAGGCAGTCGGTATTTAGGTGGGTGGCAACGATGACTTGAAATCTGTCGCCCCACATTCGCTCGGCAAGTTTAACGCCGACCTCGTGTGCCTGCTCTGGCGTAACCTCACCGTGCTTGAAGCTCTGGAAACCGTGATAGCAGACAATCTCACTCGTATCGTTCCACTGGACTTTGGCAATCATCATTTCATCTCTGGCGGTGGTCGGGTCACAGTTTATGCCTGTGACAAAAAACGCTGCTCGGTCTTATCCTTATTAGTAGCGTACTCCATTACATCGACCATCGCCTGCAGGTCGCTTCGGTGTATTTGGGGTTGGCGGTCTTTTCGGGATTTTCGGCATAGTCGATTGGGTGGTCGAGCCTGCCACGCACATCCCATATCTCGCAGACCGCCATTACGATGACCTGCGTGGAAGCAGATACCTTTTGCGAATGTCAATCTGAAATTCGTGCCATTTCCTTGCTTCCACACGGAGCATCGGGGCATCCACAAAACCGAGGGCGTTTGCCTTAACCGCAAGCTGATTGATACGGTTGCCAATGGCGGACAGCTCACGCATCATTTTATAGAACTCTGGGTCGGGCTTCTCGCAGAGCTGATAGCCCCTTACCATTTCTCTTAAAAAGGCTTCTTTTGAGCGACCCGATTTTCGCACAAGCTCATTAAGGTGTTCGGCTTCCTCCTCAGTCAGACGGAAAAGTATCTGCACATTTCTTTTTCGCATTGTCCACTTCCTTTCTCTCGGAAAGTCTGTTTATCTGCAAGCAGCACATACACGCAATGCCGAACAGACCACCGAGCATTGTGCCGATAATGAAAAATAAGAACTCACTCATTCTTGAACTCCTTTCTGTTCTAACGGGGTATTAGGGGCTGACCCCTAACAAGCGAATTTGGCTAACCAAATTCAGTGCTTGGTAAGACATCTCATTCTTCGCAATCGTCCTCATACATACCTCACTGCACACAGGGCAGAAGTACGGGCAGTCCGAACAATCTTCATTTTCCTGTAGTGTATTCTCGCCCGCACCGTCAAGACCGTCCTCTCTCTGCTCGGTAATATCGGCTTCACCGCAGACAAAATCATCATCGGTAAAGTTGATAAGGTCGGTATCGAACAGGATAATTTTTGTCTTTTCCTTTGCCTGTTCGGGGCTTTCCGCATAGACGCAAACGGTCTTTCGGTAATGGGCAGTAAGGGTTACATCATACTTTTTCAATGGTTCATTCCTCGCTTTCAGCATTAAATTTTGATTTGGTTTCGGTGTCTTTCTGGGGAAAAACTGCTATACAATCAACGGGCATCACTCCTTTCACGCTTGGGCATAGGTCTTGCAATTTTCAGATAGGACAACAAAAATCGTTGAAGTCCTTGCCGACAGGCGGTGGATCATCAACGATTTTGTAGTCTTTCTGCAACAGTTCTTTCAAAGTAGCGGTACAAAGCCTGCCTACCTTATCATTATCCAGATGCAGAACTATGGTCTTAATTTGTGGATTGGCACTCAAAAAAGTTGTGAGAGCTATGGGGATTTTGCTGTCCTTCATCTCTTTCTTTGGCTGATACACGCCCGATAAAGAGAGGAAACTTTCCGATTTGTAGTCCTTGCCCTCGCATTTCAGATAAGTGGCATAGGACAGTAAATCAATAGCAGCTTCAAATAAATGCACGGTATCCGCAGGCTTCTTTGCCAGAAGTCGGAACGAATACCGCTTGTCGCTGCCCGATGCGTCCTGCTTGAAAGTGCTGCCGAGAGTGCCTCGCAGGGCGGCATATTTCGGTGTTCCGCTTTCGTCTTTGCCGATAAAAACAGCATTGTGATAATCGGCACTCTCATAGAGCGTGCCATCTGAGATACACTCCTGTATGAGCTGATGGTCAATACCACGCCCGAAAAGATACTGTATCACTCTGTTACAATCCTTATTTTTTGGCGGCAGGAGCAGAACTTTCGGCTCATCTTTCTTGGGAGTAGGGGGTGGCTTCCAGTCCGCCATAGTCTGTCCCGTGAGAATTTCCACGGCTTCCACAAAGTCATATTCCTTGACTTTGATAAGATAATCGAGGGCAGAATAGCCGCCGAAACCTCTCGACCACCAATACCATTTGCCGTTGGAAATCTTTAAGCTGTCGTGTTCTGCTGTACAGTACACATTGCTTGTGCCTTTGACCTTAACGAGATTGCTCGGCTCAAACTCCCGCAGATAGGATAACAGGTCAATCTGTCGTACCCGTTCAAGCACATCAGGGTCAATCTGCACATAGGGTCGGTTAGTTCTCAATGGATAAAATCACCTCCTGAAAATAGAAATAGCCGAGGGCTTTCGTTAAATGAAAACCTCTCGGCTATGTAAAATATAGTTCTTTTAGAATGAAAAAAGCATCCCTTTTTCTGTTGCGATATTATAAATCCATTTGTTACCCGTAGGGCTTACCAAATTACTAATATTCGCAATTTCCTTAATTGTTTTTTCTACAAACTCTGAATTATGCAACTTATAATTTTTTGCAAAGCAATCGCAGCACTCCTGCATTTTTGCATCGGCAGGTGGAAAAAGAGCCATTGGAACATCTTTTGCATCTAAACGACCCTTGATATTACCTCCCGATATTAGGCTTGCATTACCGTCACGCCCTTTACCTGCTATGAGAAAATAGAACGGCAAAGCTAATATAGCATCACAATTTGTATCGGCTACTCGCTTATAAAATGCTTTTATAATATCAAGTAAATCATCGGTAGTTAGGCAATCTTTATTTGTCGCCTTGTTCAAATCTATTGAAATAGCCTTTTCAATAGCTGCGTTACCTGCACTTGAAAAAGCTAAATGGTCATTTATCATAAGGACTTTGTCTAAATCATCTGACAAAGTTTTCCCGTCAATACTTGACCCTCGCTTATCGCCTGCAATAATTATACGGTTATTTTCTTTTATTCCAAAGATAACACTCATAAACTGTCACCTCCTTACTGATTTAAAAATCATACCACATTTTTATGAATTTTTCCACCTCTGCGGCTATGTAAAAGCGGCATCAGCTCCACGCCAATGCCGCCGTTCTCGGTTATAAAATTCCTGCCTTTTTGAGATACCCAACGCTGTCATAGCACCCTCTGAAATAGATTGCTTCCTGCTGCATATCGCTGAGCCTGTTCCGAAGCTCCAAAACTTCTATCAAAGCCTTACACTCCTGCTCGGATAAATCGCTCGGCTTTTCCGTATCCAGAGCCTCCATCACTTTTGGATACTCCTTGTAGAGTTCCTCTATCCTTTCCTCTATGGAACGGTATTCTGGATTTTCTTTGGGCAGCTTTGCGATAACGGAGCTTAGATATTCAGCAAAGATGTTGCTATGCACATCAACAAAGGTTTCAAATCTGAAATTATCAAGCACACCTTTCACCTCCGACATTTACTAATCTACACCTATTATACTTCCCAGAAATCAGCAATACAAATATGCAAACCGCATTATCTCTCCCGACTTGCACATTTTCTTTCGGGCTGTTCTTCTGTCTGCTCTGGCTCAGTATCCATAACGGAAGTATCTTTTTCATTTAGATTCAGCTCAATGTTAAGAGCGTTCAGCCGTTCTGTTTTTTCTTTCAGCTCATCTTCAAAGGCAAAAGGCTTCTTGATTTCCTCCTTTGCGGTTTCAAGCTGTACGATAGTTTCCGCCTTTTTGGTCTTGGCAGCTTCCAGTCTAGCAGGGAGCTTTGACAGCTCGTTTTCAATTCGGGTCAGATTTCCGAGGGCATCAGCACCTAAATCCACCTTATGCTTTGCCTTTCCGCAGAGGTTCATACAGTAATGGGCATTGACAGTATCATAATAAATCTCCATTCGGAAACCTCGGTAGCTGCCGATTTCGGTAGGTGCGGACATCGGATAATCCTTGCAGATTGCAAGGAGCATCTCGCCTGCGTCTGCCTTTTCGGTGTAGGTCATACCTTTTAGGGTCATCGGGCAGAACTTATCCTCACCCTGCGGCTTGTGCTGCTCGGCAAATGCTGCATCATTTTCATAGCCTGCAATGCGTTCCTCATACTCCTTAATGGTCTGGGGATAGTATTTCAGCACCCTGTCCTCAAGGTCGTAATGTTCGGAAAGATAACTCTGCTTTAACACTCGAAGCTTTGATACCTGTATATCCAAATCCATCTTTTCCTTAAAACGGGCATCGCCTGTGGCAAGCATTTTAACCTCCGCAAAGGACAGGGCAACCTCGTCCACATCTTCAGCAGAACGGACAGGGCTTTTGCTCGTCATTATCTGGCTGATAAATTTCTGCTTGCTCTCCACCAACTGATAGAGGTAGGCATCAAAAGTTTGCTCTGTCACATAACGGTAAACCTCCACCTCTGGGAACATATTGCCCTGCCTTTCAATACGCCCCTGCCTTTGTTCAAGGTCAGTCGGTCATTTTTTGCGGACAGTTCATACATGCTATCCTTTTCTGTTCTCTGCTCCTGCGTTTGCTCTCGTTTGATTTCTCCCTCCGTATCTTCTTGGCACAAGCAGGACAATACCTTGATGCACCAGAGCCCGGGACATATTCAACGCCGCACACCGTACAATTTTTAGCGGGCATTGCTGCCCACCGTTTTGTAGGTATGATATGTAATTCATCGACAAAGCCGATGAATTTATAGTAAATCTTGATTTCCTGCTTCACTGTTCCGTCTGCCATCTTCTCACGCTCCGAAACAAGTATCTTGTCTATGAGTGCGTTTATAACTGTTGCATCCAGTTCTTTTAAGCCTTGATAATTTCGGATAAGGGCGAGGAAGTCACGGATTCCCCGTGATTTCTCGTAGCTTTCATTAAGAGTTTCCGTCACCTCTTTCAGCCTTGCTTCAATTTCAAGCTGCTCTTTCTGGTATTTCCCCGACATCATCTCAAAATTCCGCTCGGTAATACGCTCCATGACCTTATCCTCGTAGAGAGAGGAAAACAGCCTGTCCAGTTCCGCAAGGCGTTTGTTCAGCTTCTTACGTTCTTTCTCTAATGCTTTCGCCCTGCTCTGGTCTGTTTCCGTGAGCCGCTTTTCTATGGCCCTGACCGCCTTTTCATCATTCACTGCCATATCCGCAAAACAGTTGATGTCGGCAAGAACGGCATTGAATAAATCCCTTGCTTCTATATTGTGGGCACTACACTCGCTTCTTCCGTTTCTTGCATAATTATTACATGAATACTGTACACAGTCGATAATCTCTGGGCGTTTCCTCCTGTGTACGTTCATTGCCCGCAGAGCACATCCGCAGTCCACACACTTGATAACGCCTGCAAAAATATTTACAAATCCTCCCTTGTTCTGTGGAAGCCTACGACTTGTAATAAGCTGTTGGACAATATCAAATTCCTCCTGCGTGACTATTCCCTCATGGGTATTGGGTATCACTTCCCATTCTTCGGGCAGCTTAGAGGGGCGTTTCTTGCTTTTCATATTGGCGGCAATCCGTTTGTAGCTACAAGATTTCCCGCATATATCGGGCTTCTTAAAATGCTCCTCACGCTGTTCCCACTCCAAATATAGCGTTTGTCCTCGTTCCCCTCAAAATGACGTTCAAAGCCTGTTTCGCCACGCTCCGCCGCATAAGCGGCAGGGCGTAGGATATGCTGTTTATTAAGATGTCTGCAAATTTTGGCAACTCCATTCCCTTTTAATGCAAGGTCGAATATCTCTTTTACAACATGTGCCACTTTATCATCTATCAGCAGATGGTTGTGGTCGGCAGGGTCTTTGATATAGCCATAAGGGGCGGTAGTTCCCATGAATTTCCCCTGTTGAAACCTCGCCCGATATGCCGATTTTATCTTAACAGATATGTCAGCGGCATACATTTCGTTTAAAATGTTGCGGAAAGGCGTGATGTCCATAGCAGATTTATTCAAGGTATCTACGCCGTCATTGACCGCTATATACCTCACGTTATGCTCTGGGAAGAAAACTTCCAGATATAACCCACAATCAAGATAGTTTCTCCCCAGACGGGATAAATCTTTCGTAATCACGCAGTTTATCAGACCGCTTTCAATGTCTTTTATCATATTCTGGAAACTTGGTCTTTGGAATAATGAGGTGTGATAGCGATAGCGGCAAAAAGCTAATAAAATCAATGGTTTTGCGGACAGCGGATAGACAGGGAATGTGTTAAAAACTGAATACGCACACAAACGCGTTACCTTAACCCTTTGGGGGAGAAAGTAACGCCGTTTTTTTATGCCCGCAGGAAAGGAGGTGCAGCCGGAATGTATTTCACAAAGGGCAAGCAGCGGGCGTTTGAATTGCTCATGCAGCAGAAGCCGGGATTTGACCGCTATCAATCCGGTTGTGCCGGAGATGATGAAGATTGCGGCACTTGCCGTTTCTACCGCCCCGGGTGGAAATATGAGTTTTGCGTTTTCAAAGAGTGTCCCTATTGCCCCGGCAAAAGGACGCGGAAAACGCACGCCAGCATGGACAAATAGACGGGCAAAAGCCTTGTGCCATGCGGCTTTGCAGACGCGAAAACGGCAAAGGGCATATTGCAATACCAAAACAGCCGAAAACGGCTTTCTAATTGTCCACGCATACCAAGAGAGGAAGTGAGGAAATATGGCAGTTTTCAGAGTGGAGCGAAATACGGGATATACCGTTATGAGCAACCACCACTTGCGAAACAAGGAATTGTCCTTAAAGGCAAAGGGCTTGTTGTCGCAAATGCTTTCGCTGCCCGAAGATTGGGATTATACCCTTGCGGCTTATCCCATATCAACCGGGAGAAGATCGACGCAATCCGCGAAGCGGTAAAGGAACTCGAAAAAGCCGGATATATCGTGCGCAGCCGGGAGCGCGACGAAAAGGGACGCTTGCGGGGCGCAGATTACGTCATATACGAGCAGCCGCAGCCGCGAGAGCCGGAAGCAGCTACCAGCGGCGGACAGCCGCCTATATTGGATTTACCTACATTGGAAAATCCAACATTGGATAATCCAACGTTGGAAAAACCTACGCAGGAAAAACCTACGTTGGAAAATCCAACGCAATTAAATAAAGATATATTAAGTAAAGAACAATCAATTACTGATTTATCAAGTACCGATTCCATTCCTTTCCATTCCCTAAACCCCTTGCCCTTTGCGCATGGCGAAGCGGCTACGCCGCCGGAAAGGAAAAGAACGGAAGCGAAAAGCAATAGCGCAGTAGAGATTTACAGGGAGATTATCAAGGACAATATCGAATACGACCATCTCATTCAAAACTGCAAAATTGACAAAGACCGTTTGGACGAGATTGTTGACCTTATGCTGGAAACCGTCTGCACAGCCCGAAAGACAATCCGTATTGCCGGGGACGACTACCCCGCCGAATTGGTGAAATCCAAGTTTTTGAAGCTGAACAGCAGCCATATTGAGTTTGTTTTGGATTGCATGAGGGAGAACACAACCAAAGTGCGCAACATCAAGCAGTATCTAAAAGCGGTGCTGTTCAACGCGCCGAGTACCATTGACAGCTACTATACCGCCCTTGTCAATCACGACTTATACGGCGGCGAATGAGCATAGCCGCACTTTACCGGGAAAGGAGTTGATACCTTGCAGGAGGAAGTAACCCAAAAAACGATTGCCCTATACGTCAAAGTGGGAAAAGGCGCGGCGCGGCTTACCGAACAGGCGTTACAGAAAGCAATCCAAAAGTTTTTGGAGCAGAAAAGCAAACCCGCGCATGGGAAACAGACCATGCGGCAGCTTATGAAGCAGAACGCGGGTGTTTCCAACATCGAGATCACCGACAGCAATATTAAAGCCTTTGAGAGTACGGCGAAGAAATACAACATAGATTTTTCGCTAAAAAAGGTTAAGGGCGAGCAGACCCGTTACCTTGTGTTTTTCAAAGGCCGGGACGCGGACGTTATGACCGCAGCGTTTCAAGAGTTTTCCGCAAAGAAGCTGAACCGGGAGAAAAAGCCCTCTATCCGCAAAGCCCTTGCCGCTGCAAAGGACAAGGCGAAGCAGCTTAACGCCGCCCGCGACAAGGTAAAGAAAATGGACAGGGGGCGCGAGATATGAAGCAGATCAACTACAAAAAGCTGATACTTCCGAATATCCCCTATGTGTTCTTTGTCTATCTCTTTGATAAAGTCGGACAGGCGGTGCGGCTTGCCCCCGGCGCGGATATTTCTGCAAAGATACTGAATATCACACAAGGATTTTCCGCAGCCTTTGAAAACGCCTTGCCGAGCGTTTACCCGTTGGATTTGCTTGTCGGCATTGTCGGTGCGGTGATTATCCGCTTGATAGTCTATGTCAAAGGGAAAAACGCGAAGAAATACCGCAAGGGCGCGGAGTACGGCTCTGCCCGATGGGGAAACGCCGAAGATATAAAGCCCTACATAGACCCGGATTTCCAAAACAACATCATTTTGACGCAGACGGAACGGCTTACCATGAACAGCCGCCCGAAGCAGCCGAAGTACGCGAGAAATAAGAACGTCGTCGTGATCGGCGGCAGCGGCAGCGGAAAAACAAGATTTTTTGTCAAACCTAATCTAATGCAGCTTCATTCCTCTTACGTCTTAACCGACCCGAAAGGTACGGTTTTGATTGAGTGCGGGAAGCTGCTGCAACGGGCGGGCTACCGCATTAAGGTACTGAATACGATTAACTTCAAAAAATCTATGCACTACAACCCCTTTGTGTATATCCGCAGCGAGAAAGATATTTTGAAGCTGGTAAATACGTTGATAGCGAATACCAAAGGTGAGGGAGAAAAAAGCGCGGAGGATTTTTGGGTAAAGGCAGAACGGCTTTTGTATTGCGCGTTGGTGGGCTACATCTGGTACGAAGCCCCCGCCGAGGAAATGAACTTTATTACCCTGTTGGAACTTATCAACGCCAGCGAAGCCCGCGAGGACGACGAGGAATATCAAAGCCCCGTCGATTTGCTGTTTGCCGACTTGGAAGAACGCGACCCCGACCATTTCGCGGTGAAGCAGTACCGAAAATATAAATTGGCGGCGGGCAAAACCGCAAAATCAATCCTCATTTCTTGCGGTGCGAGGCTCGCTCCTTTTGATATAAAGGAATTGCGCGATCTTATGTCCTACGACGAATTAGACTTGACACGTTAGGCGACAGAAAAACAGCTTTGTTTTTGATTATGAGCGATACGGACAGCACGTTTAATTTTGTTATCGCTATGCTGCAATCGCAGTTATTTAATCTCTTGTGCGACAAGGCCGACGACGAATACGGCGGCAAGCTGCCGGTTCATGTTCGCTGCCTGTTAGACGAGTTTGCAAACATTGGACAAATCCCGCAGTTTGAAAAATTGATTGCCACAATCCGCAGCCGGGAAATCTCGGCTTCTATCATTCTGCAATCGCAGAGCCAGCTAAAAGCCATTTACAAGGACGCGGCAGAAATCATACTTGACAATGCCGACAGCACCTTGTTTTTGGGAGGGCGCGGGAAAAATGCAAAGGATATTTCGGAGAACTTGGGACGTGAAACAATCGACAGTTTCAACACTTCCGAAAATCGCGGCACGCAGGTTTCTCATGGCCTCAATTATCAGAAATTGGGAAAGGAGTTGATGACACAGGACGAAATCGCAGTTATGGACGGAGGAAAATGTATTTTGCAGTTGCGCGGCGTGCGCCCCTTTTTCAGCGATAAGTACGATATAACGCAGCACCCGAACTACAAATACCTTTCCGACTTCGACAAGAAAAACGCTTTTGACGTTGAACGGTATATGTCCACCCGTCCGGCAATCGTAAAGCCCGACGAACCCTTTGACATATACGAAATAGATTTGTCCGACGAGGACGCAGCCGCCGAATAAAAACGGCGGCATTTTTATTTCCAACAACATTTTTTGAGCCGTTTTAGCGGCAGAAAGCGAGGTTTATATGGATTTTTTCAACAGCGCAGTTGACGTATTGCAGACTTTGGTAATCGCGCTTGGCGCAGGACTTGGCATTTGGGGCGGCATTAACCTCATGGAGGGGTACGGCAACGATAACCCCGGCGCGAATGCTCATGTGCCATAAAGTAACACATAAGAATTTGATAGCCGCCAACCCGTTATTCCGTACTTTTATCAGTAAAGAAGCTATCCCGTCCACGATATTCACTTTTGATGATTTCAGCCATATCTTCTGGGCTTTCTTTACAGCCACCTTTTAGCCAGATTTTTATGATTTGTGTAATGCCTGCTTTGAAAAATTCCATGTGATATTCAATAAATCTGTTCTGAAAATGTCTGCGGGCAAGATCAGTGTCATACTGGATAATTTTATAGTTATTGTCATATCCCAGCTTGAAATAGGTTTTGTAGAAAATTTGGTTGTCTTTGATGTGCTGAAACAGTTTCAGATAGTCGTTGCTGTTAAAGCCTTGTGTGACTTCCTCGCGGTATAAGCCGGACACTTCGTTTTCCAGTTTATCCCATATTGCGTCAGCTAACCCATAAATATCCGTGTAGTTTGCGTAGAATGTAGTTCTGTTCAGCCCAGCACGTTTGCAAATATCCGAGACGCTGATTTCATTCAGTTCTTTCGTTTGGAGCAATTCAATAAAAACTTCTCAATACGCTCCATAGACTCTTTTTTTTTCGTTTGTTATTGGGTGTATTCATAAAATCTCCCTTTATCTCAACACTTGTTGGTAAATTGATGATTGTTTTCCGCTTACAAGTCTATTATATTTGATTTGCAAAAAACAACAACTGTTGTCTTAATATTTTAGAGGTGAATATCAGATGAAAAAAGTAGTTTTGTAGCAATGGTACTTGGAACAGTCAGCGTTGTTCTGTTTGCACTGGGAATGTGCATGGCACTTATCCCTGAGTGGAACGCTTTTAAGCCGGGGGTCATTTTCGGTTGTGTTGGCCTGATTCTAAGCTTTTTACACTGATTGTTTGGCGAAAGATGGAACATAAGGAACCGCTTCATATTACAGGCAAAACTGTCCTGACCGTCATTGTAGGTGTTGCGGGCGCTCTGGCGCTGGGCATTGGGATGTGCTTCAGCATGGTTTGGAGCAAAATGGTTATGGGCGTTGTAATCGGCCTTGTTGGAATTGTCATTCTTCTTTGCCTGATCCCTCTGACAAAAGGTATCAAGGATTGAGACCGAAGCAAGAAGCCTTATCACTACTCAATCAGACGGAAGCAGGCAAAACGTTGGTATCAAGCCAGCGTTACCGCATCATGCTGTCTGCTACGGTTGCCTTTGTATTTAATTTGCTTTATGCAATCTATCATTGCGTACTCGGTGTTCTGAACCTTTCGTTTTGGTTTATGGCCATGTGCGCTTTCTATGGGATTTTAGCCACCATGCGGTTTGCTGCGGTATTGTGTGAGCGTAGTCGTCAAAAGTTACCCTCTGATGATACGGAACTGTTTGTGATGAAACTCTCCGGCATATTGTTGGTCATATTGAGTATCGTGCTTGCTACGGCCAGTTATATTAGTCTGTCGCAGAATATCGCTACAAAACATGGTAATATCATAATGATAACGATTGCGACCTACACCTTTTATAAAATCACAATAGCAATCGTGAAAGCCGTGAAGCAACACAAAACTCCATACCCACTGTTAAGTACGATACGGAATATCGGATATGCGGAAGTAGCAGCCTCCATACTAACACTACAACGTTCCATGCTGGTTTCTTTCGGCACCATGAGCGCCAAGAACATTCACTTCATGAACGCGGTCACGGGAACTGCCGTATGCTTATTTGTACTGATATTGGGCTTGTCGATGATAACAAAATCAATAAAGAAAGGAACATGAAACATGGCAAAATCAAAACTTATAGGAGCAAACGAAAAAATAGCAGAGAAGGTTGTTGACACCTATAAAAAAATCGAAGATACGGTTGTTGGCAGCTATACCAAAATCGAGGACACTTTTGTTGACCGCTATTTGACAAAAGAGGGAGAAAGCGTCGAAGAAGCAAAAGAGAGATTAAAACGTGAGCAAAATGCACACCAGTAATTAGCAAAGCCAGCCGAGCCAGTCAACGGTCAAGATGAACGGCGCATACGCGCCGCCGTTGACAGCCCCGCCCGCCTTTGCAGATAGGCAATCAAGGCGACAGCAAGGAGTGCTGCCGCCCCGCACTATTATCAGAGAGGGGGTATTTCTATGCCAGACTTTGAAGCCTATCAAGAGTACATCCAGCGCAGGCACAATGCCTTTTGCAAGGCAGTAATCCGCTATGCTGCCCGCGATAAGATTTTGCAGCTTCGCCGGGAATGGGAGCGGCAAATTTCCCTTGACTATCTGATAGACGAGAAGTTTGTCCAGTTTGCCGGGCCGGAGCCGGACGAGGAATACCCCTTTACCGTCTGCGGCCAGACCGTCCTGCTCTGTAACGCCGCTCTTGCCGCCGCGCTCTCCGCCCAGCCAAAGCAGACACAGGAAGTGATTTTGCGCTACTACTTCCTGCGCCAGCCGCAGCGAGTGATCGGCGCACATATCGGCCGGACGCGCAGCACAGCGGGGCGGCAATATCCACTTGCCTTGCGGCGGCTGCGCGAGGAAATGGAGCGTGCCGGTATGAGTAAGTTGCTCCCTTATGAAACAATTCGTGGAAAAGAAATTCAAAGAACAGCACTACGGATGCTACTGGAAGAACCAGAGGAAAATATAAGTAGATCTGAGAAAATCTCTGGTCTTTCGCTGCATGCGCATTAAGAGAAAAGCCAAAGTCAGCGCAACCAGATTCAAAAGCGGAATGGCAACGATAACAAAACGGGCCGTATTTCCCGGCACCTGTTCTTTTTTGTCTCTGAATCACTTCCCATTCGAGGATGCATCTGAATCCCCGCCGATCCCGCGGAAGAAGCTGCGCAGGTCGGTGCCTGCGGCCGGTCGGCAAAGGCAGTAGTAGGTCACGTTTGCCTCTTCGTCCAGAATCGGGATGTTGATGCGGTTTTTGGGGCTTCCCTCCCGCCGGAGCGCGACGTCCGTTGTAAAGCTGGGCAAAGCCGAAAACTGCACAAGCTCGTTAAAGGCCACGTCCTCCTGTTCCAGGAAGCGGGTATCCGGCATTTTCCGGACGGCCATCTCCCGCCAGAACCCCAAACGGTTCCGAAGCAGCATGGTCTCGCCGTTGAGTGCCTTCATGTAAAGCGCCTTGCTGCCGGACAGGGGATGTGCCGGCGGCAGCGAAAAGAAGAGATGCTCCTCCCCGTATTTCGCGCAGGTTATGCCCGCCTCCTCGACCGGATGCGGCAGGATGATCAGCTGGTAAACGCCGTCCCGCAGTCCCTCGAGCAGCACCTGATTTTCCCGCATCTCCGAGGCGATCGTCCGGTCCGGTAGAGGTCCGCCAGAACCTGAGATATCTCCCAAAGCGGCGCGGGCGCGCACGAGCGACGAGGATCGTCCGCCGGCTGCGGTCAAAGGCCTGAATGCGCGCCGCCATGTCCCGCGCTTCGCCGAC
>ENA-OQEN01000180-OQEN01000180.1-human-gut-metagenome-genome-assembly--contig:-NODE-180-length-27868-cov-2.941422_pt1 | contig 27868 bp, 31 predicted proteins | sample MGYA00242791_ERZ504627 | MGnify/ENA primary metagenome ERZ504627 (study PRJEB26092, sample SAMD00036316) | human gut metagenome | host: Homo sapiens | study: EMG produced TPA metagenomics assembly of... | reverse complement strand
ATGCCTTCTATAGTGGCTTCAATGTCTTCTGAATAATCAATACCACTAATACGGCTCATACCTGGTGCGAGTGCTGCACAGATAATAGCACGATGGGCTAATGATTTAGAAGGTGGAACGCAATTGTTCCTTGAAGTGTTTTTGGTGTAATAGTGATTTTTGTCATTATATGTCCTCTACTTCCAGAATCATCTCTTTCTGATCCTTATGTACATAATACTCTCCTATTGTTTTAAGTAAAACAAAAGATAGTGTTGAATTGATGTTTTTCTTATCGAAATCAATGGCTTTAAGTAGTTCTTTTGTAGGGACATTGGCATGAGCAGGAAGGTTATAGTGACTTAAGGCTTCTTCTATACGTTTAGTAGTGCCTTGTTCACATAATCCTTTAAGTTCTGCGATACGAGTAATAGCCACCATACCAATACCTACTGCTTCACCATGAGAATACTTTTCGTAATGGAAATGCTGCTCGATTGAGTGTCCAATTGTATGACCAAAGTTCAAGCATAAACGATCACCAAAGTCATAAAGATCCTTTTCTACAACATCTCTCTTGATATCTACACATTTATAAATAATTTCATCAATATCTTTATAAAGATCATCAAAATCCTTATACTGTGCTAATTGATCAAATAAAGCTTTATCTTTTATACAACCATACTTAATGACTTCTCCCATACCATCAGTAATGAAATGAGGTCCAATGTTTTAAGTGTTAATGGATCAATTAAAACAAGTAATGGATGTTTAAAAGCACCAACTAAGTTCTTTCCTTCTGGTAAATCTACGGCAACCTTCCCCCCTACTGAAGAGTCTACCTGTGATAATAGTGAAGTTGGAATCTGAACAAACTTAATACCACGCATATAAGTACTAGCCACAAATCCTGCTAGATCACCAATAACGCCTCCACCTAACGCAATCAATAAATCAGTCTTGTAATCTTAGCTTCTAATAACTGTGAATAGATAGAAGGTAAAATATCAAATCTCTTAGATGGTTCTCCATGAGGAATAACGACTGTAGAGACTTCGTAAGAGTCTTTTAACTGATTGACCAACTGTTCTCCATAAAGTGGAAAAACGTTATCGTCAGAGACAATAACGATTTTCGCACCTGTGAAGACTTGGGAAATAAGTTCTTTGGCTTTGTTTAAAATACCTTGTTCAATATATATAGGGTAACTATCTTTTCCTAAGTTCACATTTAGTTTCATATTAGATTTCCTTTCCAACAACCTTACCGATTTCTCTTAGTTCACTAATAAGTTTAGTATATTTTTCAGGTTTTAATGACTGAGCCCCATCACATAATGCATGTTCAGGATCATTATGTACTTCAATAAGTAATCCATCACATCCTGCCGCAACACTTGCCTTAGCCATTGGTTCTACTAACCACCATTTACCACCAGCATGTGATGGGTCAATGATTACAGGGAGATGAGTCATTTTTCTAAGTACTGGAATAGCCTGTAAGTCTAGAGTGTTTCTTGTATATGTTTCGAATGTTCTTACACCTCTTTCACATAGGATGACATTCTCATTACCACTTGCCATGATATATTCTGCACTCATGATCCATTCCTGATATGTTGCACTTAGTCCTCTCTTTAATAGGATAGGCTTCTTGACTCTTGCACCTACTTCCTTAAGTAAAGTGAAGTTCTGCATATTTCTTGCACCAATCTGAACTAAGTCTACCTTTTCATTGAATTCATCAATATCATCAGCACTCATAAGTTCTGATACGATTGGTAAACCTGTTTCTTTCTTAGCAGCTACTAAGTAATCTAAACCAGTAGAACCTAATCCCTGGAATGCATATGGAGATGTTCTAGCTTGAATGCACCACCTCTAAGCATATTAGCACCAGCTGCTTTTACTTCCTTGGCAATCGCAATAACCTGTTCTTCTGATTCTACAGAACAAGGACCAGCAATAAGAGCCATATGGCCTCCACCTACTTTTACACCATCTACATCCACAATAGTATCTTCTGGATGGAATGCACGGTTAGCTAATTTATAAGGCTGTTCAACTCTCATTACTTTTTCTACAGAAGGTGAAACTTCAATATCTCTAGGATCTACTTTAGTCGTATCACCAATTACACCGATAATAGTTGTTTCATGACCAGTAGAAACATGTGGTTCTAAACCATAGCTTTCAATCTTGTCAGTTACTTTCTTAATATCATTTTCATCACATTTTGGTTTCAATACAATAATCATAATCTTTTCTCCTTTGGATATATAAAAAGTCCCTCTCGATTATAAGGACGAGAGGGACTTCGCGTTACCACCTTATTTTATCCATATATCACTATATAGACCTCTGTGAGTACTATCATACTCTGACGATATAACGGTCGTACCCGTGGATACCTACTTTATTTCAATATCCCGACTCCTTGATGTATTTCATCCACATGAATCATTCCCTCTCAGCACTAGGAACTCTCTGTAAATCCAAAAACTGAATGTTCTTTTCAATTCGCTGTCTTTTTTGTATATGAATCTAATATAAGAGCCTTAAAACTAAATGTCAATCATTTTTATAAAGTAAGCGAATACATTTAGAAAAAAATAAAATAATTTCTTTTAATACTAGCAATATATACAAAATGAGATGTAGCTAAATATATCGTAGAGACATGAGTTAACATTTTGCTGAAATAAAACTATTTTTTCTTGAAAACATCCCTTATGCATACTATAATAATACTGTTGTCAGTGCCTTGTGATGAAATTGGTAGACATAGCAGACTCAAAATCTGCCGGCTTCAAACCCGTACCGGTTCGAGTCCGCAAGGCACCAACTATTAATGATTAAGCTGGGATATATTCTCAGCTTTTTTGTCTAAAAAAAGGAATAGATGACTATTCCTCACTAAATAATACTTCTTCTACAATAGCAGCGGCATCTCTAATACAGTCAGGACAAGTTCTTAACAACTTACCTGTTTCTACACCTTTTAATACTTTACATGTAGTTGTAGAATTCTTTTCTTTAAATTTCTGCATGATCTCTCTAGATAACTTATAAGTACTTGCTTTACTATTTGGCTTATCTAGATTACCTGTACTATTCTTATATCCTGCAAGAAGACATGCACCAGTAACAGCACCACAAGTTCCTTCCATGCAGCCTACACCTAGACCTAAGCCTTCAGCTACCTTAAACATTGTTTCTTCATCCATACCTACAAGATCACAATAAGTACATGCAATAGCCTGTGCACAGTTATAACCCTTATCATGTTTCTTAATAGTTTCATCAATACGTGTCATATTCTTTACCTCCATTCACAATTCAATAGATGATCATTATAAATGCCAATAGCCTGTAAATAGCTATAGATAATCACAGGACCAACAAACTTGAAGCCACGCTTTTTCATATCTTGAGATATCTTAGTAGACAATGCATCACTTGCAGGTATCTCTTTTTCATCTACATAACGATGATCAATCACCTTGAAATCTACGAAAGACCAGATATAATGATCAAAACTGCCAAACTCTTCTTGTACGCTTAAAAAAGCTTTCGCATTGATTATAATGCTGTTGATCTTCAAATGATTATGAATAATCCCTTCAGCTTCATAGAGAGATTCTATTTTTTCTTTAGAATAAGAGGCAATCTTATGATAATCAAAATCATCAAATGCCTGATTATAAGCTTCTTCCTTCTTTAAAATAGTATCCCAGGATAATCCTGCCTGCATGCCTTCAAGAACAAGCATCTTAAATAACATTTTTTCATCATGTGTTTCCTTACACCATCGATTATCATGATATTTGATTGCTTCTTTACTTTTAGCCCATGAACATCTCATTAAATAATCCCTCCTTTTCATATTGTAGCATATCAAAAGTAGTCAATACATCTATTTTTTTGTATAATAGTTCAGAAAGGACGTGAGTTTATGGAACAATTTGATGCCCGTATGAAGTCTTTATTAAAAGATGAATATGATGACTTTAAGAAGCTTTATTAGAAAAGCCGGTTAAAGGTCTATATTTAAATAGAAATAAGAAGAATGTAGAAAGGGTATTAGAAGAGCAGTATATTGAACATCATCCTATTGTAGAGAATGGTTATCTCTATGATGAAAACTATCATCCAGGAAGAAGTGCTTATTTTCTTGCAGGACTCTATTATATCCAGGAACCGAGTGCGATGCTTGTAGCAGATGCATTACCTATTGAACCTGATGATTTTGTGTTAGATATGTGTGCGGCTCCAGGAGGTAAAAGCTGTGAGATTGCATCTCGATTAACAGGAGAAGGTGTATTAATTGCGAATGATATTGAAGCCTCTCGTGCACGCATTTTAAGTGAGAATATTGAACGCTTTGGATTAGACAATACAATTGTCACAAATGTTGATCCAATGCGCTTTACAAAGCAATTTCAGGATGCGTTTGATAAGATCGTCCTAGATGCACCATGTAGTGGAGAAGGAATGTTTAGAAAGCTTGAACAGGCTGTAGATACCTGGAGTGAAGACAAGGTATTAGAATGTGCGCATATTCAAAAGAACTTGTTAAAAGGTGCCTATGATATGTTGAAACAGGGTGGTATGGTCATCTATTCTACATGTACTTATTCCTATGAAGAAAATGAAGCAATGGTTCATTATGCAGTTGATGAACTTGGCTTTGAACTACTTCCTCTTAGTAAATCTCATGGCTTATGTCCAGGCGTTGATCTAGATGAAGTAGTAAGATGTTATCCGCATCATTATCGTGGAGAAGGGCATTTTATAGCTTACTAAGAAAGCCTGGAAACAGTCCGAGAAAAGTAGTCAGACCAATGAAACCTCAAGTGAGCCCGGCTGATTTAAAAGTATTAAAAGCCTTCTATCAGGAGACTCTCAATAAGAAAGTACCTGCTTATATCATAGAAAATAATGGTCATCTCTATGCAATCAAAAAGAACTTTCCAGAACTAAAGGGAATCAGAGTGTTACGTAACGGACTCTATTTAGGCGAAGTAAGAAAGAATAGATTTATTCCAAGTTATTCTCTTGCCTTAACTTTGACTAAAGAGGATGTAAAAAGAAGTTATGATTATTCATGTGATAGTGAAGAAATCAAGAAGTATATCCATGGTGAAACATTAGAAGGAACAGGGAACAAAGGATTTGGCGTCATCTTTGTTGATGGTTATCCACTTTCTTTCTACAAAGAAAGCAATCAGGTTAAAAATTTATTTCCTAAGGGACTCAGACGATGAATCGTTATTTTAGTTTACGTGATGAGGTATTACATCTTTTAGATGAAAAGAGTCATGGCTATTATAAAAGAGAGGCAATAGCGCATATGTTTCAAGTAGAAACACTGTGTGTACTTCTTGCAAAAGAAAGAGGACTTGATGAAGAATTATGTGCAATTATTGGTCTTCTTCATGATGTGGCAGTGCTATTTATTCTTCTAGTTTCCAGCATGCGACGCGTTCAAGTGAATTGGCGAAAGAACTTCTTGGTTCAATATTTAGTGATGAAGAAAAAAATATCATTTTCACTGCAATTAGTAATCATTCACGTAAAGAATGCATAGATGATGCTTATAGTGAACTGATTAAGGATGCAGATTGTTGGAGCCATTATCTTGAAAAGGCAGTTTTAAAACACGAAGAATCAAAAAGACTGAAACTTCTTAAGATTATGTGAATTTCTATATGAGATTGGGTTTTAATATAACTTGTGTTATAATTACTTGTACGTGAAGGAAGGTGATTTTGTGAAAAGAAGACGTAAAATTGTGTCATTGCTTATTGCCGCTGCGATGGTAACACCGCTTGCTTTATCCAATGTGAATACAGTTGAAGCAGCTAATAAGTTTGCTGGTCAGGAATCAAAGTATTATAGACTTTGTTCATCAAAGACTCTTACTCGTTCAAATCAGAATACTTGTAAAGAGTTTAATAAGTACTTAAAGACAAAAAGTGCAAGTTTAAAAAATGAAATCAACAGTAAACAGAATAGTGTTAATAGTGCGAAGTTATCTATCTCAGATGTAGCAAATAAGATTAATACTTTAAATAGTCAGATCAATGAAGCCAATCAGAAGATTGCTTATATGAATACTGCAATCACAAATGCAGAAAATAATCTAAACCAGAAAAAGGCTCTATTAAAAGATAGAATCTATTCAATGCAGAGTCAGATGAATTCTAATGCATATGTAGATTATTTATTTAATGCCAGCTCATTCTCTGATTTCTTCTCAAGAGCTGCAACTCTTAAAGATTTAACGGCTTATGAAACAGATTTGATGAATGAAATCAAAGAAGAACAGAAGCAGCTAGAAGTACAGAAGCAGACACTTGTTGATACTCAGACTGCATTAAATGCACAAAAGAGTGAAGCTGAAACATTACAGAAATCATTAGTAGCTAAACTTGAAGCCGAACAGAAAGCTTTACAGGATAAGCAGAGTGATTTATCTGATAATGAAAATAGTATAGGCACAATTGCACAGAACTTAGTTGAATTAAGTAAAGCATCAGATGAATCTAAAGTAAATGGTGTCACTCATGCAACACCTAATACAAATAGTGGTTCTTCTAGCAATAGTGGATCATCAAATAACAGTGGTTCATCAAATCATGGTGGTTCTTCTAATAATGGAGGAGGCAGTCAGAATACAACACCTGCACCAGCTCCAAATGCTAATCAGTCTACAAGAGGCTTGCAATTGCGAATAAGGCATTAACACGCCAGGGCTATATGTATGTGTGGGGTGGATGTCACTCTATGAGTCAGATTTCTAATCCTAACTGGACTAAGTTTGACTGTTCTGGTCTTGTAAACTGGGCTCATTATCAGGCTGGTGTAAATATTGGATCAAATACAACAAAGTCATTATGTGGTGTAGGATCTTATGTAGATCGTGGTTCTATGCAGGCTGGTGATATTATCTTATTTAGTTCAAATGGTTCATATTCTGGTGTTCATCATGTAGGTATCTATATTGGTGGTAACCGTATGGTGCATGCGCTTCATCTGGTAAACCAGTACAGGTTGCATCACTAGCAAATAGCTATTGGCAGAGAAGTTTCTACCAGGCAAGAAGATGTTATTAATTACTGGCGAAAAAAACATAGGCTTGCCTATGGGATGAAAACCACATAATTTTTACTTAAGTTTTCTACCCGAATTGAGATTAATAGAATCAAAGTATTGAATAGTGGAATCAAAATAGCATAAAATAAACATCAGGGAGATTGATTATACTTCCATATCGCAAGATAGAAATTTACCGTTAATGTGCTCGCTGGACTGCTTGGTAATGAAAGTTCTGATTCAAATAGATTTACACTTGTAACTCCAAAGTCTGAAAATGATGTACGATTACAAGCTACACTTGGCAATCAGAATCCCACGGGCTTGCCCGTGGGAGTAGTCAGAAGTTACATACTATTTCTACTTCATCTTCTGGATCGAAAGGATTCCCTGGAGGAGATAAGATTCAGGCAACAATGGTATTTGAAAGAATAGACTAAAAAATGAGCTGTAACGCATATGTTACAGCTCACTTTTTAATTGATTTTGATAATAATTTGTGTGAATCGTGAAATCTTGTGCTTATAATCGTTAGTTGCTTCAATAATGATATGAAGGATATCATTTGTTTTTACATCATCAGGAATTTCAATCTTGATAGAATCATCTGAACTAACAGAAACATTTCCTTTATAACTAGAAGCATCTTTATAATACTTTGTTTTATAGAGTACATGTTCTTCTTTATTTATATGAAGCTCTACAGTTGTACCTTTATCAGCTTTCATGTCAAGAGATTCCTGAATAGATAGTACAGGCGCTTCTTCTTTATCATCGGTGATACACCAAGAGGCTCTTGCTGCAAGATCTCTTTGAATAGAAGAAACATAATACCACATAGATTCTGTATATTTATCAATATAGAGGTCTTCTACAGGATTCCAATAATTTAAAGTAATTCCCTTAGAATTCTTCTTAGTATTATCTTTTATATATCTTCCAGATAATCCTCCATATGAGAAATCTTCAAGACATCTTAACCCCCATGGCAGTAAACAGAAGAAAGTAGGGGAATCACCTTCAGATAAGAAATCATAAGGAATATGTGTACCCATACCATATTTCTTTCCCCACCAGTCAACAAGAAGGCTCTTGTTTGAACCAAATTGTGATCTATTTTCTTCACCTTCATAATACTTATCATCAGCCCAGGTAGCGTAACCACTCATTAAAGCACCCTTATTAAGAATATGTTCTTTCATGAAATCAGCTCTAAGAGTCTCTTTACTGCTTCCTTCAGGCATATTATTCCAGCCGTATCCATAACTGTTCATCATCACACATTTCACAAACTGAATGTTTGGATAAACTTCTGAAATATAGTTCTGATACGTATTATCCTGTTCACCACAGGCAGTTAAAATAACTTTCTTTTCTATTTTTTCTTTGATTGATAACCAGTTCTCATCATCTTTATATTCCTGCTCAATATCATAAAGAGCACGGGCAATTGTATTAGTACCACCCCAAACTTGAATATAAAGTGGTCTAGGATCATCATCTAATATTTTTTCTCTAATTAATTCTGAGCCTGGTGTAGAAGCATCCATTTCTCCTGGATATCCAATATTTCCGACTTTAATAAGATTCCTTAAATGATCAGGAGAAGGGTAGTTGGCATCATGAGTCACAAGATGTTTATAGTCTACAGCATAATCATCCATTACGTCCTGCATCCATTTTATACCAGTCCAGCGATAAGGCTGACCATAATCAGCCTTATCACTTTGCCCAGTCTTTCCTGGTTGTCCTTTCCAATGAAAGATGGATGAGGTCTGTACGATACCCTGTATTTCTATATCATTGGCATAAAGGAGAATATGTCTTAATGAGTTCTGATCATCTACTTCAGCATCCTGAGTGATGATTGTTCTAATAGGGTTTAACATAATTATTTACCAGCTCTTACTTCAATGATTTCTTCTTTTGCAGTCTTAGCACCATAAGATGCAGGAACAATTTCTTTATACTCAGTAGTATTAGTAATAATGACAGGAGTTACATTATCATAACCAGCTTTCTCGATAGCTTCTAGATCAGCTTCAACAAGTAAATCACCAACACTCACTTCTGTCCTTCTTTAACTAAGACATTAAATCCTTCACCATTCATATTTACAGTATCCATACCAATATGAATAAGTACTTCAGCGCCGTTATTAGACTTTAATCCAACTGCATGGCCTGTTTTTGCAGCCATAATGACTTTACCATCAACAGGAGAGTAGATATGACCATCGGTTAATTTAAAAGCAACACCTTCACCCATCACTTTTGAAGAAAAGATAGGATCATTCACATCTTCTAAGGGAATCATCTCACCAGTAGCAGGAGAACTGATTGTTTCATCTTTTTAAAGTAGTTTCTTCTTTTGCTTCAACTTTGTTTTGTGGAAGCATAGAATCATTAAAACCAAATAAATAAGTACAAATGGCTGAACCAAAATAAGCAATCGCACAAGCAATCACAAAACCGACAAAACCAGGACCAATATAGCCAGGAAGACTTAAAATAGAAGTACCAAGTAAAGTAGGGCAGCTAGTACCAGCAGCAGCGACAATCATACCGGCAATAGATGAAATACAGCAGCAATCGCAAATGGTCTCTTGTAAGGGAGTGTAACACCATAAATGGCAGGTTCAGTAATACCTGCAAGAACTGCAGAGAATGCAGCAGAACCTGATAATTCTTTTAATTTCTTATTTTTAGTTTTTAAGAATACGCCTAGTGCTGCACCAGCCTGAGCCATGTTGTTAGGTCCAGTAATAACGAATAATGTATCTCTACCGTAAGTTGCGATATTATTCATGACGATAGGTACAAAGCCCCAATGAAGCCCAAAGATAATGGCTGCAGGCCAGATCAAACCGACAAATCCTCCAGCAATAATAGGTTGAATCCCATAATAGCTGTATAACCTGATGCAAGTAATTTACCAAACTTATCCATGATTGGACCGATAACTAAGAAAGTAGCAGGTACCATAATGGAAAGTTTCTAATAATGGTGTTAAGAATAACTTACATACTTCTGGAATAATCTTCTTTAATAGCTTTTCTAATTTGCTTTGAACATATACAGAAATAATGATTGGCATGACAGAAGAAGCATAGCTTACAAGAGTCACTGGTATTGTAAGGAATGTCAATTTCGTACCTTCTGAGTATGCGGCAGTCATAGTTGGATAAAGAAGTGACATCGCAATAGACATCGCAATAAATGGATTACATTTAAACTTCTTTGCAGCTGTATAACCTAAGATAATTGGCATAAAATTAAACACACTATCTGCAGCTGCATAAAGAATTTTGTATGTTCCCATATCAGCAGTTAGTATATTCAATGTAGTGCATAGAATAAGTAATGCCTTCAACATACCGGCACCACACATAACACCAAGCATTGGTGAGAAGATACCAGAAATTGTCTCTAATAGAGTATTAAGAAGGTTTTTGTTTCCTGTATCTTCTATTTCTTCGCTGTTACCAGCATTAATATTTGTACAGCTAAGTACTGCATCATAGACAGTATCTACCTTATTTCCAATAACAACCTGAACCTGTCCTCCTGCTTTCATTACAGTAATAACACCTTCAGTCTGTTTTAAAACATCCATATTAACTTTATTTTCATCAATAAGCTTAAATCTTAATCTTGTTGCACAATGTACAAGTGAGATCACATTATTCTCTCCACCGACATTTTCTACAATCTTTTTAGCTAAAGAAGTATAATCCTTTGCCATTTTTCTTTCCTCCAAAATTGATATTTGTTAAGTTAACTTACATGCTTATCATAATGTTTTGTGAAAGCGATTAAAATATCATAAACACACTTGCAGACTGTCAAAAACCGATGTTATAGTTAGAATAGGTGATAATAATGAAAATAGAAGAATTAAGAAGTAGGATTATTCCACTAACCAAAAAAGAACAATATTATAAAAGTCACCCGAATCATTCAGATGACTATATTGAAAAGCATATTAATAAAGATGATGAAAAAATAGTTCAATTCACAATTGATAGATATCAAACCACAAAAGAAAAACATACTTTATTTTATGATGGGCAGATAGTTACAGATGAAGTTCTTGCTTTTCCGATTTATTGTTCAAAACAGACAAGATATTCATTTGTACCACTACATACAAGAAGCTATGTAGAAATGAAATATGTCTATTCTGGACATTGTTATGCAATTGTAAATGATAAAGAAGTGATACTTCATGCAGGGGATATGATTCTTTTAGATGTTAATTCAAAGCATACAGTCTTAATGCCTACAGAAAATGATATTATCTTCAACTTTCAAATGGATCGCTCTTATTTTAGTGACTCATTTATTAGTAAGTTTTCTTCAGTAAACCCGATTGTAACTTTCCTGACAAATATTATTGATCAGAAAGCACAGCATAATGATTATATTATTTTTAATAATAGAGAAGATGATCATGATTATGTAGTGTGGCTTATAGAAATGATTTTGTGCGAGTATTTAGATCCTTCTTTGTTTGCAATATCTATTCTTGATTCCTATTTTTCACTTCTTTTTATAAAAATGGCTCAAAGATATCAGATGAATATGGAACAACAATTTAAAGAAAATAATAAGGGCTACATGACAGAAATCATTCAATACATAGAACAACATTATCGGGATTGTACTCTTATGGAAACAGCAGAGAAGTTCGGCTATAATCCTGATTATCTTTCACGCGCTATTCAAAAAGCAACAGGCTATACCTTTAAGAAGTTAGTAAACTATTATCGTATGGAAGCAGTAGGAAAAGAACTTATCAATACTGATAAACCTATTTATCTTATTGCACAGGAGAGTGGTTTTTCTAATTTAAACTACTTCTATAAGAAGTTTAATGATTATTTTGGTGGTTTTCCTGCAGACTATAGAAAACAATTCCAGGCAAAATAAAAGAGGCGGATGCCTCTTATAATTTTGCCGCTTTCTGGAAGAAGTAGAATCCAATCACAAACATTACTGAAATCATTGCCACGCCATAGTTTATATGTCCTGTAAGCTGTGAAATGAGCCCTACAAGAGTTGTACCCATGAAGGATGCCCCCTTACCACAGATATCAAATAAACCAAAGTATTCACCTGATTTCTGAGGTGGAATAATTTTCGCAAAATAAGAACGAGATAGTGCCTGGATAGCTCCCTGGAACATACCTACAAAAATAGCTAAGATCCAGAATTCCCATTGTTTATCTAACTGAATCGCAAATAAGGCAATACCAGTATAGGCAATAATACATACTTTAATAAGTTTATCTGTAGGGTATTTTTTAGATAAATATCCAAAAATCAGCGCAAATGGGAAAGCAACAATCTGAGTCACTAATAAGGCAATTAATAATCCATTTGTATTAAGCCCAAGGGCACTGCCATAGGCAGTGGCCATTTCAATGATTGTATAAACACCATCGATATAGAAGAAGAAAGAAATCAAATAGAAGAATACTTTCTTATCTTCATTTAAAGTAGAAAGAGTATGTCCTAAACGTTTAAAACTATCACGAATAGGATGTTCTTGTTTCTCTACGAAATTTACCTGTTTATAGTTCTTTAAGAGTGGTAATGTCATGCCCAACCACCATAATGCATTGATTAAGAAGGCGATTGTCATAGCACCGTTAAATGGAATACCCATCTTTTCATAGAATAAGACAAACACTAAGCTGACTACAAAAGGTATACAGCTTCCAATATAACCCCATGCATATCCTTGAGATGAAACATAGTCCATACGCTTGTCATCTGTAATATCTAGAAGCATAGAATCATAGAAAATCAGACTTGCATTATAACCAATCTTCGCAATAACGAATACACCTAAGAATATAATCCAAGACTTAGGAACTGAAAAACAGGCTAAGCCCATTACACCTATAATCATACTAATAGTAAAGATTGGTTTCTTATACCCCTTTGTATCCACAATAGAACCAAGCACTGGTCCAATAATAGCAACAATAAGAGTTGTGAAAGAAGATGCATAACCCCAATAAGCTAAATAGTTGACTTCACTGATCTTTGCGAGAGACGCAAGGTAGTTAAAGTAAATCGGGATGATAGTAGCAACAAGTAGGACAAAGGCGCTATTACCGACATCATACAAGATCCAGTATTTTTCTAGTTTAGTTAGTTTATTCATAGTTTCTATTAAACCTTTCATTTAAGTAATCATCATCAAGATGGTCAACATACTCATTAATGAGTGATACGGCTAAAGGCACTGCTTCATCCTTCATTTCTATTAAATGATTGATATCATTGGCAGCATGTTCATCTTTTTCATAGTTAATAAGTAATCCTTTATATTCTTCATACATACCACCTAACTTCATTACACTTAAGACAAAGTTTCTCTTCAATTTAGTAGGAGCAACAAGCCATTTTAAGATAAAGAGTAGATCATGTAATGCTTTATCTACTTCTTCAGCCTTTAAATCAAAGAATGGTGCAATGACCAACGCAATTGTGTAATCAGGATGAATATGTGTTGTTAAATTGGCAGTTAAAGGATCTCTTCCAACTCTTACAAGTAATTCTCTATCTAATTCAGATTCTAGTAAGCTGTGGGTCATAGATAATGTATTCTCTAATACACCTATTTCAGGATGTAAAGAACTATCCAGTGTAAAGTGAGTAATAAATCCAATTGCATAAGCGAGTGTTGCATCTGTTGCATCCTGTTTAATAAGCTCTTTTGCATGTTTAAAGAAAGAGTTGGCAGGAAGCTGATGCATTCCAAAGCCTAATGATTTAACTGGATTCTTTTTATAGACATCATAATAAAAAAGAATATCTGGACCATGAATCCCAATATGATACAAATCAATGTAGGGCATGATCCTTTTCTTGATGTTTTCATCAAGTTGATCTAAAACCTGTTCACCAAAAATATAATGTGTATAACCTGCTGGCATAAAAAGACCTCCTGAAATTTATTATAAGCAAGCATTTCTAAACTTAAAGCAAAAAAAGATTACGTTTGTGTTAAGACTGTGTATCTTTATTATACATTAAACCCCTAATTTTGGAAAAAATTTCAAACATTTCAAAAAAATAAATATAGAATTTATGCAAATGACAATAACTGTTAGGAAATAGAGTATGTTAAAAATTTAATTTTATGCTATAATGTGTTATACAGACAAAATGAAAGGGGTTACTTTATGGAAAAGACACTCGAATATGCAGGAATTAAAAACTATACAGGAAAAGCACATTATAATTTATGTCCTGCTAAATTAGTAGAATATGCTTTAAAGCGTAAAGAAGGATTATTAACTGACCAGGGTGCATTAGTTGTAAAAACAGGAAAATATACTGGTCGTTCACCACATGATAAATTTATTGTAGATACACCAGAGGTACATGAACAGATTGCCTGGGGTGATGTCAATGTAGCCATGAGTGTAGAACACTACAATGCATTAAAAGAAAAAGTACTTGAATATATGAGTGACAAGGAATTATTCGTCTTTAAAGGCTTTGCAGGAGCTGATAAGAAATATCGTCGTAAATTCACTGTCATCAATGAACTTGCATGTCAGAACCTATTTATCCATCAATTATTGATTAGGCCTACAAAAGAAGAATTAGATAATTTTGGTTTGACAGATTATACAATTCTCGTTGCGCCAGGATTCCATTGCGTTTCTGAAGTAGATCATACTAACTCGGAAGCAGCTATTATTATTAACTTTACAGAACGTACAGTTATTATTGTAGGTTCACAATATTCAGGAGAAATCAAGAAATCAGTTTTCACAATCATGAACTATTGCATGCCTTTGCAGGAAAATATTCTCCCTATGCATTGCTCAGCTAATATGGATCCAGATACTGGAGAAACAGCTATCTTCTTTGGTTTATCTGGTACAGGTAAAACAACACTTTCTACAGACCCCAATAGAATGTTGATTGGGGATGATGAACATGGATGGAGTGAAGAAGGTATCTTCAACTTTGAAGGTGGATGTTATGCAAAGACAATTAACTTATCTCCTACAGGAGAACCTGATATCTATCGTGCTATCCGTTTTGGTTCAGAACTAGAAAACGTAGTTGTAGATGCAAAGACTAGACAGCCAGATTATGATGATGGTACTCTTACAGAGAATACACGTGTCGGTTATCCTATTGAATATATTCAAAATGCTCAGATTCCAGGAGTAGGTGGAGTACCTAAAGTCGTTATTTTCTTAACTGCAGATGCCTTTGGTGTATTACCACCAATCTCTAGACTTGATCATGATGCGGCTATGTATCAATTCGTTACTGGATTTACATCTAAAGTTGCAGGTACAGAAAGAGGCATCAGTGAACCACAGCCTACTTTCTCTACGTTATTTGGAGAACCATTCATGCCTTTAGATCCAGGTATCTATGCACAGTTACTTGGTTCACGTCTAGAAGCCTATGGTACTAAGGTTTATTTAGTGAACACTGGATGGAATGGTGGACCTTATGGTATTGGTTCACGTATGAAGCTATCATATACACGTGCTATGGTCACTGCAGCAGTCAATGGATCATTAGATAATGTCATCTATTATTATGATTCACGCTTTAATCTTCATGTCCCTCAATCATGTCCTGGAGTCCCAGAATATGTATTAAACCCTAAGGATACATGGCTAATAAGGAAGCTTATGAAGATATGGCCAATGAACTTGCTATGATGTTTGAAGCAAACTTCAATACTAAGTATCCACATATGCCAGAAAATATTAGAAAAGCAGGACCACATCCTAAGAAATAAAAGCCACTTCATGTGGCTTTTTGGAGGTTTATGAGAGAAATAGGTAAGAGTAAAATAGAATATCCAGATACTTATATTGTGGTAGACATAGAAGCAACAGGGTTAAATCCTGAAACGGAAAGACTTATCGAAGTCGCAGCTATTAAGTATGTCAATCATCAAGAAGTGGCACGCTTTAGTGAACTCATTAACCCATTAAGAGATCAATTACCTGTAGACTTACTAGATAAGGATAAGACTATCTATATAAGTGATTTTATTGAGAATCTCACAGGCATTTCTAATCGTATGTTACATGATGCAAGAGGAGAAAAAGATGTCCTTAGAGAGTATATTAAGTTCATTGGGAATGATGTGATCATTGGTCATAATGTCCGCTTTGATATTCGTTTCATCTATGATGCACTTCTAAGAGATTATGGAGTCCTCTTTCAAAATGATTATATCGATACATTGAAGATTGCAAGAAAACTATTACATGAAGATTTGAAACGCTATAGACTCAAGGATCTTGCAGATCATTATCATATTGATTATTCTCATGCACATCGTGCAGTGAATGATTGTGAAATTACGCATGATGTATATGAAATGATGATGGAAGATATCTTTGATCACTTTGGACAATAGAGAATTATCGTAAGAAAAGAAAGAATAAAAAATAATTAGTAGATGATTCAAATAGATTGATTGTGTGTATAATTATGATTTAATATCGATATGAAAGAGGTGATGAATATGATTATTAAACCATCAGCTATGTTAAGAAATGATTATTCTTCTATTTCTAAGTTGGCTAAAACGTCAAAAGAACCTATTTATATTACAAAAAACGGTGAAGGTGACGGAGTATTTATGAGTTTAGAGGCATTTGAAAGAAGAGAACAATTGTTAGATTTGCGCTTCAGTGTGTTAGAAGCTGAAGAAGAAAGATTAAGCGGAAAGCCTACAATGAGCATTTCAGAAGCAAGGGAGGCTCTTGCTAGAAGAAGATATGGAAAATTGTAAAATTGAGATTCTTCCTCGTGCCTGGGAGGATCTGACTTAAATAGAAGATTTCTATTATTTAGAATATGGTATTGAAAGTGCTCAAAAAGTGTCAGGCTCAATTTTAGAGTCTATTGAAACTCTAGAAGAATTTCCCAATATAGATGTATTTACACCAGATGAACGATTAAATCAATTGTGTTATAGAATGTTTGTCATTAATCAGAAATATGTTGCGATTATTAAATATCTGGATAAAAAAATATATATTTATCGAATTATTAACACAAAAAGGGATTACGACAAGTTATTTTTGTAACGTACTATCGATATATATATTTGATGAAGTATCAAAGAGTCATGGTAATATATATGACTCTTCTTTTGGATAAATATTCCAAAAACTACGCGAAAGCCCGCTCCTTTAGGTTTGGATTGATAATATACAATATAAATAACAGAATAATCAAAAAATAATTTTTAAACGCCTATTAATAGGCGTTCTAGAAGATGAATCTAACGCATGGAGTTTCTAGCTGTTGTATAATCTTATTAGAAAGCTGATAGAGGTTATAAACAGATGCTAAACAAAGTGCTAATGCTTTAGAAATCTTCTCTTTAGCAGTTCACTTATAGGTATTCTAATAACATTAATGACTTTATTAAATCCTTCAAACACATGAAATAGCTTTATGTTATTTTGTGTGATTTTTGCGATTGTTACTAGTATTACCAGATCAAACGTGTAGATAAGACCACTCTCATATATTGTCGAATTGTTTGTTGAAATTAAGTCTAGCAGATCACAGAAAACAATATTAATAGAATAATATACATTTTGAAAGTGAAGTGAATATTATGGCGAACTTTGTTGTTGAATTTCCATTAAAGATAGAAAAATATCAAGAGGATATTTTGAATAAGCGTTTCGAAATTGGAAGACAGATTTATAATTCATTAGTCAACGTAACTCAGAAGCGTTATAAAGAAATGATCAAGACAAAGAAATATAGAGACCTTATGTCTTCTCTGACTGGCAATAAGAAGACAGATAAAGATATCTGGAAACAAATTAATGATATTCGCAAGCAGTATGATATGTCAGAGTATTCATTTTATAAGGATGTCAAGATGATGCAGAAGCATTTTAAAGATAATATTGATTCACTTACTGCTCAAAAGATTGCGACTGCATTATGGAAATCTTATGAAAAATTCCTCTATGGCAATGGTAAAAAAGTCTATTATAAGAAATATGGTACATTAGATAGTCTTGAAGGAAAATCAAATGGTTCTGGTATCCGTTTCAAAGATGATATGATATTCTGGAATGGTCTAGAAATTCCAGTTATTATTGATTACAGTAATTATTATGAATATCAAGCTATGCAATGCAAAATCTGTTATAACAGAATCGTTAGAAAATTTATAAGGAATAAGTATAAATACTATGTTCAGATTGTTTTCAAAGGAAATCCACCAGTAAAAGTAGATAATGAAACAGGTGAAATAAAGCATTGTATTGGTGATGGTGATGTTGGTTTAGACATCGGAACTAGAACTATTGCGATTGTAAGTCAATCCGATGTGAAGATATTAGAACTTGCAGACAGAATTCAAAATATTGAAAATCAGAAACGAAGAATTCTTAGAAAAATGGACAGGTCAAAACGTTCTACAAATCCTGATAATTATAATGAAGATGGAACTATTAAGAAACAAGGCAATAAGAAGGTCATATGGAAAAAATCAAATCATTACATAAAATATCAGAATGAATTAAGAGAATTATACAGAAAGCAGGCTGCTATACGTAGATATCAGCATGAGTGTCTAGCCAATTATATTATATCCCTTGATAACAAGATGTATGTCGAAAAAGATGAATTTTGCTGGACTTCAAAAACGTGCTAAAAAGACTGAAAAGAATGATAAAGGCAAATTTATGCGAAAGAAGCGATTTGGTAAATCTTTAGCTAATAAAGCACCAACAATGCTCTTGACAATAATAAATAGGAAATTAGGTTATTATGGAGAGCAACTAATAAAGATAGATACTTCCGAAGCAAAAGCAAGTCAGTTTAATCATTTCGATAGACATATACTAAGAAATCCTTATCACACAGATGGAATAATTTTGATGGAGTAAAAATACAGAGAGACCTTTATTCCGCTTTCTTAATAATGAATATAGCAGATGATTTAAAGAGTTTTGATATTGATAAATGTAATGACAGATTTGAGAACTTCTATTGGCTTCATAATTTGGAGGTTGAAAGATTAACAGGTAAAAATAATTTAAGTAGTATATCAATTTAAAAGAGAAATATATAAAAGGTTTTGAGACGAGCCTAATGCCATCGTTAATTCATTCAATAGAATGATTGATAGTGAAAGTCTTATAGAAACTCATTAGTTTCATATGCTTTCGAGTATATTTGGAAGTGAATGTATATAAGAACTCAACGTGCTTTAGCCGTTGGAGTGTCAGCAGAAACAATGTCTATCGGTACAAACTAATATCAGTACTTGCCACCTCTTTATAGAGGTGTTTTTTTGCATGCACAAAAAAGAGATGAACAAATGTTCATCTCTCAAGTATTGTATTTTTTATCCTTCAATACCAGTTTCAGCTTTAACTAAGTCAACAACTTCGTTCATTGTAGAAAGTTCAGTAGTTGCCTTTTCAGCTAACTTCTTAGAATCTTCATAAGATAATTCTCTGATACGTTTTCTCTGAGCAAGAATTGAAGTTGCAGACATTGAGAATTCGTCAAGTCCTAAACCAAGTAGTAATGGTGCAGCAAGAGCTTCGCCTGCCATTTCACCACACATACCAGTCCATTTACCTTCTCTATGAGAAGCATCAATTGTGTTCTTAACTAATCTTAAGATTGATGGGTTGAATGGCTGATATAAATAGTTGATTGTAGATGACATACGGTCAGCAGCGAAAGTGTACTGGATTAAGTCGTTTGTACCAATTGAGAAGAAATCTACAACCTTAGCAAACTGATCAGCAAGAACAGCAGCAGCTGGGATTTCAATCATGATACCAACTTCGATTGAATCAGAAACTTTAACACCTTCAGCTTCTAACTTAGCCTTTTCATCTAATAAGATTCCCTTAGCCTTCTTGAATTCTTCAACAGTTGCAATCATAGGGAACATGATCTTAAGATCACCATAAACTGAAGCACGAAGTAATGCTCTTAACTGAGTTCTGAATACTTCTTCTCTCTGGAAGCAAAGACGAATAGCACGAACACCTAAGAATGGGTTCATTTCTTCAGGAACTGGAAGAGCCTTTAACTTCTTATCTCCACCGATATCCATTGTTCTAACAACAACTGGACCATTTACGTTTTCAAGTACTGTCTTATAAGCTTCATACTGTGAATCTTCTGTTGGAAGTTCATCTGATTCCATGTATAAGAATTCAGTTCTGAATAAACCAACACCTTCAGCACCATTCTGTTTAATAGCTTCGATATCATTTGGAGAACCGATGTTAGCTACTAATAATACTTTATGACCATCAGTAGATACTGATTCAGCAGTCTTTAATGTCTTAAGTTCTGCTTTGTAGTCTTCGAATTCTTTTCTCTTAGCTTCATAAGTTGAAACTGTTTCTTCATCAGGGTTAACAAATACATCACCTGTTAAACCATCAAGAACAACTATGTCACCATCATTGACAGTTTCAGTAATAACGTTAGTTGCTACAACTGCTGGGATTTCCATAGATCTAGCTAGGATAGCAGAGTGAGAAGTTCTACCACCGATATCAGTGATGAAACCACGAACTAAGTTTTTATTTAACTGAGCTGTATCAGAAGGAGTTAAATCGTGAGCGATGATTACAACTTCTTCATCAATTAAAGCAGGGTTAGGTAAAGACTTACCTAATAAGTTAGCTTTTAAACGAGTAGTTACGTCTCTAACGTCAGCTGCTCTTTCTTTGAAATATGCATCATCCATAGATGAGAACATAGTAATGAATAAATTAGCTACATCTTCTAATGCTGCTGGAGCGCATAACTTTTCACCATTGATCTTAGCTTCAACCTGTGACTGAAGTTCTGGATCTTCAAGAATCTGAGCATGAGCATCAAATACTGCTGCTTCTTCTTCAGATAAGTTTTTAGTAGCTGCTTCCTTAATTGCAGCAATTTCAAGTTTAACGGCTGCAACGCTCTTGTTATATAAAGCAATTTCAGCTTCAGTGTCTTCAACTGTAGTACGTGTTACAGTTAAATCTGGCATATCTAATTTATATGCTTTCGCAATGGCATAACCACTAGATGCCGCAATACCTTTTACATTTGTCATTTTTGACCTACCTCCATATACTTCATATTTTACAATAAAAGGGGTACAAAATAAAGGAAAGAAGTTCTTTCATATATATTTTTTTGACAAATTTACACAATTTTGAGCGTATAGATTAATTTGACTCTTTCTATATATGCTTACAAGTGTTGAAAGAAGCCAATTAGGGTCATTTATTCACTTTTTTAATAGTGAAAAATAGATTTATTCTAGTTACCAGATCACTCTTTAATCTCTGTTTCGCTATCAGATAATTTATGCTAATATATTTTAAAATAAATAAAGAAAATTTCACAAAATGAAAATATTGCTTTACAAATAGGGATAACGAGTATAATATATAAGTGTAAACAGGAGGATAATAATATGAAAGTTATTGTTACTAAAGATTATGAAGAAGCAAGTCAGAAAGCAGCAGAAATCATGCTTGATGTTATCAAAAATAAACCAAACGCAAACCTTGGCCTAGCTACTGGTTCTACACCAATCCGTCTTTATGAATTAATGAGAGAAGATCATAAGAATAATGGAACAAGCTACAAAGATATCAAATCATTCAACCTTGATGAATATTATGGTTTAGCACAGGATCATCCACAGAGTTATTACTATTTCATGTGCCATCAGTTATTCAATGAATTAGATATCGATAAGAATAATATCAATGTTCCTAAGGGTAAGGTTCAATCGAAGAAGTATGTGATGAATACAATGCATTATTAGCTGAAAATCCAAGAGATATCCAGTTATTAGGATTAGGTTCTAATGGACATGTTGGTTTCAATGAACCAGGTACATCATTTGATTCAGTGACTCACTACATTGCATTAAAGCAGAGCACAATCGAAGACAACGCTAAACTATTCTTCAATGGTGATTTAAGTGCTGTTCCTACTCATGCAATAACTATGGGTATTTCTAATATCATGGAAGCTAAGAAGGTCTTATTAATTGCGACTGGTGAAAGAAAAGCTAAAGCAGTTAAAGGCTTAGTTGAAGGACCAGTAACAGAAGATTTACCAGCTTCTATTCTTCAGAAACATGAAGATGCAATCATCATCGTTGATGAAGCAGCTGCATCATTATTATCTAAATAATTTCTTAAGGCGCTTAGGCGCCTTTTTTTTGTGCTATAATTTTTTTGAGGTGATTTCATGAAAGCGATGAATAAAGAAAATCCAAAATATAATGACTGCACAGAAAGAAAGTCACATTTATATGAAAGAAAAGGTGATTTTAGAACACCATTTATGAGAGATTATAATCGTATAATATTCACTACAGCCTATAGACGTTTAAAACATAAGACACAGGTCTTTTTTGCACCTGATAATGATCATATATGTACACGTGCTGAACATGTGAATCTAGTAGAATCTATTAGCTATACAATCGCCTATCAATTAGGTCTTAATACTGAACTTACACGTGCTATAAGCGCTGGACATGATTTAGGACATGCCCCTTTTGGTCATGGAGGAGAAAAGATTCTATCTTCTTTGTCTATAAAACATGGTTTAGAGCCTTTCTGGCATGAAAAGAATAGCCTTCATCTCATAGATGATTTATGTTTATTAGAGGATGATCAACATATTGAACATAATCTTGATCTGACTTATGCAGTGAGAGATGGCATTATAGCCCATTGTGGCGAAGTGAATCAAAGAAGAATTAAACCTAGAGATGAAAAAATCGATTTAAAAGACTTCAAATCACCAGGACTCTATCAACCTTATACTCTAGAAGGGTGTGTTGTAAAAATCAGTGATAAGATAGCTTATCTGGCAAGAGATATAGAGGATGCATGGAACTTACATATACTTAATGAAGAAGATATGAAAAGCTTAATAGAAGAAATTAATACAGTTGTTCCAGGTTTATTTAAAGCAATCAATAATGGAACAGTGGTCAATTACTTTATTCAAGATGTGATTCATAATAGTACGGAGGAATATATTGGTTTATCGGATGAAGCTTTTGAAATCATGAAGATATTTATGAAATTTAATTATCAAAAGATCTATGAAATAAAGAAGGTTAAGATTCATACGCAATATGTACAATTGATTTTAGAGAGTCTCTTTTCTTTCTTATATGAGTATGGACAACATGACAATTTTGTTTTAGACTTAAAAAAAGATGCAGAACGTTATCCACTCATTATTAATCATTATATTAAATGGTTGATACGCTATAGTACATTACTTCATGATGAACGTTATCAAAATCATATAGTCTATGACTTTGAGAATGATTCACTTGCTTTAGAAAAGAGTATTATTGATTATTTATCAGGGATGACAGATCATTTTATTATTGATGCATTTGATGAATTACTTGCATATAGATAGGGGGAATTTTTATGCCAATTAATATACCAGATGATTTACCAGCATATAAAGTTTTAACAGCTGAAAACATCTTTGTGATGAACCAGACGCGTGCGACTACGCAGCGTATTAGACCTTTAAAGATCTTGATTGTAAATATCATGCCTTTAAAGATTACAACTGAAACACAATTATTAAGATTATTATCTAATACACCATTACAGCTTGAAGTAGAACTTATTCATATGTCTACACATGATTCTAAGAATGTCCCTAAGGAACATTTACTTACTTTCTATAAGACATTTAAAGATATTAAAGAGAATTCTTATGATGGTATGATTATTACAGGTGCTCCTGTAGAACAGATGCCTTTTGAAGAAGTAGACTATTGGAATGAACTATGTGAAATCCTTGAATGGGCCAAGACACATGTCTTTAGTTCTTTCTTTATCTGCTGGGCTTCACAGGCTGCTTTACATTATTATTATGGTATTGATAAGTACTTATTGAAGCATAAATTAACTGGTGTATATCGTCATCATACTAATCAAAGAAAGATGAGAAGAAAGATTTTAAGAGGTTTTGATTATCAGTCTATGCACCACATTCACGTTATACAACTGTTTTAAAGGAAGATGTTGCAAGTAATTCTAACTTAGATATACTTGCAGAAAGTGATGATGCAGGTGTCTATTTAGTGGCTTCTAAGGATGGTTCTCAGTTCTTTGTGACAGGACATCCTGAATATGATCCAGATACATTAGATAAAGAATATAAGCGTGACAAAGAGAAACCAGATGTCATTGCAGAACTACCTAAAAACTATTATCTTGATGATGATCCATCTCAGGAAATACAAGTAAAATGGCGTTCACATGCCTATCTCTTATTCTCTAACTGGTTGAACTATTATGTTTACCAGGAAACACCATATGATCTAAGTGATCTTCATGAACGTAAGAAATAAGCCATCTTTCTAGGCGGCTTTTTGTCACCAAAAACTATAATCATGTAAGTAAATCTTAATATTTTTGTAAGGAATTTGAGATGTTTCTTTTCAACATTTCACGATATAACTATTGTGAGGTGAAGAGAAATGCGATTATTCAAGAAATGTCTTTTAGTTCTAGGAATTCTATTACTCATATTATCAGGATATATTATATTTCGTTCAGATACTTTTATAGATGATGCTTCTACAAATCATGGCTGGAATCTTATGCTTGTTAATCATACAAATAGAATACCAGATAACTATAAGGTGATTCTTACAAAGCTAGATAATGGGAAAGAAGTAGATTCACGTATTGTGCTTGAATTATCACAAATGTTTAGAGCTGCAAGAAAAGATGATATTTATATGCAGGTGAATGAAGGATATCGATCATATCATTCGCAACAGAAAATCTTAGATAATCGTACAGATTATTATAAGAGTAAAGGATTATTTACGATTCTTGCAAGAAGATATGCATTAAATTATGTATCAGCCCCAGGTACAAGTGAACATCAATTAGGGCTTGCAGTGGATATAGTAGGGGATTACCGTTATACAACCAATCAGTCTGCTTATAGATGGTTAGAAAGAAATGCATATAAATATGGTTTTGTGAAACGGTATCCTAAGAGCAAAACATCTATAACACATATTAAGCATGAACCATGGCATTATCGTTATGTAGGTAAGAAAGCTGCCTTAAAGATGCATCAGAAAAATCTATGTTTAGAAGAGTATGTAGAGAGCCTGTAATAGACTCTCTTTTCTTTATGTTATAAAATAATATCTGGAGGTATTCTTATGGATTATATCAAATTACTTGTTGAAGATATTCATTCAGTCACAATGGCAACTATTAATAGTGAGGGTAGACCTATCACTCGAATCATCGACTTAATGTTGTATGATAAAGAAGGGATTTACTTCTTAACTGCAAGAGGAAAGAGTTTCTATCAGGAACTGATGGACCAGGAGTATATTTCCTTAACAGGACTTAAAGGAAAAGTTTCTTTTAGTTTAAGTGGTAAGGTTAAGAATATTGGGTCTCATAAGCTAGATGAGATCTTCTTAAAGAATACTTATATGCAGTCTATCTATCCAGAAGATACAAGAAAGGCATTGGATGTCTTTTGTTTATATGAAGCATCTGGCGAATATTTTGATATCAGTGATCCAGTACATATTAAAAGAGCACCTATTACTATTAATAGTAAGGAACATGCTGTTTGTTATACCATTACTGATTGCTGTATTCATTGTGGCAAATGTGAGACTATTTGTCCTCAATGTTGTATTCATAATGAAGTAATAGATGTCGCACAATGTCTTCATTGTGGGACCTGTTTAGAAATATGCCCAGCACAGGCAATTGAGTTTAAAGGTGTAAAGAAGCGTCGTAAGGAAAATGTCTGTTTAATGAATATGTGTATGATTGAAGATGATAAAGGACATGTCTTAGTTCAGAATAAAGTCAATGATTCCTACACAGGTATTACTTTTCCTGGTGGTCATGTAGAAAAAGAAGAAACATTCAAAGATGCTATGATTAGAGAAGTGAAAGAAGAAACAGGTCTTACAATTAAGAATCCATATTTATGTGGTTTATATCATTGGTATAAGCATTCTATTCATAATATTATTCTAGTCTATAAGGCAAGTGAGTATGAAGGAGTTCTTCATTCAAGTGATGAAGGAGAGGTTTATTGGATTAATAAAGAAGATTTTCTAAATCAGCCACTTGCAACAGGCATGGAGTATGTATGGGATATTGTTCATAAGCAACATCAAGAGTGTATTATGTCTAATATGGGAGAACATAAAAGAGGGGATTTATTCTAAATAATAACTTTTGATAATTTTCATATGGTGTAAATCGTTTTCATTTGACAAAAATGAATGCATAAAAAAATGGCTTATTTATGCGGTTTTTTGCTCCTCGAGAGTGGTCAAAAGTGGTCAACTAGTAACAAACTAGTAACAAAAAAGCACCTTTTCAGGTGCTCCGCAGCCTTGCTCACTTAGAGTACTAAAGGCGCTAACACAATAAGTATATCATAAACCTCGCATGAACCTCTCAAAATTTAATCTTATTGATTTCTGTCCACAATCTATTTTTTGAAGCAGTTGTATAAATATCAAAAGTGATGTCTTTTAGTTTGTGCCCCAGTATCTTCTTTCTTGCATATACATCAACTTTGTACAGCTGACACAATGATGCAAAAGTCACTCTAGTATCATGCATGGTGTGATTCGTATTTAACATGTTATTGATCATTGGCATTATATTCTTGTTAAATCCCCATTCATAAGAGACATCTATCAATCTTTTTTCTTTTTCAATCAGTTCATCAATAACAAATTGTTTGATGTCGTTATGTATTGGTACTATTCTATTCTTTCCTGCTGCAGTCTTAGATCCTGTCACAATATAGCTTATAAGCCTTTCTGTGCCGTCATCATCACATTTTTCATCTATATGTATATTGTCCCTATTGATATGAAGTAACTCACCTACACGAAGTCCGGTATAAATGTAAATCAATAATAGGTGTGCTTCTGGAGTATCAGCACTCTGCAGTTTCTTGATTTCTTCAATGTCAAAAGCGAAGTGCTTAGTTGACTGCTTATAATCAGCAATCTTAATATAAGATGTATAATCATCGTCTCTTGAGATGTGTTGATGTATTACGGCATACTCAAATATCTTGCAGCATAGCACTTTCATGTGTACTTGAGTTCCGTTTTTAGAGCCGTCGTTATCAAACACAAACTGAAGATCAGCAAGAGTGATATTATTGATAGGTCTATCATATATAGATTTAAAGTGCTTGATCCATGAATTATATCCTTTTCTTGATGATTTTGATAGTTTGCTGAATTCTTCTTCATCTAAGATGTGGTAAATTTCTTTGAATGTTGGCACTCTCTTTTGAGTCTTTTCTGCAATTCTATCAAACAAATCAGGAGCGAGGTTCCTTGCTTCTTCATTTGTGATTGCATTGGATTTCTTAAGAGAGTAAATAGATAAGGCATTCAATGCTTCTTCACGAGTTGCGAATGTTCCAATACAGACTTGTTTCTTCTTGCCTGTTATTATATCTCTTTCATCACTCATAACTCTTGCACAGAAGGGGTTTCTTCTCTTACCTGATAATTTAACCACGGTACCTGTATTATTCGGTCTGCGTCTAAATCTAGAGTTTCTAGGCATAATATGACACGTCCTGGTATATTGTAATTGACCCATCTAACTGGTCGACTACAATATACTTCTCCTTTCTTTCAACCTTTAATAACCGTGGTTGAAGGCGGTGTTGTTAATTTGTAAAATTGAATATGTGAATGTGGAT
>ENA-OQEN01000179-OQEN01000179.1-human-gut-metagenome-genome-assembly--contig:-NODE-179-length-27939-cov-3.383324_pt1 | contig 27939 bp, 31 predicted proteins | sample MGYA00242791_ERZ504627 | MGnify/ENA primary metagenome ERZ504627 (study PRJEB26092, sample SAMD00036316) | human gut metagenome | host: Homo sapiens | study: EMG produced TPA metagenomics assembly of... | reverse complement strand
CTTTCAGTAATGAAATGGTAAGAGCTACACCTATGCCTATTTCACTTAAGGAAGCATATTACGAATATCGTTACGGTATTTTTGCTGAATAAGATAACCTAAAGCAACAATTTTCTTAAAAAGAGCGAAAAAGTATAGAATTTCAATTGATAAATTACTTGGAAACAATCTTATGGATGTGGATGCTTCAAATGAAAAGTTATCATATATTCAAAGAAATTTGGATAGATTAGACGATGAACAATTGAAAAAGGCTGAGAATGTATTAAAAGTTGTATTTGATGATATTTTTGATGATGATGAAGGTGAAAATGATGATTTATAATAAAGAAACAAAACCTAGATTTAAAAAAATAGTTGATGAAGTTAATTTGATATTGTTGTCATCAAATAATATTCAAAGTTTTCCGTTTTCAATTACTAAAGTAATTAAAGAAAAAACAGGAATTGTTTGTAGAAACTATGAAAAAGCTGAAACATATGGAGTAGATATAAGTGCATTTGGTTCAGAAGATGCTATAATTCAGAACTTTCGTGGACGCTTCATCATTTTCTTTAATGATGCACCATATATTATGAATGAAAGAAAAAATTTAGTTTAGGGCAAGAATTTGGGCACTATATGATGAATCATGATTTAAATAATAAGAGTGATTATAGTTTATATGAAGTTGAAGCTAATTTTTTTGCTGCTCAATTGCTTATGCCAGAGCAAGTAATTAATGAATTACGTAGAAGAGGAATGCAAATAACACAAGAATATTTACAAAGATGGTTTGGAGTTTCTAAATCAGCTGCAAAAAAAAGAATAGAAACATTGAGAAAGGTAGATTATACACATCGTACGGATGAAGAAAAAGAGATGGATAATTATATAGTTTCGAAATTCCAAGATTTTATCAATAAAATAGCACCAATATCCAATTCATTTTTAGCATATGATACATATGATGAAGAAAAAATGCAAAATGAACGAGATCATTGGTATTAGAATATTATAAAAATCACATGATATAAACGATGTGATATAGGAGGTGGTTAGATATGAATGTAAAAATAAAACGTATTAAACATGTATAAAAACTGTTTAATACGTTTTATGTGAATGTGTTAATACACAATTCTTCGACCAAATTGAGTATATCACATTCACATATGGCACATCAATGAAATTTTACTATATCAAAAGTTCAAATTATGAACTTAGGAGGATGCTTATATGAATGTGAATAGTAAAAATAAAAGACTTAATCCTTTGTTTATGAGGAATCAATTAAAGTTGAGGGGAAGTTTGGGATTCCCCTTGTGAAAAAACAAGACATATCATTACAAGATATTTCACTTATTGCTTGTTCTGATACGCAATCAAATGCTTCGGATTTTAATAAGCAATCTGGCGTTCATTTCTTTGTTGATGATTATCGCTTTGAAAATATCTATAGAAATCCTGAAAGGTCTTTAAAAAAGTATAGCCAATACGCTTTTCTCTTGACACCAGATTTTTCAACATATGCCGAAATGAATACTTGGAGGCAAATAGAAAGTATTGCTCATAGCCGTTGGGTAGGAGCATATTGGCAAAGTCAAGGGTTGAAAGTTATCCCGACAGTTACATGGAGTACACCTAGTAGTTACGATTATTGCTTTGATGGCATAGAAAAACATTCTATTGTTGCAGTAGGTATGATTGGTTGTAAAAATAATAGATTCAATTTTATGAATGGTTACAACGAAATGTTGAAAAGGATTGAGCCTGAAAAGGTTATTTGTTTTGGAAAACCATTTGATGAAATGAAAGGGAATATTATAACTGTAGACTATTTAAAGTCAAGAAAGGTTGTGAGATAGTATGGGTGGCAGAGGAACTTTTGCAATAGGCAATAATGTGGATTATACTTATGAAACTATTGATAAAATAGAAGGTGTTAAAGTATTGAGTGGAAAGAATGGTAAGCATGGATTGCCAGAAGAATCTCATTCAAGTACTGCATATATAAAGTTAAAACCAGATGGTACATTTCATGAAATGAGAATATATGACGAAAATCATTATTTAATCAAAGAGATAGCTTATCATCCAGAACCTGCAATAAATAACGGGGACAGAAAACACAATATATTGCATGTACATGATTATTTAGAAAGAGATAATTTTAAAATTCGACCTGTCCATCTTATAACAAAAGAAGAGTATGAAAAGTACAAAAAGTTTTTTAAGGGAGTGCCTCAATATGAAAAATGGTAATGTTCAGGAATTTGTAGATCATATACATTATGGTGATGAATTGTGGTTCCTATATAATGATACAAAATATTTTCTAGAAGGGTGGATAGAAAATGATATATTAGAGTTAGTGCTCTACGAAATGAAAGAAAACGGTCGGGACTATAAGTGGAAAGGTGACAACAATAATTATCCTGTGGAAGATTTTTTATCAGATAGAATTTTTGATGGAAAGACTTTTTGGGAAATAGAAAATGATATTACGTGGGTTGATTGTTAATTCTATGCTGAAAACAACATATTAATGCTTCTTCTGCGTTTTATAGACAATAAAAAATTGAAACAACCTCTAAGCAAGTACAATGGCTTAGGGGTTGTTTTATGCTGCATTTCTACCAATAAATTTCGACTTATTATGAAAATGTAATAATTGATAACTTATCCCGACCTATAGATTTCTATGATATAATTCATGCGTGGAACAGCCGTATACGGTAGGTGGTTATCCTTGGCCGTTATGACGAAGGTACGCAACCCTTCGTGATTCTTCTCTTAAGTTGAAAACGGAGGTGATGCCTAAAGACAACGTATGAAATAATTATGATTATGTTAACATGTTTAACACCGATCATATCTTTATTGACACTTGTTGTTAGATTACTTCTTATCATTATTGATAAGAACGAAAAAAAGTAACTACCTCACTCCTAGGAAAAGTTTGGGGTAGTTACTTACCAAAAATAAATCCAAGGACAGCCGCTTACTGGCTGTTCCTTCTTTCGTTTTTATTATAGTTTACAACAAATTTAAAGTCAATATATGTGACTATGAGTGATGCTCATAGTTTTTTTGAAAAAAATTTAACTTTTTTTTTGAGAAAAAAACCATCTTCTAAGTGTATAGGTAAGTAGAGGGCCAAAGGAGGTGGTGATTGTGAAATGTCCTGTATGTGGTAATGAGGATGAACACTATATCAGCTATATCAATAAGAGACCTTATTGTAGAAAGTGCATAGCGTTTGGACGTACTTATTTAGATGAATCTTATCCAATACATACGACTCCTTTAATAATGACTGATGCGTCCTATCATCTTTCTTTTACCTTGTCGTCCCGCCAGCAGTTCATCTCTGAACAACTGATCACGAATTATGAGAATGCCACGAATTCTATTGTCCTTGCTGTATGTGGCTCTGGTAAAACAGAAATCTCTTATGCGATAATCAAGCATGTGATTGAAAAAGGGGGACGCGTATGTTTCACAATCCCTAGAAGACAATTATGTATAGAATTACATGAAAGAATTCAGAAGGATTTCCCTCACTTAACCATTGGTCTTCTATATGGGGGCTATCAAGAGAATAATGATGCCCCTTAATCATTTGTACTACCCATCAGCTCTATCGATTTGTATCTTCTCCTTTTGATTTAATTATTATGGATGAAGCCGATGCATTTCCTTTTTATGGAGATGATGTATTGAACTCTATCTTTTATCATGCCTCTAAAAGGTATATTAAATTATCCGCTACATTACTTGAGGAAGATATTCATGATGAATGTGTCATGATCATGAATCGACGCTACCATGGTCATGATCTGCCTGTTCCTCATATTTATATCATTCCTCAATTTTTGTGGCTCATATCCTTGAAATATTGGGTTAAGAAACTGTTAGAAACGCACCTTAGAGTACTTGTTTATGTACCTAGGAAAAGTGATGCACAATACTATGCAGACTTGTTAAGGGATACATATAAAGTACAGGGTGTGAGTTCAGAATCTCCTTATTTAAATAAATATACAAAGGATTTTAAAGAAGGATTATTAGATGTCTTAATCACCACAACGATATTAGAAAGAGGAATCACAATAGAGGATGTACAGGTGATTGTATTAGAAGCAGGAGATCGTATATTTGATGAAAGAACATTGATACAGATTGCGGGAAGAGTAGGAAGAAAAATAGGATATGAGGATGGAAGAATATTATTAATAGATAACCATTATTCAAAGGCAATGAAAGGATGTATCAAAACCATTCAATCTCTCAACAGGATGTCTGTTTGATCTGTTTATCCTCAATATCTAAAACATCTTCTTTTCATCAATTATTTTCCCATCACTGTATCTGTTCCTCCTGTTTATCTTTATTTAAGAGAATTGATATTAAGACAAACTTTCAAGGTTATCCGCTACGCATATTATATGCTTACAATGATTTCTTCCGTACCCTGCTTTTTCGTTATAAGGGACAATATGATTATGCTTTAAAGGATGCTTTCTTAGATATGTACAAAAGAGAACTACAAAGACGCTATAAGGATTATTTGATTGTTGTTGCACCAAGTGCTTCAAAGGCGAATGATGTGCGTGGTTTTGCTCCCAACCAGGCCATTGCAATGACAATTCACTCTCATGTTTTCAATGGACTCTATAAGAAAGTGAATTATAAACAAAGTGACCAGTCTTATACGCAAAGAGCAGGGATACGTAATGTGATTGGATTAAGGGGTGGATTATTTCTTAAAAATAGGAAAATACTTCTATTAGATGACGTGATGACTTCTGGAGAAACCATTAAGACTTGTCTTAAATTAATTGAAAAAGAAAAGCCCCAGAAAATCGAAATATTGATCCTCGCAATAAAAGAGAAATACCTTGTAAACTTGGGAATAATTAAACAAGCAAGGAGTATATAAAATGCTTTTGTTTTTTGCTATATGTATGATATAATGTATACGATTTTGTATTGAAAGGAGACACATCATGCCTAGTAAAAAACAAGAAATTAGAAAACAAGTTAAGAAAAAGTTAAAAAAGGAAGGAATGGAGCATCAGGAACTCGCTACAGACGCTGAAATCGTCGATTTAGGCGATCGTCGTGGAGATGATATCATTGTAGAATCATTTGATGATATCAAGACAGATGCAAAACCATTACCATTCTCTACAACACCACAGAAAGAGAAAAAAGGAATTACTGGCCGTATTAAGAGTATTTTCTCACAGGATAGTTCTATTCTACGTAAATTAGAAAAACAGGCAGATGAAATTATTGCGATAGAACCTCAGGCACAGGCAATGAGCGATGAAGAATTATGTGCTCAGACTCAGTTCTTTAAGGATCGTCTTGCAAAGGGTGAAACATTAGATGATATTTTACCAGAAGCATTTGCAGTTGTACGTGAAGCAGCTTACAGAGTACTAGGACTCAAAGCCTTCAAAGTACAGTTAATGGGTGCTATTACACTTCATAATGCGATATTGCCGAAATGAAAACAGGTGAAGGTAAAACTTTAACATCTCTCTTCCCAGTATATTTGAATGCCTTAGATGGTAAGGGTGTTCATGTTGTTACAGTTAACGAATATTTAGCACGTCGTGACTGTGAATTAAATGGTCAGGTTTTCAAGTTCTTAGGATTGACTGTTGGTTTAAATGAAAGAGAACTAGATGCAGATGATAAGAGAAAACAGCATGCATGTGATATTACATATACTACAAATGCTGAATTAGGATTCGATTACTTACGTGATAACATGGTGACTAACTATGAAGATAAAGTACTTCGTCCATTACATTATGCATTAGTCGATGAAGTAGACTCTATCTTAATCGATGAATCACGTACTCCATTAATTATCAGCGGTGGTAAGAAGAAGACTGCTTCTATGTATATATCTGCTGACCACTTTGCGAAGAGCTTAAAGAATGAAAAGGATTATCAGGTAGATGTTGAAAGTAAGACATGTACATTAACGCCTGATGGTATTGCGAAAGCAGAAAAGGCATTTAATGTAGAAAACCTATATGATCCAGAAAATACTGCATTAGTACACTATATCAACCAGGCACTTAAAGCAAACTATACAATGACTAAGGACATTGAATATATGATTGCAACAGAAGATGGCAGCCATGATATTAGAAATGCTTCTATTATGATTATTGACCAGTTTACTGGACGTGTTATGCCAGGTCGTGCTTATTCTGATGGTTTACATCAGGCTATTGAAGCAAAAGAAGGTGTACCAATTAAAGAAGAAACTGTTACACTTGCAACAATTACTTATCAGAACTTCTTCAGATTATTTGATAAGTTAGCTGGTATGACAGGTACTGCAAAGACTGAAGAAGAAGAATTCCGTCAGATCTATAACATGCGTGTAGTTGTTATTCCTACAAACAAGCCTGTTATTCGTGATGATAAACCAGATTTAGTATTCTCAAGCAAGAAAGCTAAATATGCAGCTATTATTAGAGAAGTAGAAATGCGCCATGCTTATGGTCAGCCAATCCTTCTTGGTACAGTAGCTGTAGAAACATCTGAAATCTTATCTAAGATGTTAAGCGAAAAAGGTATTAAGCATAATACATTAAACGCTAAGAACCATGCAAAAGAAGCAGCTATTATCGCTAAGGCTGGTGTGAAGGGTGCTGTTACAATCGCTACTAACATGGCTGGTCGTGGTACTGATATTAAGCTAGGTGAAGGTGTTGCTGAAATTGGTGGTTTAATGGTTATTGGTTCTGAACGTCATGAATCTAGACGTATCGATAACCAGTTAAGAGGACGTTCTGGTCGTCAGGGTGACCCAGGATGTTCACAGTTCTTTGTATCATTTGAAGATGAATTGATGCAGAGATTTGCAAGTGAAAAGATTAAAGCTCTCACTGATTCATTCATGGAGGATGAAGCCATTGAATCTAAGATGATTACTAAGTCTATTGAAACTGCTCAGAAGCGTGTTGAAGGTCAGAACTTCGATATGCGTAAACAGTTGCTAGAATATGATGATATTATGCGTCAGCAGCGTGAAATCATGTATAAAGAAAGAGATGATATCATGCGTTCTAAAGACTTATCGGAAATCATCAAGGGTGAATTCTTAACAGCAATCGAACTAGATATTCCTAAGTTCACTAATAATGAAGGTAAGAAGCCAGTTGTAGATGTAGAAAAATTCTTAAGCTATGTTGGTAAGAACTACATGTTATTAAGTGAATTAGTTGCTAAGAATCCTGACGTAGCAGTGAATGATCCTCAGAAGGTGATTGATGCTGTGAGTGAAGTAGTCTTCATGAGCTATGAAAACAGATTCAATAAGGATCTTGAAGATTCAGTAAAACTTGATTATGAACGTCGTGTTCTTTTAGGTATCATTGACCATACATGGATCAACCATATTGATGCAATGCAGAAACTTAGAAATGGTATCTATTTAAGAGCTTATGCACAGCGTGATCCTCTTCAGGAATATACAGAAGAAGGTTTCTATATGTTCGAAGAGATGACAAAATCTATTTCTCAGGAAATTGCTCGTAACATTGTCCATATGGGTATCCGTCCTGGTACAGAAGCAGAAATGAACATTCCAGAAATTAAGGTTGAACTTGAATTTAAATAATGGAATTATATGAAATCAAAAACGGGCTGGAAGACGCCCGTTTATTATTAGACCAATTATATGTTTCTGCGAATATTGAAGTATTAAAAAGAGAAATAGAAGGATTAACTGTACAGACAATGGACGAACATTTCTGGGATGATCAGGAACATGCGACTAAAGTATATGCGCATCTGAATGAAATGAAGAAAGTGGCTGATACAGACGCTTCTTTAGAAGCAAGCTATGAAGAGCTCATGGAAGTTTATGAATATGTTAAGGATACTGAAGATCCTGACTTTATGGCTTCTTTAGAAGAAGATTATATGATGTTCCATAAGAATTTGGATGAGTTTGAAAAGACATTATTGTTTGATCAGGAATATGATCATTCGAATGCGATTGTAGAAATTCATCCAGGTGCTGGAGGAACTGAATCTCAGGACTGGGCTGAGATGCTTATGCGTATGTATATACGTTATGGCGAAAAGAAAGGATGGAAGGTTGACGTTGATGATTATCTTGCGGGTGATGAAGCAGGATTAAAATCATGTTCTATCCGTTTTACTGGTTATAATGCGTATGGTCATTTAAGAGCAGAGAAGGGTGTTCATCGACTTGTACGTATTTCACCGTTTGATTCATCAAAGAGAAGACATACATCATTTGCGTCTGTAGAAGTTTCACCTGAATTAGATGATGATATTGAGATTACGATTGATCCAAAGGATCTACGTATTGATACATATCGTGCATCCGGTGCTGGAGGACAGCATATTAATAAAACTGATTCAGCAGTCCGTATTACTCATATTCCTACTAATACAGTTGTTTCTTGTCAGTCACAACGTTCTCAGTTACAGAACAGAGAACAGGCTATGTTGATGTTGAAGAGTAAATTGTATTTATTAATGCAGGAAGAGCATGCTGAAAAACTATCTGAAATTCAAGGTGAAAAGAAGAATATTGAATGGGGATCACAGATCCGTTCTTATGTTCTTCATCCTTATTCTATGGTCAAAGATAACCGTTCAGGTTATGAATCAAATGATCCAAAGAAAATATTAGATGGTGAGCTTGATGATCTTATTTATGCTTATTTAAGATCTCAAGTAAAGGAGAAAAGAAATGAGTAAAATGCATTCTGCAAAGAAATTAGTGATTGATTTTATTTTAGTGATGTTAGGGAATGCCATTATGGCTCTTGGTACTGCCGGTTTTGCGGTACCTGCTAAGATTATCCTTGGTGGAGCATCAGGTCTTGCCCTTTCATTCCAGCATTATGTGTTCTATGTTCATTTATCAACACTTGTACTTGGAATCAACGTTATTGCATTTATTGCTGGATATTTCTTATTAGGAAAGAAGTTTGCGGTGGGAACACTTGTTTCTACATTCGCATTCCCATTCTTCCTTGCTATATTTGAAAAGAGTTACTATTTAACACATTTGACTAAGGATACTTTACTTGCAGCTGTTTATGCAGGATTCCTTATTGGTGTTGGATTAGGACTCGTATTAAGACTTGGATATAGTACAGGTGGTATGGATATTCCACCATTACTTATCAATAAATATACAGGGCTTGCATTAGGATTATTAATTAATATCTTTGATATTATTATCTTAATTATTCAGATTCCATTCTCTGATGTTGAAGAAATCCTCTATGGTATTATTACTGTTGTTATTTCTACATATATTATTGACAAGATGATGTTACTTGGACAAAATAACATCCAGGTCATCGTTGTTTCAGAAAAATATGAAGAAATTGCGGAATCTTTAATGAAAGACGTAGATCGAGGATGTACTTTATTGAATATCACAACAGGATTTATGAAAAATGATTCTAAAGCAGTCATGGTTGTCTTGAATCGTCGTGAATATGCGGCTTTCCATGATATTGTTCAAAATATGGATCCAGAAGCTTTTGAAATCACAAGCGAAGTACATAGTGTCAATGGTAGAGGATTCACATTACCGAATGTTAACTTAGAGAGATGGTCTTCTAAAGAGAATTAAAAATAAAGCATGTATTATAATGAGTATGTGTTATAATGGGGAAACAAAGGAGTGTGATGATATGCAAGAAATGATTAAACTTGAAAACGTAACAAAAGTATATAAAACTGGCGTACGTGCAGTAAATGATATCTCACTTACAATCGATGCCGGCGAATTCGTTTATGTCATCGGACCTACTGGTGCTGGTAAATCAACATTTATCAAGCTCCTCTATCGTGAAGAAAAAGCTACAAGAGGTAAAGTTCTTGTGGATGGTACCGATGTGTCTCGTATTAAGAACTCTAAAGTCCCATTTTTCAGACGTAAAATTGGAGTTGTATTCCAAAACTATCGTCTTCTGCAAAAAAAGACAGTATTTGAAAATGTCGCCTTTGCGCTAGAAGTAACTAATACACCAAAAGCTGAAATTAGAAAAAAGGTTCGTAATGTACTAGAACTTGTAGGTCTAGAAAACAAAGCGAATTCGTTCCCGCATGAATTATCAGGTGGGCAGCAGCAGCGTGTAGCGATTGCGCGTGCTATTGTCAATCAGCCTAAGGTTTTAATTGCGGATGAACCAACAGGTAACCTAGATCCTGATACATCTCAGGAAATCATTGAATTGTTGGAAAGAATCAATGATGTCCGTCAAACAACTGTACTTGTTGTTACACATGACCGTGAAATTGTTCAGAGAAATAAGAAGAGAACTATTCTTATTGAAGATGGTTGTGTCACAACAGATACAAGTTTAGGAGGTTATCAGTCATGGAATTCGTAGAAGAATTGAAAGCAATGCCTAAGCATTGTAAAACTGCTTTCCAGAATATCTGGAGAAACGGTGTGATGTCTATTTCATCTATTTTTGCAGTTACGATTACGTTGATTTTGATTGGTGTTGTATCAGTCATTGCTATCAATGTGAATCATATGACTGTTAATATTGAAAATAGCTTGAATATTTATGTGAAGGTAGACCGTGGTGCTACTGATGAACAAAGTAAAGCTGTTGGTGATGAAATCAATAAATTAACTGGTATCAAGAAGGTTAATTATTCTAGTAAAGATAAAGAATTAGACAAATTAATTGCAACTCAGGATAAAAGTTCAAAACAGTTATTTGAAAACTATCGTAGTGATAATCCTCTTGGTGATGCATATATTGTAGAAGTCAAGAATGCGAAGAATCTTGATAAGGTTGCGAAAAAGATTGGGGATATCCCTTATGTAAAAGAAGTCACTTATGGTGGTTCTTCTACAAATAAATTAGTAGATATCCTTGAATCAGTACGTAATGGTGGGGCTATCTTTGTGGTTGCCTTAATTGTAGTAGCACTCTTTATGATTGCAAATACAATTAAAATCACTATTACATCTCGTTCAACTGAAATTTCAATCATGAGAATGGTTGGTGCTTCTAACTGGTATATCCGTATTCCATTTATGTTAGAAGGTATCTTTATTGGACTTATTGGTTCTATTGTGCCTTTAATTATCCTTGCTTATGGTTATAAGTTTGCCTATGTGACAATGACATCATTGATGTCTTCTAACTTGATCACATTTGTACCACCTTATCCACTTGTATGGGAATTAGGTGCATTCTTAGCACTACTTGGTGCTGTTGTAGGATTAATTGGTTCATTCTTCTCAGTACGTAAATTCTTGAAATTATAACTGCACATATGTGCAGTTTTTTTGTAGAATAAGAGTGAGGTGATAATCATGAAGGAAAGAGATCTCAAAGAGAAATGTTATATGGAAGCGCTAGATGGTTCTATATCAAATGTAAAGGTTGTATTGAATCATATGAAAAAGATTGATTTACAAGAAGGCATACTCGAAGAAGCTGTTTTAAATAAGGATCGTATGCGTACAATATTGCATCTAGAACTCGCTTTGGCAGATTATTGTATTCTATTAAGAAAGATGAAAGAAAATCAGTTTATTAATTATCTTCCTGCTATGAGTAAGGATATTAATGCATTAATTCATTGTAACCGCTTTGAGTATCATGATCATGTGATTATCGTTTATTCACAAAGAGGAGAAGAAGATATTGATATAGAACATCTGATTTCTTTTGGTGAAGACCTCTTAGAAAGTTATGGTAATTGATATTTTTTAAATCATGCTTATTGAATTTCAAAGTGGATAATGCTATTATCTTTGGAGTATACGGAGGATGAAAAGTTATGAAAAAAAGACCTATTGTTTTATGTATTATGGATGGTTACGGATTACTGATAGAGTTGATGGTAACGCAGTAAAACTTGCTAATACACCTAATCTTGATGATTTAATGGCAATGTATCCTACTACAACTATTAAAGCTTGTGGTAACGCTGTTGGTTTACCTGAAGGACAGATGGGTAACTCAGAAGTTGGTCATATGAATATTGGTGCAGGACGTACTGTTTATCAGTCACTTACTTTAATCAATAAGGCAATTGATGAAGGTACTTTCTTCACAAATGAAAAATTTGTAGAAGCAGTAGAAAATGCTAAGAAGAATGATTCTAAGTTACATATCTGGGGATTATTATCTAGCGGAGGAGTTCACTCTTCAAATGAACATATCTATGCATTATTAAAGCTTGCTAAAGATGCTGGTTTAACTAAGGTTTATGTACATGCATTCCTAGATGGACGTGACGTAGCACCTGATTCAGCTGTAGATTTCATCGGAGAACTTGCTGAAGAAATAAAGAAGATCGGTGTGGGTGAAATCGCATCTATCTCAGGTCGTTACTATGCAATGGACCGTGATAAGAGATTTGACCGTGTTAACTTAGCTTATGAAGCAATTGTTGATCATAAGGGAAACAGCTTCACTGATCCAGTACAGTTTGTAAAAGATTCTTATGCTGAAGAAGTATTTGATGAATTCGTTGTACCAGGATACAACTCAGCTGTAGATGGCGCTGTTGAAGATAACGATTCAATCATCTTCGCTAACTTCCGTCCAGACAGAGCAATCCAGCTTGCTACTGTTATGACAAACCCTGATTTCTATGCTGATAAAGGATATACACCTGCTACAAAGAGAAATGGTATTTACTTTGTATGTATGATGAAATATGCTGATTCAGTAAATGGTCATATAGCATTCGTTTTACCAGAATTAACTAATACATTTGGTGATTATGTATCAGCTCAGGGATTAAAGCAGTTGAGAATTGCTGAAACTGAAAAGTATGCCCATGTAACATTCTTCTTTGATGGCGGAGAAGATAAGGAAATCGAAGGTGCTAAGCGTGACTTGATCAACTCACCTAAGGTTGCTACTTATGATTTACAGCCAGAAATGAGTGCTTACCTTGTAAAAGATAAGTTAATCGAAGAATTAGATTCTGGTGAATTCGATGTTGTTATTGTTAACTTCGCAAACTGCGACATGGTTGGTCATACAGGTGTCATTCCTGCAGCTATTAAGGCAGTTGAAGTTGTTGATGACTGTGTTGGTGAAGTATATGAAAAGGTTGCTGAACTTGGTGGTACTATGTTAATCACTGCTGACATGGTAACGCAGAAAGACTTCTTGATGAAGAAGGTAACCCATTCACAGCACATACTACAAATGATGTACCTTTAATCGTAACAAATTCTCACCTTGAATTAAAAGAAGGCGGAAAACTTGGAGACTTAGCTCCAACTATGTTACAGCTTCTAGGACTTGCTATCCCAGAAGAAATGGATGGTACAAGCCTTATTAAATAATTGAACTATTAAAGCGAGACATCTTAGTTTCGCTTTTTTTGTATTTGTGTTAATATAGTCGAAAAGGAGAAATCAAAATGAAGAAATTACTCATTTTATGCCTTTCTTTTATGCTTTTAGGCTGTAGTACATCTTCAGTTAAAAAAAAGAGTGTAAAAGGTATTAAAGAGATACAATATGCAGAATTAAAGAAAGTGATGGAAGAAGATGTTTCTTTCATACTTTATCTTGGTCGTCCTGATTGTGGAGACTGTCAGGCTTTTAAACCTATCCTTGAAGACTATCTTAATAATCATCCTAATGAAGGTGTTTATTATTTAAATATCAAAGCATATCGTGATGCGTCATTAAAAGAAGATGCCACAAAAGAAGAGAAAGAGTTCTATAAAAATCTTTATAAGACATTTGATTTTAATTGGACACCAACACTAGAAGTTATTTCACAAGGACAGGTACAGAAAAAATATCAGTATCTTGATGAAGACTATTATTCTATCAAGGATCGTAGTAAACAGATTAAAAAGAAAAAAGAATTCATTAAAGAATTCAAAGTATTTATGAATAATTATTTTAAGGAGTAGTAAACTATGAAATGTCCACACTGTCATAAAGATATCAGACCCACAGATCATTTCTGTCCTCATTGTGGTTATGATTTAAGAAGAAATCCACCCAGAAGTACTTCTATTCTAGGTCGTATGATGAAAGGTTATCTTGTTATCATGTTACTTACAGTTGCACTTCCTATGGCTATTATATTCTATAGTCAGTTCTTTACAGGAAAGTCAATTACATCTAATTTCCAGCAGTCAAATCTCTATGAATTAGGTGAATTAAAGAAAACAGAAGGAGAAGAAGTCTATCACTTTGATTCTTCTAAAGCGTTTAAAAAGAAGTTTTCAAATGCTGAAACATTCATCAAGCCGGCTGAGTCTTATAAGAAATCATTAGAAAAACAATATGGTCAAACTTTTACTGCAACTTATGATTATACTGTTTATTCGAATAATGATCTCTATACGACTATTACTTGCAAGGCTCGTATAGATGACAATACAAAGATTGTATTGAAACGTACATACAACCGTTCTAAGACTGACACAATCAAGACAACAATCACAAAAGATAATTGTGAAAACTTCAACGATCTGTTGCAAGTTGAAAATAAAGAATTGATTATTACAGTCATTGATCAGCCTACATACAATAAGCTGATGAAAGCTTTCAATGGTAAAAAAGAAGAATTTGAAACAAATAAAAAATACCTAGGTCACTATGGTTTAGGTGCTTATATCAATGATAGTCAAGTATCTCTAGTCGTTTACCCGGGAAATAAATACCAATCACAATTTAAAGCACAGACAGAAGGAAATCATTCTCTTGCTCGCTAACGAGTATTCCTCAGGGAAGTATGCAAAACGCATGCTTCCTTTTTTTCATGCCAATTCCAGTCAAATAGACTGTTTTATATAGATTCTCTCATGACATAGCAATATATGTCTTTTTTTATTTGTGGAAAGGAAATGAAGATGAAGATTTTAAAAAGAATAAGTGCAGCAATATTATCTCTATTGATGATAGTTGGAATCACTACACAAAGTATGAATATCGTCAATGCAGCATCATATCAAATGCAGTATTATGGAAAGACAACAGCCTATGGCAGTACAGTGGGGAGCTTTGCGATTGATGGAAGAAGAGCCTGGTGCCTAGAACACAATAAGACTACACCACCATCTCAAACGATGTCTGGTGACTTTTATACAAGTGCAGAACCAAAATATGCAAATATTCGTAAAATTATGTATTATGGATGGTTTGGTTATCAGATGTGGGAAGGCATGAATGGTCTTACAGATGCACAGAAGAATGTTATTATGTCAAAAGCATTGTCTCATGCTTATTCAGGAACATCACTTAATAAAGGAAAGGTGACTGAGTTTTATAATTATGCCACTGCGCAGGCTGATCCATTAAATCAGAATAACCTGATGTTCAGTAAGAATGATTTATATACTTATTATGATAAGAACGCAAAGGTTCAAAAATCTGAATCAGTAAAACTAAATGGTCCAAGTGGATATCATTTCACACTTAATACTGGGACAAAGAGCGTTTTAGTCATCAATGAATCAAGAAATCAATCAGGCGAAACAGTTGATATCTATGGTGGTGATACAATTCATTTAGAAGCGGATGCTTCATATACAGGTACAATCCAGTCTGGCAAGAAATCAGGTGGATTCACTTTTGCACCATTAATTGTTTCTAATGGAAAGAGTGAAAATCAACGTATTGGTACATGGTATGCCATTGCTCCAGTTCAGTCTACTTATTTAAATGCAACATTTCATGCAGTAATTGGCAGTTTAAAACTTAGAAAGACAGACATGGGTGGAAAACTTTTAGATGGTGCTATCTTTCATGTGTCAGGTCATGATTATGAGAAAGACGTCACAGTCACAAAGGGTGAAATAGTGCTCAATAATTTGCTTATTGGTGATTATACAGTGACTGAAAAAGGTGCACCTCATGGTTATTTACTCAATACTTCAACATACAGTACAACAATCAAAGCAGGTGAAACATCAGTGATTACAATTACTGATGAAGCCCCTACAGGACAAATTACAATTAAGAAGTCAGATACAACAGGTATCGTACAAGGAGAAGCGTCATTAGAAGGAGCAGAATATACTGTTTATGATTCAAATAAGAAAGAAGTCGGAAAAATCATTACTAATCAAGAAGGTGATGGTCGTTTGGATAATCTACCACTAGGTACTTATACAGTTAAAGAAACAAAAGCACCTGTTGGTTATAATTTAGATTGGAATACTTATACAGTGGATTTAACATACAAGGACCAGACATCTTCCATTATTCTAGGGCATGTCAATTCTAAGGATATGGCAAAGATAGGAAGTATTGAAATAGTAAAGACAGATACAGATTCAAAGCCATTAAAAGGTGGAGAGTTTGGAATCTATGCGAATGCTGATATGTATATAGGTGCTACACTTTATAAGAAGGGGCAGCTTGTTATGTCTATCAAGACAGATGAGAATGGTATTGCGTCATCTGATATACTTCCTTATGGTTCATATTATGTAAAAGAGTTAAAGGCACCAAGCACAGAAGATGGAAACAAAGAGAACTTTGTATTATCTGATGAAACACAGCATGTCAAGATTACTGGTTATAGTAGTGCACGTATGCTGATTGTGGCAACACCTGTTGCTTTTATTGATAAGAAAGTATATGTGACTAAGACAGATGTCACAGGTTCAAAAGAAATCAAAGGGGCTCAGCTTCAGGTAACTGATTTAAATGGAGAAATCAAGGATTCTTGGGTTTCTGATGGACAGCCTCACTCTATTAAAGGATTAATCGAAGGACATGATTATATTCTTACTGAAACAAGTGCACCTGATGGCTATGTTAAAGCGCAATCTATAAAGTTTACTGTTTCTAAAGAGAAGAAGGATGAAACAATTGTTATGAAAGATACACAAGTAAAAGTATCAAAGACAGATGTTTCAGGTAAAAAAGAATTAGAAGGTGCAAAGCTTGAAGTAAGAAATGAATTCAATCAAGTGGTCGATTCTTGGACTTCCACAAAAGATCCTCATTTTGTCAATGGTTTAGAAGAAGGCAAGACTTATACTTTAATTGAAACAACTGCACCTGATGGATATATCAAAGCAGAATCAATCACATTTACTCTCACTCATAAGGAAAACATAAATGTGACAATGAAGGATGCTCAGATGAAAGTTTCTAAAGTTGATGAAGAGACAGGTGAAGATGTATCGGGTGCAGAGTTCTCTATTTTTGATAATCAAGGAAATCTAGTGGATCAATGGATCACAGATGGCTCACTTCATGCAGTAAATCATCTAGAAGTAGGAAAAGAATATAGTCTTAAAGAAACTAAAACACCTAAAGGCTTTTTAACAATCTCGAATCAGACATTTATTGCATCAAGTGAAGATGTAACTCTAGAAATTAAAGAACAGCCAAGACTAATTAATATCCAGGTGAATAAATTAGATGCGAAGACAAAACAGCTTATTAAAGACAAAAACTTTGAATTCACATTATATACTGATCCTGAATGTACAAAGAGTCTCACCTCTATTTCTTCTCATGATGGTATCGCTACATTCAAGTCTTTAAGATTTGGAACTTATTATATCAAGGAAACAAAAGCTCCTCTTGGCTACTATCTATCTCAGGAAGTCAAGAAGGTTGTTTTAGATGAAAATGTAGAAGGAGATACTTATACATTTGATTATATGAATACACCGATAGAAATCATTCATACAGGCGATTCAACGCAGATGATGATAATTGTAATTCTATGTATTTTATCTTTGATTTCTATTGTATTACTTCTTAGAAAGAAGAAAATTGAATAGTTCATTTAGGCTGGAGAGTTTTCTCCAGTCTTTTTCTATTAATATGACTTTTTTTTTATTGAGCCCTTCCTATATAATGGGGAAATAAGGAGGGACATTGCTATGAAAATGGTATTTTGTGATATAGATGGGACGCTTTATCGTGATAACAAACAAATATCACCATTAAATAAAGAAGCTCTGATGCGTTTTCGTGATACAGGTGGCAAGGTTGTCTATTGTACAGGACGTCATATTCTAGAAATGGGAATGATTCTTGAAAAAGATTGTTATCCTTTTGACTATCTAGTATTAAACAATGGTGGGGCTATACTAGACGGCAATAAGGATACTCTTTATGAAAAACATATAGAAGCATCAGTTGGACTCGATATTCTACAATGGGGTGTAGATGCGAACATGTTTGTCCATATGTGTGATGGAAAGAAGAGTTATGGCTGTTTTAATCATCAATCCTTTGCACATAGTGACCAGGGAGATATACCTATTCCTGATGACTATATGACTCTAATGAAGAAAAGTCCTTCATTCCAGATTATCAGTTTGAATCAGGAAAATATGCAGACAGACCAAATTGATATGATTAAGAAGAGAATTGAAGAAAAGTATGGCAGCTATGTAGAGTGTCATCCTAATCTTCATTTTCTAGATGTTGTTCCTAATAACTGTTCAAAAGGAACAGGTGTGAACTATCTAAAAGAAAACACAAATGCGACAACTTATACGATAGGTGATTCATGGAATGATTTATCGATGATTGAAGCAGGAGATCATGGCTGCACATTTGATTATGCACATGATGATATTCAAAAAAAGGCTGATCATGTCTATAGTTATGTCTATGAAATGATCGATGATATACTAGGGGGTAAAATATAATGAGCTGGAGAAATAACTTGAGAGATGTAGAACCTTATGTTGCTGGGGAGCAGCCTAAGATGTCTAATCTTATCAAACTAAATACAAATGAAAATCCATATGAACCAGGAGAAAAGGTTAAAGAAGCTATTCAAACTTTTGATCCATTTAAACTAAGACTTTATCCTGATGCCGATGCATCAAAGCTTAAACATTTAATTGCGGAATATCATGGTTTAGATGATAAACAGGTATTTATTGGAAACGGAAGTGATGAGGTTCTTGCCTTAACATTCTTAACATGTTTCAATGGAAAAGATCCACTTCTATTCCCAGATATTACTTATTCTTTCTATCCTGTTTACTGTGAATTATTTAATATTGACTATAAAACAATGCCGTTAGATGATGCATTTAAGATTAAGAAAGAAGATTATTTCACAAAAAATGGTGGCATCATCTTCCCTAATCCCAATGCACCTACAGGTGAACTTATGTCTGTAGAAGACATTGATGAAATCATCAGTCATAATCCTGATAGTGTTGTTGTGATTGATGAAGCTTATATTGATTTTGGTGGAAAAACAGTACTTCCACTATTAAAGAAGTATGATAACTTACTTGTGATTCATACATTCTCTAAATTCCGTTCACTTGCAGGAAGCAGACTGGGTGTTGCGTTAGGTAATGAAGAATTGATTTCACATTTATATGATGTGAAGAATTCATTCAACTCTTATCCAATTGATGCACTTGCACAGGTTATTGGTGAAGCATCTATACAAGACAGTGATGTCATCAAAGAACATGCGAAAAAGATTGTGGCAACACGTGAACGTACAAAGAAGTCCCTTAAAGAAATGGGATTCACAATGACAGACAGCTATTCTAACTTCATCTTTATTCATCATGATGATTTTGATGCAGAATATATCTTTAAAGAGTTAAGAAAGAAACATATTATTGTAAGATATTTCAATGCACCACGTATTAATCAGTATTTACGTGTGACTATCGGAAATGATGAAGAGATGGATGCATTCTTAGATGCTGTTAAAGAAATTATTCAAGCATCATAAAAGCATAAGGAAACAATTAATGATATGATAAATACAGATAACGTACTTCTATTTGATCTTGATGGTACAGTACTCAATACCGATGAATTGATTTTTGAATCATTCAGACATACATTTAAGCAGTTTCTTCCTGAATATACTTTATCAGAAGAAGAATTACTTTCTTTTTTAGGGCCTCCTTTAAGAGAATCATTTGCGCATTATCTTTCTGGTCACCAGGTAGATGAAGCAGTAGAGGTCTATCGTGCTTATAATCGTGAGAAGCATAATGAATATGTTACTCTTTATCCTCATGAAACAGAAGTATTAAAAAAGCTTCATGAAGAGGGTATAAAGATGGCTATTGTCACTACAAAATACAAGGATGCAGCTGTCTATGGATTAAAGTGTGCAGATTTAGATCAATATTTTGATGTAGTGATAGGAAGTGATGAAGTCACTCATGGTAAACCTCATCCAGAAGCATTACGCGTTGCCTTGTCTCATCTTAATGCGACAAAAGGCTATATGATTGGTGATAATGTGACAGATATTCAAGCAGGTAAAAATGCAGGTATTGGGACAATAGGTGTGACCTGGTCACTTAAAGGAACTCAGTTCCTCCTAGAAGAACATCCAGATTATATGATGGAGTCTTATGATGATTTATACCAATATCTAGAAAGGATGTAGATTATGAAAGATATCATTATTATTGGTGGTGGACCAGCTGGTTTAACTGCCGCTTTATATGCAAGTCGTGCCGGAGCAGATGTGATGGTTATTGAATCAGGGGCACCTGGTGGTAAATTAAACTTAACAGCGCATATAGAAAACTATCCTGGCATAAAAGAGATGATGGGCCCACAATTAGCCTATGATATGTATGAACAGGCTCTTAACTTCGGTGCTGAATTAAAGATGACAGAAGTGAAATCTATTGTAGATGAAGGTGACTATAAGAAGGTTATTACATCTAAAGAAGAACTAGAAGCACGTGCTGTCATTATTGCGACAGGGACTAAAGAACGTAAGATGGGGCTCGACTTAGAAGATGAAATGACAGGTAGAGGTATTTCTTATTGTGCTGTTTGTGATGGGCCTTTCTTTAGAGGTAAAGAGGTTGCTGTTATTGGTGGTGGTAATAGTGCTATTGAAGAATCACTTTATTTGGCAGGTATTACAGAAAAAGTTCATATTATCATGAGACGTGATGTATTCCGTGCAGATGATTATTTGGTGAAAAAAGCACTCAATAATGAAAAGATTGAATTCCACTTTAAAAAGAAGCCTCACGCATTGATTGTTGAAGAGGATACATTAAAGGGCTTAGAACTAGAAGATAGTGTAACAAAAGAAGTAGAACCACTTTATGTACAGGGCATTTTCCCATTTATTGGCTTAGATCCTGTTACTGATTTTGTGAAGGATTTAGGTATTACAAATGAACAGGGTTATATTGATGTTGATGAACATATGGAAACATCTATTCAAGGTTTATTTGCGATTGGTGATGTAAGAACTAAGACATTAAGACAAGTTGTCACAGCTGCAAATGATGGTGCGATTGCTGGACAATATGCTGCCAAACTTGTAGAAGAGAACTAATAATAGTTCTCTTTTTGAATGCTTTATACACACATTGATGTATGTTATAATAACCTTGTTATCAAGGAGGAAGGTCTATGTCAAATGTAGAAGTTGTATTAGTTTCTGGTATGTCTGGTGCAGGTAAATCTACCGCTATGGCTGTTTTTGAAAATATGGGATATTACTGCATCGATAATTATCCAGTTGCTTTATTAGAAGAGTTTGGAGATTATTTATTCAATGAAACATTAGGTAGTAAGATTGCAATGGGTATTTCATTAGGGGATGCTTTGCAGGCAATTCGTGAACTATCTAATATGGATTGGATCAAGCTGACTATTGTATTTTTAGATTGTGATAATTCAGAAATCTTGAAGCGTTATAAGCAGACAAGACGTTCTCATCCAATGATGATTATGAATAAAGCCAACACACTTTATGATTCTATTGAACTAGAACGTCATGAATTTGAACAGATTAAAACACAGGCTGATTTAGTCATTGATACGACTTTATTAAAGCGTACAGCTTTGCAGGATAGACTAGAAGCATCTTTTTATCATGAAACAGGAGAAACATTCCGTGTCTCTTTTGTCTCATTTGGATATAAGTTTGGTATTCCAAAGGATGCAGATCTACTTCTTGATGTAAGATTCCTACCTAATCCTTTTTATGTGCCTGAACTTAGAAATAAGACAGGAAATGATAAGGAAGTCTATGACTATGTCATGGAAAAGCCAGAAACTCAGGAATTTGTAGAAAAGACTCTGGCTTATTATGATTATTTATTGAAAGAATATGAAAAAGAAGGAAAGATGCAATTGATAGTTGGTATTGGCTGTACAGGTGGTCAGCACCGTTCTGTTACTCTTACAAATTTCCTTGCGAACCATTACAAGAAATATTACAAAGTATATAAGTGGCATCGTGATGCTGACCACTAGAGGATGTGAAAAGAAATGTTGTCGTTTTCAAGAAAAGTAAAGGAAGAGATCGTTTTTAATGATTTTGATCATGACTGCTCTAAAGCGATTCTTTGTGCTTTATTAAAAACCAATGGAACCTTATGTTAGGACAGGGACTCTCTCTCTTGATCCGTACAGAAAACGCAAAAATAGCGTCAAAGATGCATAAACTTCTTAAAGAACTTTATGCACCTTCAATAGAATTTAAAGTTAAAAAGATGATGAAACTTAAGAAGAATAATATCTATCTTCTTAAGGTCTCAAAAGCAAGAGAAATACTTGAAGATCTTCATTTATTAGAAGGTTTAGGTTTCACTATGCTGCCTTCTGATGAAATCCTTTATGATGATCGTACAAGAAGAGCTTATCTTGCAGGAATCTTTCTCGCAAGCGGTTCAGTGAATAACCCTGATACATCTAACTATCATCTAGAAATGAGTGTACAGGATGAACCTCTTGCTATGTATATTGAAGATATGATGAATCATTATGGGTTAAATGCGCATGTTATCAAAAGACGTAATCGTTTTGTTATTTATATGAAATCTGCAGAAAGAATAGGTGACTTCTTACGTGCGATTGGTGCTTCTACTTCTGTTATGGAGTTTGAAACAACACGTATCGATCGTTCTATGGCCAATACTGTAAACAGATGGAATAATTGCGATATTGCGAACGAAATGAAGCAATGACAGCCAGTGCCAAACAGATTGAAGATATTGCTTATGTGATTGATAAAGCAGGAATAGAAATTCTAGATTCTAAAACGGCCGAAGTCGCTCAGATCCGTTTAGAAAATCCAGAACTTACACTTAATGAACTTGCAGATGTTTATTTTGATAAAACAGGACAGACTATTTCTAAATCAGGTCTTCACCATCGTTTTAAGAAAATCAAAGATGAAGCAGCACGTCTTCGTCAGATGGAGGAAGAATAATGACCGTAACAGAAAGATTTGGAATGCGTATCAAAGAATTAAGAGTTCAGCAGGGGATTTCTCAGGAAGAACTAGGCTTTAGATGTCATCTTTCCAAGAATTATATATCTGATGTAGAAAGAGGCACTAGAAATGTCAGTCTTAAAGCAATAGATCAGTTTGCGAAGGGTTTAGGTATTACTCTTAAAGAACTTTTTGATTACTAATCATGTGAAATTTCAGAAGATGTCTTAGGCATCTTCTATTTTTTATTTGAAATTGGTATAATTTTTGTAAGTTCATCATATGTTTACAATAGAGACATATAATGACTACACTTAAAGGAGAAACTCTATGGATGTACTAATCTATTTTATAATTATATTTTTAATTCTATCTGTTTTCTTAAACATCATTGCGTATGCATGGCCTTTTTTATTAATTATGTTTGTTGTATATGAAATCTGGAAATATTTCAAACTCAAGAAGATCAGAAAGCAGTATGAAGAAGCACAATCACAGTATTCATCTCAATCTCAGTCAAGTACACGTAATGATAATCCTGATATCATTGATGTAGAATATAAAGTTGTAGATGAAGAAAAGACAGGGGATGACCAATAAATGATCTGCCTTCATGTCATAGACAAGTCCCCGAAGGGGCTCATTTCTGTCCTCACTGTGGTACACCACTTGATGATAAATGTCCACATTGTGGACATCAGAATATTCCTAATGCGAAATTCTGTGCTTTTTGTGGAAGACCACTTGTAGCAGGAACAACACGTCGTCCACAGGGGTCCTTTACACCAACAGAGGATATTTATCAGGAAGAAGAAAAAACATATGAACCAGAAAAGGTATCACGTAAAGTAAACTGGAAAGTTGTTCTTATTTCAGTATTAGTTCTTATACTTGCTACTACAGGTGCACAATATTATCTTAAACATTCTAAGAGTATTAAGTTTTCTGATGCGAGTCCAAGTGTTTCAGAAGAGATTAATTCTATTGTAAAGCTTAAGAAAACAACTGACATTGAGCAATATTCTAACTTGTCCAATGATGGAATGGTAGCAGCGGATGACCATTATATCTATATGTCTAATGCCAATAATGAGTTAGTGAAATTAGATAAGAATATGAATGTCATCAAGAATTATGGTATTAAACAGGCCACTTATCTAAATCTGGTAGGTGAGAAGCTTTATTATACTGATAGTGATCATCATATCTCTGTTCTTGATACAAAGACAGGTAAACATGAAATATTACAGAATATAGAGGCATTCTATATGACTTATCATACAATAAGCTTTATTATCAAAATGATGATGATAATGAAAGTCTTTATGTCTATGACCTTTCTACAAAGGTATCTACAAAACTATTAGAAGAACATATTTATAATATGAATTTTGTAGGAGATACCATTTATCTCACAGGTAAGTCTTCTATTATTTCATATAATATGACAACAAAAGCCACTGATACTATCTATAATGAACAGGTATATGGTTCAGTCTATAATGATGGTTATCTTTATTTCATTACAGATAGACAGTCACTTGGCAGAGTGAGTGTGAAATCAAAAGAATCGCAGATCATACTTACTGATATGGGTTATTCTATGTTTGTGATGAGTGATGAGGCTATCTACTATGTAGGAAGTGATGCAAAAATGTATCGTCTTGATTTTGAAAAAAAAGAACCTACTGCAGTTTATCAATTCCAGTCACATCGTATTAATGGTATGCAGATAGTGAATGATCAGCTATATATCAAAGACAATCAGGATTGGAAAGTCGTGAATACGTCTAATACAAAGTATGCAGTTATATTTGAGAATTAGGTACTGATTTACTTCAGTGCCTTTTTTTGTATGCAGGATTTATGCTATAATGGGTGGGTAAAAATGGAGATGATTATATGTTAATAAGCGAAATTATTGAGGCAACAAACGGAAAACTCTTAAATGGTCACTTAGATGACCAGGTGAATGGCTTTACACAGGATACACGTGTGATTCAGCCAGGAAACTTATATATCCCTCTTGTAGGCATTAAAGATGGGCATGACTACATTCCACAGGCATTTGAAAATGGTGCAGCTGCAACTTTGACAAGTCATCCTATTGAGGATGATTCACACAATGTCATTTTAGTAGAAGATACAATGAAGGCATTAGGTGATTTAGCACGTTATGTACGTGTTCATTCAAATGCAAAAGTTGTAGGTATTACTGGTTCAGCAGGAAAAACAAGTACTAAAGATATGATTGCAAGTGTTATTTCACAGCAATATACAACATTAAAAACACAAGGAAACTTCAATAATAATATTGGACTTCCACTCACTATTCTTCGTTATAATGGTGAAGAAGTCATGGTTATTGAAATGGGTATGAACCATTTAGAAGAAATAGATTACTTAACTAAGATTGCATTACCAGATATTGCGGCTATCACAAATATCGGTACAGCACATATTGGTGAACTTGGTTCAAGAGAAAATATTCTACAGGCTAAGATGGAAATCGTTCATGGTATGAACCATGGTACTTTAGTTGTGAATAACGACAATGATCTTTTATCTACAGTACATCCTGAAGGAATCTCTCTGAAAACAATTGGTATCGAAAGTGATGCAGACTTAAAGGCAACAGATATTATCTTGAATGAAGATATGTCATCATTTAGAGTGAAGGTGGATGGTAAGGACTATGCAGTAAGAGTCTATGTACCCGGTGTTCACTTTATCTTTAATGCATTGATAGCGATTCAGGTTGGTATATTATTAAATATTCCAATGGAAAAATGTATCAAGGGTATTGAAACATTTGAATTAACTAAAAATAGAAATGATATCTTAACACTTGAGCGTCATATCCGTGTTATTGATGGCACTTATAATGCGAACCTTGATTCTATGAAATCAAGTATTGATGTATTATCAGGTTATGCAGATCGTAAGATTGCAGTATTAGGGGATATGTTAGAGCTTGGAGACTATGAAGAAACACTTCATCGTGCTGTAGGTGCTCATTTACTTAAAAAGAATATTGATTTAGTCTTGACTGTAGGTCCTGCTGCGCGTTATATTTCAGACGAAGTAAATAAAGCAAAACCAGGTGTTGCCTATCATTTTGATGATAATGCCTCTTTAAGTGCTTATTTACAGGAATGTCTAGAAGAAAATGATGTTGTTCTAGTCAAGGCTTCTAATGGTATGCATTTAAAAGAAGTCATTAATGATTTAAAGGAGAATAATTAGGATGAAATTATTATTAGTATGTGGTGGACAGTCTACAGAACATGCTGTTAGCCGTATGTCATGTGTGAATATCTATAAAAATGCCGATAAGACTAAATATGACGTTAAGGTTGCAGGTATCACAAAAGAAGGAGAATGGTATGATTTAGTATCTACTGATTTCTCTAGTGATAACTGGTTAGAAGGTGCAACAAAGATCACTGATCATTTTACTTTCTTAAAATCATTTGATGTTGTATTCCCTGTACTACATGGTCAGTTTGGTGAAGATGGAACAATCCAGGGCTTATTAGAAATGGCTCAGATTCCTTATGTTGGATGCCGTGTGATGGCATCATGTACGGCAATGGATAAGATCTATGCAAAGAAATTATTTGATCAGGCTAATATTCCTCAGGTGCCTTCTTTATATGTTAAGAAGAGATATGATGATAAATTAGTTGTAGTAGATGATGAAGGAAGAGAAAGCTTTAACGTAGAAATGGAAATCTATACACACTTAGGATTCCCTTGCTTTGTGAAAGCAAGTCGTTCTGGTTCAAGTGTAGGATGTTATAAAGTAAATAGTCTTACTGAATTATTACCAAGACTTCATGAAGCAGCAACTTATGACCGTCATGTTGTTGTAGAAAAGGCTATTAATGCAACAGAATTAGAATGTGCTGTTATTGGTAATGATGATATCAGTGCATCACGTGTAGGACAGATTTTACCTCATGGTGAATTCTATACATATGAATCTAAATATGAAGATGAACAGAGTGCTACCTGCATTCCTGCAAAAGTAGATCAGTCTATCCAGGATTATATTAGACAGGCTGCAGTGAAAGCATTCAAGGCAGTAGATGGAACAGGTCTAGCTAGATGTGATTTCTTCTATGATAACGATACAGGAAATGTATATTTAAATGAAATCAATACAATGCCTGGCTTTACAAATATCTCTATGTATCCTCAGTTAATGAGGGATGCTGGACTAGATACACCAGCTCTTATTGATGAATTAATCAAGCTTGCATTACAGAGATAAGATGTCGAAAGACATCTTTTTTATGGTTTTAATAGATAAATAATTATTAAAATAATAAATAATTTGCGAAGTAAGTGTGAAAATGTCTGTAATTAAAAACAATGTAAAAAATATTGAATATTACGATAAAATTTATATAAGTTATGATAAGAAACCGCTTATAAAACTGAATATCCGACAAATTATTAATATAATTAGGAAAATAAGGAAAAAAGTTAAAAAGTTTATTGACATGTCTATATCATAAGTATATGATAAACACAACAACCCAAAAGAAAACGACTTTGATAGGAACTAGTAGGGGAATGATGAAGCGCAGAGAGGTTCTGGCTGGTGTAAAGAACTGTTTGATCATCTTTGAACTCATCCTTGAGTGGAGCACTGAATTAAGTAGCTGCTACGGCATTTGCGACCGTTATCTCGCTAGAGTATGAACTTTACATATAAAGCGTACTCGATAAGGTTGATATTGTGAGGTATCAATAAATTGA
>ENA-OQEN01000178-OQEN01000178.1-human-gut-metagenome-genome-assembly--contig:-NODE-178-length-28006-cov-2.188924_pt1 | contig 28006 bp, 36 predicted proteins | sample MGYA00242791_ERZ504627 | MGnify/ENA primary metagenome ERZ504627 (study PRJEB26092, sample SAMD00036316) | human gut metagenome | host: Homo sapiens | study: EMG produced TPA metagenomics assembly of... | reverse complement strand
CGGAAGCAGGGACATTAGAACGTGCAACAACTTACCGGGATAAAAAGATAAAACCACTGTTTACCCAGATGAAAAATAAAATTGCGGCAATGGCAGCCCTGGTCAAAGAACTTACCAAAGAAGTAGAAAAATGGAAACAAAAATATCAGGAAACAAAGCAGGCATATAACCGAATGCAGAGAAAGTTAGATACAATGCGTGAAGAAAAAGAGCAGTTATCTGAGGAAAAGCAACAATTGCAGGGCGTTTCCGACAGATATGACCGGGTAGTGCGTGTTCTTGGAGAAAATGTTGTAGAGGATGCGGTACAGAAAGATATACAGGAGCAGAAAGCATTAGAAGAAAAACGGCAAGTGGAGCAAATGCCCAAAGGAAGTATTCACGAAAGATTGGCTTGGGGTGCCAGAAAAAGTGAGATGGAGAACCAGCAACGTAAGAAAAATAAAACAAAGAACAGAGGAATGGAGAGATGAGACGATGAAAAAGCATATTTATGAAGAAAGTAATAGATTGAGCTACACAATGCATGGAGATTATTATCTGCCGGATCTGGTAGTGAATGAGGAAGAACCGACATATGGTAAATACGGAATGTTGCGAAAACAGTTTCTGAAAGTGCATAGACCGGCACGATATCAGTATTTATTGATGACTGGGGAGCTGATGGCACATCTGAACCGAGTCGATCAGGAGGCTAGAGAGCAGGTGGAAATCTTGGTAAAGCAAATGGTGGAAAACAGGGTGTGACGGAACAACTGAAAATGCAGGATTTGATGAAATGGGTTGGATTGATGAATAATATAAAGGCATGTGCGGAAGAGGTAGTGCTGACAGAACTACTGTATGTATAATCAATGAGGCAGTCGGAGGGCTGCTCTTTTGCTGATATAGGAATAGAGTTCTGAAGAAAAATATGGTAGAATGAGAGAAACTTGAGTTGTAAGTCATTAAGTACTAAGAGCGATGCATCAATAAACACATTTGATATTATAAAAACAAATCAAGGAAAGGAAACGATATGAAACAGCACTCTCATGTTTTATATGTTTTTTTGCATATTATTGATCGGTTCGGTGATAGTTATCATAATGCGTTGGAAGAGATATATGAAATATTCTAATGGAACATATATAAATGCAGGACAGAATCTGATATTTAAAACAGAAATGTCTCAAAGTGAAATAATTCAACAATTGAAAACACATAATGCAAATGATACATTAGAGTATGATTTTTTTGAAAAAAATAACGAATACTTTCTTGAAGTAAAAGGTATAAAAAGATTATTTTTTAATGGAATATTGACGGCAACTTTTAAAGTTGAATTTTGGGGAAATACACAAAAGTATATTATTATTCATCGATGTAATAACTTTCAGTTATTGTATTCATCTGGATATGAAGCGGAAATATTTGAATTTATGGTAAAAAAATTAAATTGCGTTCCTCAAAAATTGGTAAAAGAAATTTAATATAATTAGATGTCAGATAATTGCGGGTTGTAGAATTGAGAAAGGGATAAGTTATGGTAAAGGCAGCAAAAAGTTATCAACAAAAATATGAAAAAATAATGGGTGAGTCTAGTGAAGATGAACTTTGGAGTGATATTGAAAGGGATATAGCTGAATTTAAAAAGAAAGTCGAATTGGGAAAAGCAGACGGATACTTCTGGAATATGTATTTTAATTTGCTGCGCAGCAATAGACTTATGTTTGCAGGAATAAATAAAGCTTTTATAACCGGTGATATGGCTTATATGTTGAATGGGATTTATCAGGAAAATCGTTTCAATTGCATTTATAGCAATAGAGCGAATAGCGGAGGAGCACAGACAATTAATTTCATTGAAGTTGTGATTGCTTATTCTTGTAATGATTACAAGCTGTTGGAAAAAATCATGCCGTTTGAGGCAGGACCTGCTAGTTACAGTTATTCAGCTCCGTATTATAATATGGTTTATGCCATGACATATCATGATGATGAGGTGGGAAAGAAAGCGCAGGCAGAATTAAGTACATTTATGGAGAAAAAACGGACACAATTTGATTTAAAACTAGCAAAATTTTTCTATGATTTATATCAGAAAGATGTGGACGGAGTTAATTGCGGATTACAGGAATTGTGTGATCTTATGGGAAAATGTAAGTGGATTAATGAACACATTTATGGGCTGGATAAAGACATTCAAACTTTGGGAAAGATGGTGGCAATATTTATACATGGTTTGTATCATATAGCTATGAAGTTTTTGGAAGGCAGTCCATTACTTGATAAGATTAAGATGCCCGAACATAAGAGCTTTATAAAAGAATATGAAGAATTTAATATAGAGAAGAATTTTCCGGAACCGCATAATTTAATTAATTTTGATCCGATTGCAAAGTTTATAAATTTAAGTATAAAGACAGAAATGATACCGGAAGTATCTTTCAGTAAATCAGGAAGAATGTATGTAAATGACGGAAAAAGATTTGAGAAAAGGTTGTTTGATAATTTGCAAAAAAGTAAGGCTTTACCATTTGAATTAAAGGAAGAAAAATATAAACTGCCAGCAGTATATAAAGAGTTCATATGTAAATATGATGGTCTGAGCTTAGAGAATGGCTGCACATTCTATTCGCTTGAAGAATTAGATGCTATGAATAAAGACTTGCAGGTAAATATATATCAGCCAGATACCGTTGCTGTTGGAGATGATGGTGGTGACCTGGTCTTTCTGATGAAGCAGGAAAAAGAAGCGAAAACCGTTTATCTGGTAGATGCGGGTGATTATGATTTGGAAAGTCCGTATCAAATTATTCCGGATTTTAATAAATGGATGGAAAAAGGATTTGAAATCGAAGATATAGATGGAGAAGATGTAAGAGGAGTTGATTATGGTGATCTATATTTAATAAAAATGCCGAAAGAAGGAGTAAAAGGATTGGTAACAATAAAAAGGGCTTTCAATTTGGAAATGAGTACGGGAGAGTTATTGCAAAAATCGAAAAGTTTGCCAACAAAATTGTTATCAAACATCACAAGTTCAAAAGCAAATATAATAGCTGAGAAAATAGGCATGCCAGGGCTATTTGAAATAAGGTAAGAACTTTTTGACATTTCCACAGATGCGTGATAATATGATTATAGAAAAAGAGTGCTACCGATAGACGGTTAGTCCGATATATGATGTGACAAAAATTGCCGCTTCAGTTTACCAGGCTTGGGCGGCTATTTTTGTGGTTTATTATTATCCTTGCCAAAGGTATATCCAAGACCAAAGCAGGTTAAGCCGAAGCTAACCACAGCTATGAAGTCAACAATACTCATGGCTTAGCCCTCCTTTCCAGTGGATTCCTTTCGGGTTTCTATGTAATCAGAGGGTCACAGTCCCTCTGTTGAAGGACTAACCGCCTACCGTTATGGTAGCACCCATGTTTCGATTATAACAGTCAGGACAGGAATCCGCAACCGGAAAGTTGCCAGTGCATAAAAATGGAGTTGTGATACCATTTTGATACTAAAAAGTAAAGAGAATAAAAATATAACGCAGAAAATTCGTAATACAGGATAATAAGGACACGAAAAACACAGAAAATAATGAGATTTTAAGAACCTCACAAACGTGAAGGTGGACGTACAGTAGGATCTGGACGTGTTGCTACAGTTATCGAGTAATACAATCTTAATATGGATTTGTTATCGTAAGATAACGTTGTGTCTAAACGTAAGATACCCGTAGAACTTCGGTTCTACGGGTTTTTCTGTATCTTAAAGAGAGAATGATTTGAAAAATTATAAGTAGAGAAATAGCGAAATATTTATCAGCAAGATAAAATACAGATAAATTTAAAATTGAAAAATAAGACCAGTGGTGCCAAAACGGTGCCCAAAAAGAAACTCCTGCGAATGTTTGCCATTCACAGGAGTGATTTTTTACCAACCTTTAATCTGCTTGATCTGTTCAGCACGTTTCGGATCTCGATGATATTGCAGTTTCAGACGGATTGTTTCTACAACTTCCTGTCTGGCTTCATCATCAAGCTGATAGAATGATGTAAGTAGATTATCTACATCAGGCATACTATTTTTGCCAAAAAGATACATCAACGGATACATAGAATTTTTTAAGTAAGTCTTTACACGACTTGCGTCTAAGGCTCCGTTCAAACCGTCTGGAAGTGTAGGATAAATCTCTTCTTCCTTAATTGTGTCAGAAAATGGACTGGCAGAACATATCTCATTCACATCAATTTGCAATTCGTTTGCAAGTCTTAAAGCAAAATCAAATCGAATATTGGAATCTTTTTGAATGATTGAATATAAGGTTGTAGCACTGATTCCAGTTGCTTTTGCAATTTTACGGACATTTATAAGTGGTTAAGAGATCTGATGTATGCGTAGAAAATGGGAAATATGTTACAAATAAAACGAGAATTTGAACTCGAAATTTGGGAAAAATAATGAAAATAACTTGACATTTGAAAATAAGAGATGTATTCTTAAGATAAATTCAATAAACGGGAGTTGGATAAAAATGTTTAATCTTGAAGAATTGAGCTTGGAGTTTGTAGAGATTTCTGAATTAAAAACCTCTAAGAACTTATTTGGACCAGTTATGTACGGAACAGGTGTGAGAATGTAGTTTGTAGAAAAGACTTGCTCTATGTAAAAAGAAATATAGAGTAGGTCTTTTTTATTTAAAAAGGATTATAGGAGAGAATATATGAATAAATTAACTACAGCTGTATGGGAAATAACAATGGGTTGTAATATGCGTTGTAAACATTGCGGTTCAAGTTGTGCAGAAGCGCTACCCGATGAGTTGAATACATCAGAAGCTCTTGAGGTGTGTGACCAATTAAAAGATTTGGGATTAAAAGTTATTACATTATCTGGAGGGGAACCTACGACACGTAGTGACTGGCATATTATTGCGAAAAGATTAGTAGATAATGGCATAATAACAAGTATTATTACAAATGGTTGGTTGATTGATGAAAACTTTATTCATAATGCGATAACATCAGGAATTAGAAGTGTCTGTTTAAGTATTGATGGTCTTGAAAAAACTCACGATTTTATACGGAGATCGGGATCATTCAATAAAAGTATTAAAGCATTGAAAGAATTAAGAAAAAATAATATTTCGACATCAGTAATAACTTCAATAAATAAAGAAAATATATGTGAATTGGAAGAACTATATCAATTATTAAGTGATTTGGGAGTTAATAGTTGGCAGTTACAGATTGCATTACCAATGGGGAATTTTGCAAAACGCCCAGAATGGCTTATAGAACCTCAAGATATTCTTTCTATTATTGATTTTGCATATAATAAAATTGGAGGTAAGTTGTTAATTGTTTTGGCAGATTGCATAGGTTATTATAGCAATAAAGATATAAAAGTAAATGAGAATTTTCTTTAATGATAATTGGTCTTGGACAGGTTGTGGAGCAGGAAAGCATGTAATTGGTATTCTGCATAATGGAGATATTGTTGCTTGTACTTCTATTAGAGATAAAACATTAGTAGCGGGAAATATTCGTGAAAAATCTTTAAAGTCGATTTGGGAAAGTCCGGACTCTTTTAAGTGGAATAGAAATTTTGATAGTAGTAAGTTAAAAGGATTTTGCAGAGAATGTCGTTATACAGAACGATGCTTAGGAGGATGTAGTAATAGTCGTTATTGCATTAACGGCTCATTTGAAAGTGAAAATAGATACTGTGCATATAATGTTGAAATGAAAAAATGAAAAAAATATTTGGAATCACTTAATGATATATCAGAAATTGATAATGTTATAGAAAAAGCAGCGGCTTTAAAACATCAGGATCTTTATAAGATAGCTTGCGAAATTAAACAATCTAAATTATGATTAGAGAGGTAACAAATATGAATAAACATGAGTTATATCATAACCACAATTATGTTTATCTGCTGACTTCTAATATTATTAACCGCTGTGGTGATTCATTAGATACAATACTTTTTACATGGTTGGTATATTTACTTACAAATAGTGCAGGGTGGTCTGCGATTATTTTTGGTATTAATCAAGCTACTTCTGTAATTATTCAACCATTTATAGGTCCATTAGTCGAGAATATGAATAAAAAGAAAGTGTTAGTACTTTCAGATATAGCTCGAGTTCTGTTAGTTTTGTATATATTATATGTATATACACAAAACATGCTTTCACCATTAATATTGGTTTTTATGACAATATCCATTTCATTAATAGAAGCATTTCATATGCCAGCAGGGGTAGCAGTTATTCAGCATGTACTTCCTAATGAACATTATGATAAAGGTGTAAGTGTCAATGTGTCTTGTACCAAAATAGCAGTATTAGTTGGAACTGGCTTGTCAGGCATAGTGATTAGTTCATTTGGAATAGGTATTTCTTTAGCGATAGATGCTTTGATATTTTTTAATATCAGCGTTGCTTATAGTAAAAATAGAATTTTCTGTTCAAGAAGAAAAGAAGACAAACCGAATAATTGGCAGAGAATATTTAATTTCGCTTAGAGATGGATTTAGTTATGTATTTGACCATAAGAAGCTATTAAAACTATGTTTTTTATGTATTCTAATTAATTCAGCAGTGGTTCCATTTGATGCACTGCTCGCCCCGATTGCAAGAGAAATGTTTAGTGGAGATGCCAAAATTGTTTCATTACTAAGTGTAAGCGTAACTATTGGTACTATTTTGGGATCATTGACTTTTGCAAAAATGAAAGAGGAGAAAAAAAATAATACACTTGTTACATTTTGTGGAATTGTTTTAGGTGTATACTATGTTTTTATTGCATTTGTTTCAAAATATATTGCAAATCCTATAACTCAAAAATTACTGTTGCTAATCGGTTCGATAATAATTGGTGCAGCATTGGGATTAATGATTACTTATGTACAAGTGAAATTTGTAAAAGAAGTTACTAAAGAATATATAGGACGTGTTTCTGCAATTCGATTTTCACTTACATACGCATGCGCGCCAGTGGTATCTTTTGTGATTAGTATTATATACAAAGTTACTGTTGTTGATACAAGTTCACTTTTTGTGGGATTTGGTATTGTAATAATAATTCTTTTTCTTTTGGCAAATAAGATTACGTTTTCTCCTTTGAAGAAAGGCGATAAAAGTTATTAGAAATTATTTATATGAAAAACTGGCTGCTTTTTGGCTATAAATTAAAGCTGATAGAGAAGAGTATAAACAGCAGAAGAGAAGCTTTTTGACTGAGGCTTCCGGTGCCAAAACGGTGCCAAGAAATCAGGCAAATAAAAATAAATAGTACAAATCAGTCGTTTTTCACTGTATTTTGGAGAGAAAACCATAAAAAATATGAGGTAAAATGATATTAAAGTATCGTGAGGGTGGACGTACAGTAGGTTCTGGGATAATGTCTATATAATGGTGTAAATTACAAATCTATATAAAAAGAGCCAAGTGCTCATCTTTCAGTTATAATTAAGTTACCACACAAAACATAATTGAAAGGATGAAACCCATGGCTCAATTACATTTTACATTAGATAGTGATTTTTTGTAGGACTTTTTTCAGAAACTAAAGATGAAGCATTTGGCAAGCTTATGGAAGCTTTACTTAATCAGGTTCTTCAAGCTGAATCTACCGAACAACTTGGTGCTAATAACTATGAACGTTCACAAGAACGTTCTGATTACAGAAACGGAACCCGGACAAGGTCATTAACTACTCGCATCGGAAAGATTGAATTACAAGTTCCTAGACATCGTAATGTCCCATTTAAGACTTCCTTATTCGAGAATTACCAGCGTAATGAGCAAGCTTTAATTACAACCATGATGGAAATGGTAGTGCAGGGTATATCAACCAGAAATGTCAAAAAAGTAACTGAAGAACTCTGTGGAGAGTCTTTCTCTAAATCTACTGTTTCTGAAATTTGTAAGGAACTTGATGTTCCAATTAAACATTTCAAAGAACGTTTATTACCGGAACATTATCCATTTATTATTGTTGATGCGATATATTTAAAAGTTCGCGAAGATCATCGTGTCAAGTCCAAAGCATTGTTTGTCGCTATTGGGATAAACAATACAGGTCACAAGGAAGTACTCGGTTTTGAAGTATACGATTCTGAGAAAGTAAACACCTGGAAGGACTTCTTTGAAAGTCTTAAAAGTCGTGGCTTACGTGGCGTGGATATTGTGATATCAGATGCACACGCAGGGCTTGTTGAAGCAATAAAGGAAAGCTTCTCTGGTTCTTCATGGCAGCGTTGTCAGGCTCATTTTACTAGAAATATCATAGATAAGTGTCCAAAAAAATACAGCACTGGTTTAGCTTCTGAATTGCGAGATATGTTCAATGCAACTACTATTGAAGAAGCCCGTCGCCTAAAAGAATCAATATACGATGAATATCAGGATGTTGCAAATGAAGCAATGGTTATCCTTGATGAAGGGTTTGAAGATAGCATTACCATCATGGCACTTCCCTCAAAATATCGTATTGCATTAAGAACCAGCAACATAATAGAGCGTGAAAACAGAGAGATCAGAAGACGAGAAAAGGTCATTCAGATTTTCCCTAATACGGAATCTATTATACGACTGATTGGTGCAGTTCTTCAGGATGATCATAATGATTGGAGTGTCAGTCACAGAATTTTTGATATGAAAGAATACTATGACAAACTAAGCTCCATTCAATCAAATCTCCTGAAGATAAAGGCAGCATAGACGGACTAATATAGCTGGAAGATGAATTTACACACAAATTTGGACTTGACTGGTTCTGGACGTGTTGCTACAGTTATCGAGTAATCATAACTGATTATTTAAATATGCAATAAAATTAAGGCTTCCGAGATTTTTTCTCGGAAGCTTTTTTTTTACGTGTATGCATAAGAGAAAAGCAAATTGCAATGAATTTGACCTTAAAATGACCTTAAAATACAAATATAAGGTCAAATTTTGTATAAAATGAGGTTGTTAAATTTATCTACTTATAATGGAGGGAGTATTATTCAATAAAGTTCCAAAAAGTAGGCATATGTTATGGAACGTCTTATAAGTAAATATCAATGGATTTTAGGACTATTTAATAGTCCTTTTTTTATTGTTTCAAAAAGCACACATTTCAGGACTAAGGAAGGAGTGGTCCTGTGTCAAGATTTAGCACAAAATAAAATGAGAAATTCTGCCAACTAAGCTGCTAGCAGAGAACATACCCTCTCATACATTTTTTCAAAATCATTAGGAGACATATAGTTGCAGTGACTGTGAATCCTAACGGTATTATAAAAGGTTTCGATATACTCGAATACAAGCCTATAGGCGTGCTTGTAGTTAATGGTATTGAATCTGTTAAGCCATTCTCTTTTGATTAAGGAATGAAAAGATTCGATGCAGGCATTATCGTAAGGATAACCGCTATGGGAATAACTGTGCTGCATCTTTTCTGTGGCCTCACGCCACGCATTTGAAACATACTGGCTGCCACGATCTGAATAGATAATAAGCGGTAAATCAGTATTACGACAGGCCTTTGCCTTATTGATTGTTTCGACAACTGTAGATACTTCCATAGTGTCTGCAAGAGTCAGGCAATGATTTTGCGGGCGTATAAGTCCATAACGCAGTAAGGTATACAAAACCATTCTGTGTCCAGATATAAGTTATATCTGTGCACCAGACCGCATTAGGACGTTCTGGATTAAACTGTTCGTTGAGAACGTTGTGGAGTTCATTGCTAAAATCAGAATCTCTGGTGGTAGTAGTCCACTGAGCACGAATGCCCATTTCACGCATGTATTTACCTACAGTGTGTTGACTGATGTTTTCACCGGATTTGCGAAGTTCCTGAGCAATTTTAGGAGCACCGTAATTCTGTTTTGAATTATCATATATTTTCTGACTATCCTTTTTAACAGTCTCTTTTCGCTGACGAGTAGGAGATAACTTTCGATTCAGAAAGATCTGTATCCAGAGCGGGACACGCCTAAAAAATTTCAGCATTCCAGAGATAGAGACGTGGCGTCCGGTTACTTTGGCAGCCTCTATCTTAGCAGAAACTTCAGTATAGATAGCTTCTGTTAATCTTTTCCCAGAATGCCGATGGCTTTTTTTAACACATCAAGTGCATCCTGTGCATCACGGAGTTCACACTTAAGACGAGCGATTTCCTTCGCTTCTTCAGAAGCGTAATTACCGGAACCGATAACGGGAATATCGCCGTCATTATCTCTGAACTGGGATTCCCAGCGGGCAAGGGTGCTGACACCGATTCACAGGTTCTTTGCACATTCAACCTGTGTAAGATCAGGGTGCTCCTTGCGATAGTTGATAGCATCCAACTTGAACTGCCTGGTGTGTTGAGTTTTTTGTCGTGACATAATGAGTTCCTCCTCTTTCTTTATTATACAACATTTAAGGGGATATCTCATTTTGTTTTGTATATTTAGATGCTAACACTAAATATATTGAAAAACGGTGTATATAAGTAATGGGAGAAAATGGTTATTTAAATGTTTTTTATGTAAATTTCAAAATCTTATAAAAAATAGTAGTCGAATTTATTGAAATCGTTAAAGAAAAAATATATACTACGAAAGGGGGAATATGAAGGAGAACTAGTATATGAATGAAAATAAAAACTATAATGATAAAAATAAAATGTACGATATTATGAATACAACACAAAGCAATTATTCAAATATGTTGAAAAGGTTACAAATTAGGAAATCATTTTCAAATTTTGTGATTACATATTACAGTATCACTTTGATTGTATACACCCTTACAGCAGAGTTTTTCCCAGATAAATTTAACACGGAACTATCTAATTATTTTAATATAATATTATCGATTGTTGTTTTAACATATTCGCTAATTATTACAAATGCAAAATATTCAGAGCGTATACAAGCAGCAGAAAGGGTATTAAATGAGGTTAAAACAAAAAAGAGAGAATTGACAGAGGGTAATGTTGCAGAAAAACGTAAGGAATATGAAAATATCATGTCAAAAGCAGAGTATCGTTCGGAAATAGATTTTTTTCGTACATTAAAGCAAAAATGTAAAAAGAATGATGTGTGCTGGTTGAGTTATAAAAAAGGTTTAGAAAAAATGGAGGATAGAGATGAAGCTGATAAACTAAAAGAGTATTTAAGTGAAAATTTCCCATTAACACAACAATTGAAAATATTTTTACAATATGTGGGAGAGGGGATAATTGTGATTATTCCAATTTCCATTTTTATACTTTGCTTTATTGATTAAATCGATAAAGTTATAATGAATGGGTTTGATGTGAAGGTTTTGAATTTATTGTTAAGTCGGTTGATTAAAAATATTATAAAGAAAATTGTATCCTTGAAAAGGATTCATGCATAGAAGATATATGTACGCGAAAATCAAATATGATATGAGAAAGGGCACGTTGATTAAAAACGTGTCTTTTTTCTGTTTGCAGGGAATTGAATAGTGACTGTTAGTTTGATACAATAAAATAGATTATACGGTATTGTGGGGGAGAAAATTATGCCGACGAAAGAACCTCGTTTTCATGGCGAAGTTACAGAAAAAAGTCATAAAAACATGAGTAAAATACGTGGAAAAGATACAAGTATAGAGATTGTGTTGAGAAAGGCATTATGGCATAAGGGATTTCGTTATCGAAAAAATTACAAGGGATTGCCAGGAAGACCGGATATTGCCCTGACAAAGTATCGTATTGCAATTTTTTGTGACAGTGAATTTTTTCATGGAAAAGATTGGGAAATATTGAAGCCACGATTAGAAAAAGGAAAAAATCCAGATTATTGGGTTAAGAAAATAGAGCGGAATATCCAGAGAGATGAAGAAAAGAACCAGCAATTAAATTTTATGGGGTGGACTGTGATACATTTCTGGGGAAAAGATATTCTGAAAGATACAGAACAGTGCATTAGAGTGATAGAAGAGACAATATTTGACCAGAAATTGGAAGAAGCAGACGATGAAGAGGAAATATAATGATGAATTATTTGGAAGAATACGATGAAACGGATCCTATTTCAATTGAAACATATGCAAAAAGGTTGATTGGAAAAACATTTGCTGATGTGTGTAGGAAAGATGATATAACTAAAGCAATGGTTGTCAGGGAGACTGCAAATTACGAAGTAAAACATGAGAATAAGAAGCGAAAAGGCGGTTTAGGAGAACTAATAGAGGAGAGATTCTTTCACTATCAGACGAATAATGATGCACGTCCGGACTTTGATAAAGCTGGTGTAGAACTAAAAGTAACACCGTATAAACAAAATAAGAATGGGACATTGGTGGCTAAGGAAAGACTGATATTGACAATGATTGATTATTTTTCAGTTGTCGATGAGACATTTGAAGATAGTCATATGTGCAAAAGGCCCGGTTGATTTTATTGGTGTATTATTTGTATCAACAAGAGATAAAGAATCGGTTGGATTATCGTATTGGATATGTGAAGCTGTTTGCACCGCCGGAGCAAGATATAAAAATCATAGCACATGATTTTGAGGTTATTGTTGAGAAAATCAGAAACGGAAAAGCACATGAATTATCTGAAGGGGATACTCTGTATCTAGGAGCAGCACCAAAAGCAGCAACATCAAAGGACCGGAGAAAGCAGCCGTTTAGTGATGAATTAGCAAAACCACGGGCATTTGCATTTAAAAATTCATACATGACATATGTTCTGAACAACTATATTATTCCAGGGAAAAATACATACGAACCGATTATCAAAGGTACGGCAGAGGAATCTTTTGAGAATTATGTTGTGAGTAAAATAGATGCGTATTGCGATTGGTCGGTTACTGATTTATGTAATACATTCCATATAGAATATCAAAATAAACCGAAAAGCCTGGAGGCAATATTAGCATATCGGATGTTAGGCATAAAAGGAAACCATGCGGAAGAATTTGAAAAAGCAAATGTGGTAGTTAAGACGATACGCATTGAGAAAAATAATAAGATAAAGGAAAATATGTCATTTCCAACTTTCAAATTTAAAGAGTTAGTAGAGGAAGACTGGGAAGATTCTACATTTGGAAATTATCTACGTGAAACTCGATTTTTGTTTGTAGTTTATAAGTTTGATCAACAAGATGAGTTAAGGTTAAAAGGCTGTCAGTTTTGGAATATTCCATATGATGATTTGGAAGGTAATGTGAAGGTAGTTTGGGAAAGGACGCAGAGAGTGCTTCGTGAAGGACTTCAGATAGAAAAGATAAATGGAAAAAATTATAATAATTTTCCAAAATCATCAGAAAATCCAGTGTGCCATGTAAGACCACATGCACAAAATTCAAAAGATACTTACGAACTTCCAGATGGAAGGCAGTATCCAAAGCAATGTTTCTGGTTGAATAATAGTTATATTTTGACGCAGTTGGATAAGAATTTTATTGAGGATTGATAATGGGTAATAAAGAATATAAAACTTCAGAAGAAGTAAAACAGAGAGCGGAAGAAGCGATAGGACATTCATTTAAAGAAATTTTTGAATTAGCTCAGAAATTTCAACAAGAAAATGGATTAAAAGAGAAGCATGGAAAGGGAGACATTGGTCAAGCTTATGAAGAAGGCTGGTTTAATTATGCATGCAATGAAGAAGCTGAACCAGATTTTAAAGATGCGGACATTGAATTGAAAGTAACTCCATTTTTAATCAATAGTAGGGGATATAGAGCAAAAGAGAGATTATCACTTGGAAAAATTAACTATAGAGATGAAAATTGGAACGAGTATGAGGAAAGCAGATTTTGGACAAAAAATCATCATCTGCTGGTTATGTATTACCAGTATATTAAAGGGGTAAAACGTGAAAAGTTCAGTGTAGAGAAAGTGGACGAGATTCTGCTGGAAGAATTACCAGAAAGAGATCAGATGATTATTCAGCATGATTGGGAAAAAATCGCACGTTATGTAAAAGAGGGAAAAGCACATGAATTATCAGAACGTGACTTTATGTATCTCAGTCCGGCTAGAAAAGGCAGCGGTGGAGATGAGAAAGTAAAATATAATGATAAATATCCGAAAGCAAAACCAAGAGCATATTCATTTAAAAAGTCATATATGACAAAGCTGTTCAATGAGAGAATGCTTACCACAGAGGAAATATCTTACATTTTGCCAGATACGGTATTGCTAAAGGAAAAAGAGTTTGATGATATTTTGATTGAAACTTTGAAACCATATTTGGGAAGAACAGTTGAGTCATTGAAAAAAGAATTTCCTAATTATCGTAGCGGATATAGTGAAAAGAACGATATTGTTAAACAGATATACAAGAGCGAGAATGACTTAGAAGAAACTGATGAATTTCAAAAAGCTAACTATAAATTAAGAACGCTTACAGTTGATGAAAAAGGAACACCAACGCAGGATATGCCATTCTCGGCGTTTGATTTTGAAGGATTGCTGAAAGAAAAGAACTGGACAGAATCTATTGCTTATGATGAGATGGTAGATTCGAAGTTTTACTTGTGATATTTTCAAAGAATGCAGAAGGGCAAGAAATATTGAATAATGCCTCATATGGTATATTCCGAAAAAGGATGTAAATAAAGTAAAAGATGTTTGGGAAGAAGCAAGAAGAGTTATTAAAAATGGAATAAAGTTACAACAGAAATTATCCCATGACAGAGCGGGAAGGTTAATATTTATATATGAAAATAACTTCCCGAAGAGTAGCTTTAATAAAGTGGCTCATGTAAGAAATAAGGCTGGAGAGAGCGAATATTTTTGTGAAAATACAAATTCAGTAAAATTAAAAAAGCCTGCGGAGGTTATTACTTTAAAAGAAATTCCAGAGGAATTGAAAGATACTCCGATACCTACTGGAGAATACATGACCAAACAGTGCTTTTGGTATAATAAGAAATATATGAAACAGCAGATTAAAGATTTTATAAAATCATACTAAAAAATAGAAAAGGATCTTTACAAGAATATAAAAATAGGTTATTATATTCAAGAACAATCGTTCGGACAATAAATGAAGAGGTAATATAAAGTGAAGAAAACAGTTTGCGAATTGTTTGCCGGAGTTGGTGGTTTTAGATGTGGACTTAATAATATAAAAACAACAGAGGATTACGGTAAAGAAGAAAAATGGGATACAGTTTGGTTTAGCCAGTGGGAGCCGGCAGAGAAAAGTACACAGTATGCACATGACTGTTATGTATACCGATTCGGAACACGATTAGATAATAATGGAGAAGATACAACAAATTATAATATTGAAGATGTAGATAAAACAACACTTCCTGATTTTAACCTGTTAGTCGGCGGATTTCCGTGCCAGGACTATTCTGTAGCATCTTCATTGGCTACTTCCAAAGGAATTGAGGGGAAAAAAGGAATTTTATGGTGGTCAATACGTGAGACCTTAGAAGCAAAGAAACCACCATTCGTATTATTAGAAAATGTTGATAGATTATTAAAATCTCCTGCAAAACAAAGAGGTAGAGATTTTGGTGTGATTCTTGCATGTTTTCGAGATGAAGGATATACTGTAGAATGGCGTGTGATAAACGCTGCAGAATATGGATACCAGCAGAGACGGCGTAGAACATTTATTTTTGCCTATAAAAATAATACAAAATATGCAGATAGAATTTTGAAATTAGTGGGCTATGCAGATGCATTAAAAGAAGAAGTATGGAAAATGCAATCTTAAAAGAAGGTTTTTTTGCAGAAACATTTCCGGTAAATAAAGTAGAACCTACTAAGATTAAAACTAAAGAACTTCCGACAGAAGTGGGTGAGGTATCTGAAACATTCCAATGCGCATTTGATAATTCTGGAATAATGAAAGATGGGATAATATATACAATGAAGACCGTTCCAAATTATCACGGAAAGCAGATTACGCTTGGTGATGTTATGGAAACAGGACAAGTAGAAGAGCAGTATTTTATTCCGGAAGAAAAGTTATATTATACAGATCCAACGGTTACACACAGTGATGAAACTGAACAGCGTCTTCCAAAGGAGGATAGACAGACCTGGCAGTACCTGAAAGGTGCGAAAAAATTGTTACGTACAAGTTCGACAGGTCATGAATATGTATTCTCAGAGGGCGCTATTTCTATGATTGATCAAGAAGATAAACCGGCACGTACAATGCTGACATCAGAAGGTGGCTTCAGTAGAACTACTCACATTGTGAAAGATAAGATGACTGGAAGAGTTAGATTACTTACCGCGACAGAAGCAGAACGAATCCAGGGATTTCCTACAGATCATACAAAGTATTGTTTGGTTAAGGGAGAAACAGTGGAGATGCCATTGAGAAAACGTAGATTTATGATGGGAAATGCACTGGTGGTTAATCTGGTGGCAGATATGGAGAAAACGTTAGATAAAATTTTTGATCAAGAATAAAATTCTTTGGAGCACAAGAGGTGATAAAATGTATACAGATGATGAAAAAATTGGATTTAGTAATGCGGCAGAATCATTGAAAAAATATAGAAGAGCAGAATTAGTTGATGATAATTCTGGAAAGAGTTTACTTGATAAATTGTATGTAGATTTATTACCTGGAAATGTCGTATTAGAGAAATGTATGAGAGATAATACTACATTTCTTGTGGGAAGAAAAGGAACAGGTAAGTCAACTATTTTTTTGAAGCTGGAAAATGAGTATAGAAAAAGAAAACAGTTCTTGCCATGCTATGTTGATGTGAAAACTATTTATGAATCTTCTCAAGCACAGGCGATTAATCAACCATATCTGGAGGAATTTTTTGATGAAGAAAATTTGAATAAATATTTAATAAGCCGAAACTTTATTCGAAGTATATTAAAAGGAATTTATGAAGAAATTGATAAACAGCGTCAAAGTATTTTTGGGAGAGTTGCCAATAAGGTTCGGGGTAACGGAAATGAATCGATAAAAAATCAAATCTCGGAATTGTTATATAAAATTGAGGATAATGAAAAGCTAAAAGATGTAGAAATACCTATCTTGCAACAGAGAAAAAACAAATTAAATAAAGAAGTAGAAATCAGGAAGAATGTGTTGAAAATAGTTCTGCTAATATAAATGCGAATATAAAAAAGATAGATGCTGGTGTTAAGAATGAATTCAAATATGGTGATATAAACGAGTGCAAGGATGGAAATGAAACAGAGTATACCAATATACTTCTTCAAGTTTTTGAAATAAAAAATATTATTGATGAAATAAAATCCATTTTAAAAAAGATGGGAATTACAAAGCTGGTTATAATGTTGGATGATGTGTCTGAAATCGAGGAAACTGCAATAAAATTATTTATAGATACAGTTGTAGCACCTTTAAATAATTGGTCCGAGGAATTTGTAAAATTTAAAGTGGCATTTTATCCTAGTCGAGTACATTATGGGAAGATAGATCCAGGAAAAATTGATATTATTAATTTGGATTTTTATAATTTGTATTCGGAATTTGATACAAACAAAATGGAAGAAAATGCTATTGATTTTACAAGAAGGTTATTGGAAAACAGATTCCAATATTATGTGGGGAGTATGGACCAGTTTTTGATGATAAGATGACGATGCCAGATGTATATACTATGTTTTTTAGAACATCTATGAATGTACCGCGTATTATGGGATATTTGTTGGCTTATCTTTATCAGAGCGTTATCATATATGGAAAGAAAATTACAAAACAGGATATAGAGAATGCATCAGAAAAATACTATGAAGATAATATAGATGCATTTTTAGATCTAGTACATATTGTTTACTTTCCATAGAAGAAAAACGTAATATTGCACAACTGAAAAAGGTAAGAGACGCAATTGTGGACCAAGCGAAAGAAATAAAAAGACAAATTGTAAAAGGTGAATTGACAGGAAGGTTGTACCAAAAAACAGCTCCATATAGCAGTCACTTTCATGTGCTACAAAATACTGAAAAGTATTTGGAATCGTTAGAATTGAATCATTTTATTACAAAATACGAGGAAAAATCAAATCGAGATGGGAAAAAAGTTAATGTTTATTGTTTGAATTATGGATTGGCAAAAAAGAATAATATCATATGGGGAAGAGCACAGGGAACCATATATAGAAAATATTTTATAGAAAGAGTATTTAATTTCACATCATTGGTTTTAGAACAAATTAGAGAAACAAAAGTGATAAAATGTACCAATCCAGCGTGTGGACGTATTTTTGATGATAGCGAAATTCCGTTTTTAACATTTACAAGATTTCAGTGTCCAGATTGCCATTCAAAAGTAGAAACATATTCAAAAGTAGACGAAGAGATTGAGCATCAATTTCAGCAGGCAAATAAAATTCCACTGGTTAGCAAAGAAGAACTGGATATTATTCTAGAGCTTAATAGAAGAAAAGCGTTTTGTAAAGCCAGAGATATTGCAGAAGAAATAGATATGGAATCACGTCGAATTGCACAAATTTGCAAGAAACTTGATGAAGATAAAGGTATTGTGATTAGGAATAAGAGATGTAATCCATATGAGTATTGTACGTCAGAAATCGGAGAAAAATATTCAGATGTAGAAGTATCATGATAACATCATGATAACAAAATCCCAAAAACCACACGGATACAGCGGAAAATCCGGATTTTCTCCCATAAATCATGTGAAAAAAGACCATTTGCACACCGCAATACACCGGTCTGATATCGTGAGGGTGGATGTACAGTAGGATCTGGACGTGTTGCTACAGTTATCGAGTAATCATTGAACACTTAATGAGTGCGTAAGCGCGAATTTAGTGAGAAAGTTGTTTTGTGAGCGTTGCGAGCAGAACTACATTCTGATAACAGATATAGTAATATCAAGGCTTCCCGAGAAATCTCGGGAAGTCTTTTTTTGATGATTTTTAACCTACTGAACTAAGGTATAAGAATTAATGGTTCTAAAATGGCCCAATTTTGAATTATAAAGACGCAAAGAAGCAAGCTAAATAATCAAGTTAAATAGCGTAATCAAACATTTTTGGAACATTTTAATCAATCAAATATGAAGTGACATTTCATAATATTAATGCTATACTAATCTAAATATGTAAATTACAATTTAATCTAATGGTAAATTTAAAAACGTAACTATTCAGAACCGCAGAGAACAAAAAAGCGGGTGAGGCCTATAGTTACTATCAAATTTAAACTTGGATAAACTCAGGAGGCACACAATGGTTAAACACATTATTTTATGGACACTCAAGGATGAGTACACAGAGGCACAGAAGAAGGAAATACGTGCCGGCATAAAGGAAGGCTTAGAGGGGCTTAAGGGACAGATTCCGGGCATGCTTGATATTTCTGTGCGCACAGATTATCTTCCGACATCTACCGTAGATGTGATGCTTGATACTACGTTTTGAAGATGCTGATGCACTTGCAGCATACGCAAAGAATCCTAAGCATGTTGCAGTGGCAGATACCAAGGTGAGACCGTTTACTGCAAATAGGGCATGTATGGATTTCGAGGTGTAATAAGCGGGGAATTAGTGTATTTGACTATAAATCGTTTCTAAAATTAGGCGATATGTCAAAAATGACGAATGTTGTCAAATTATCATTGAAATAGTACTATGGTAATGATATAATAATCTTACTGTATAGAACGAAACCTAAATGAGAAAGGGAGAATTACATATGGGTGAGGAAGCTAAAAGCAAAATAACGGAAATGCCACTTCAGCAGAGATTGAAATATGGCTATAAGAAAGTATTGGATATGCTGCTTGTATCGGGAGGCATATCAATTGTTGCAATTTTATTGGTTTATTTTGGTGGAAAGGCTAATATCTTTGGTGCCGAGTCGGGAACAGTTGCTACGTTTTTCCTGATTATAGGACTGGCTAATGTAATAATAGTTGGAATTGTAGCCACAATGATTGCAAAAAAAATCAGTGATCAGGTTATTGATTCTGTGCTTGAGCCATTACAGCAGATTGAAGTAGTAGCGGGAGAGCTTGTTAATGGAAATCTTCACAGCAATCTGGAGTATCATTCAGAAGATGAGATTGGCAAGCTTGCACATGACCTTAGAAAGTCTATCAGGCACTTGGCTCATATATTGATGATATCGACCAGACTATGAGACAGTTTGCAGATGGTAATTTCAGCTTTAAACCACAGGTGGAGTGGAAAGGCGATTTTGTAGGAATTAAAGAATCAATTGTTGCTTTTGAGGAGAGCATGTCAGATACAGTAAATGGTATCCAGAGAGCGGCAAATGAGGTTTCAAATGGTGCTGAGCAGGTAGCAGCCAGCTCAAGTGATCTGGCGCAGGGCGCAACAGACCAGGCCGCTGTTGTAGAGGAGCTTACAGCCACACTTGCTTCTGTAGCGGATCAGGTAGCTGAGAATGCCGAGCATGCAAAGGAAATAAGCCAGAAGGTTGACGGACTCGGAACTGAGATTATGGACAGCAACGGACAGATGCATGAGATGGTTACATCCATGAATGAAATCAATGAGGCATCTCAGGAGATTGGTAAAATCATCGCAACAATCAATGAGATTGCATCACAGACAAACCTTCTTGCACTCAATGCTTCTATCGAGGCAGCCAGAGCAGGAGAGGCAGGAAAAGGCTTTGCAGTAGTTGCAGATCAGGTTACTGTACTTGCTGAGCAGAGTGCAAATGCTGCTAAGGAGTCAGCAGCTCTTATTGAGTCTTCGGTCAAGGCTGTTGAAAAAGGAATGGTTATTGCAGGCAAGACAGCATCACAGCTTGAGGAGGTTGCAGGCAATTCCAAGACTATCACAGATGAGGTTAATGGAATCGCAGAGACACTTGAGACACAGACAGATGCTATCAAGCAGATTAATAATGGCGTAGAGCAGATTAACGATGTAGTTCAGACTAACTCAGCTTCTTCACAGGAGTGTGCAGCTGCAAGTCAGGAGATGAGCAGTGAGGCAGAGAGCTTAAATGAGCTTATAAGTCATCTGAGAGTCGCTGAGCAGTAAGCATATTATATTGAATAGAATTATTGATGGTCACAATCAGCAGTGATTTGATGGTAACCGGATGTTACTGTTAAGGCTGAGGTGTGAAGCAGCAATATTAATATCCCCACTTATTTCCATGTATATGGCGAAAAACGTGGGGATATGTTATTATATGAGTATGACATTGAAAGATAGAATACCAAAAGAATTTTATAGCTTATTCCGCACAAAAAATATGGATGCATACATGCAGATAGTTGTTGCGTTATATGAGGAGAATAACGAGGTCTATGCATCACTGGGACTGACACGTGAGGAGTGTCAGATAATCATAGCGGATACCATATCAAAAACAGGCATTGTATGGCAGACTGATTATAATGAAGATGAGAGTAATAAAGATAGTGGCAGCATGGATAATCATGATGATTATAATCCTGATTCCGAAATTGATGTTATATATGACCAGGCCAGTTTCGCATACACCCTGACACCATCAGCTATATTGGGCAGGCTTATTAACTGGGGCTGGATCAGGAGTGATTTTGATGAAAAGCTCAACACATATGTGATTGCATTTCCTCAGTACAGCCAGATGTATGCTGAGCTATTTAAAAAGCTGCTTGTGGATGATGACAGCAGGGAGCGCGAGAGCATTTTGGCTGTTTACAGTGCGCTTTTTACATATTTTTCAGATCCGGAAAAAAATAATGATATTCTGAAAAATGCGTTGTATACGTCAAAAAATCTTGGTCAGCTTTTATCAAATATGCAGGATGGTATGAGGGCATATTTTGACGAGCTGTCACGTATGAAGGATTTTATAGGTATACAGAAGGTACTGATTAAGGAAATTAATAACAGTGATAGCAGACGTTATGCCATCCTTACAACCACGGATAGCTTTTATCGTTACAAGGAGGCTGTAAAGGAGCTTATAAGCAAAATCCTTAATCAGAACGATGACAGAAGGACTGAGCTTGAGGGAATTCTTTCGCAGACTACACCCGGTACGTTTGAGAGAAAACGCTATGAGTACAGCGTGGAGTACTGTGATAAGGCAAGTGAGCTTGTTTATAAGGTGGAGCATGAGTTTGACCTGATTGAGAGAAAGTACAACAAGCTTATTGAGCAGAAGACGATTTTTGCAAAGAGGGCGCTTGCAAGGATACACTATATCCTGCAGGAAGGCGCAGATGACGAGGATAATATAGTAAAGCTCATTAACCTGATAGATAAGAGTGATAAAACAGATGAGATACTTGGGGCTCTTCGAAACAGAATGAAGTTCACCAGACAGTTTTACAATGTAACGGACGACAGTTTTCCGGGAAGAAGAGAGAGAGGAAGAAGTGAGTTTGTTCCGTTTGTTATTGACGATGCTTCGGCAGGCGGAGATGATATGCAGATTTTGTGCCAAAGCCATTGTATACCAAAAAGGAGCTTCAAAGCTTCAGAGATAAAAATATGCGTGATGGCATGTTTGTGACAGATGAACAGACTGTAGAATCCATGGAGGATCTGGAAAAGCTTCTGTTTTTATGGCAGGAGGAGACCAATGAGCGCATGGGTGAGGATACAGTGAGTCTGGATGGAGAGATAACAAAGAATGATGGTGTAAGCTACTCAAGGCTTGTAATATCCAAATCGGACTCTAAACGAGAAGCATAGAAAAGAGAGCAATGTATGTTTGAATATATGGAGAATGTTTCGCCAAATGAGGCAGAAAATATTAGAAAAACTATCCAGGATCTGTTGAGGCAGACCTGTATTTTGCAAATGAAGTGTGACCCCGTTACATTGATTCAAAGAGACAATCCAAGGTATCAGGTGTGTCTTAGAAACAGAGAGTTTATCTCTGATTATCTGGCTGTGCTTGACTGTGAGCTGGTTCATGACCAGCAGGAGCATCTTTTCAGGATAACGGGTGATGGTGTCATGCTCGAGAAGATGACTCTTCTTACTGCAAGGATTGTCATTATAATGAAGATGATATACAGGGATAAAATTATGGGCGAGGGGCTTAATGCGACAACAACGAATCTGGCAGAGATTCGTGAGTATGGCAGAAATACCAATCTGATTACCAGAAAGCTCAATAATCAGGAATGGTCAGACGCTCTTTTGCTTATGAAAACACATCAGATGATTGAACTGCCGGGGGCTATTGCAAACCTGGAGGACAACACACCAATCTATATTTATGGCACAGTAAATATATTCTGCTCAGCCATGGATATAAATGAGCTTGTGCGCATGTACAGTGATGAGGTGGAGCTGATTAAGTATGATAACGAGTCGGCTGCAACACTTGAAGCTGCCGGATTGAATACAGAAGGCAGTTCTGTAAAGCATACCCATGAATTTGCCAAGAACAGTGAAATGGAGGAGTTACCAATTGAGTCAGTCTAAGAAGATATTTACCAGAATGTGTCTAAACAACTGGGGCGGAATAAATCACAAGGTTTTGCAATTTAATGAGTATGTCAATTTGTTCAGTGGTAAGAGTGGCTCGGGAAAATCAACCGTCATGGATGCGATTCAGGTAATCCTCTACGGCAGCTTCAGCCCCACCTTCTTGAACAAGGCTGCAGATGATGCAAAAAACAGGAGAAGTGTTCTGAGCTATTTGAGGGGTGAGCAGAAGGATGGCTCCGCAAATCGTGGCGACTGTGATTTTTGTTCGGTCATAGCGCTTGAGATAGAGGATACAGGCAGTCATACGTTTACATGTATAGGAATAGCATTTGAGGTACGAAAAACGATTCTGAGATTAAGAGATTTGTGTACTTCAGTCATTCGGGCAGGATGCCGGAGCCTTCATATGTGACAGCGGACGGCTTTTGCTATTCAAATAATGATATTAAAAAGCTTGTAAATACTCGCTCACAGTCAGCTGACAGACGCGCCAGAGGGGATGTAAACCGTATTTACGCATCGAAGGAGGCATATCTTGGCACATTATATGATGTTATTTTAGGATATATTGACCCGAATCGTTTTATCACAATGGAAAAAAGTGCTATTGCACTCAGAATGACAAATGGAACAGGCCAGTTATACGCGATTATATGTTTCCAAAGAGTGACTCGGGCACGATAGAGACTATCAGTGAGCAGCTTGATGCATACAGACAAATCAGGGAAAAAATAGAGGATATGCGCAAGCGTATTGAGCTTCTTAAGGAAATAAAGGAGTCAGGGCAGGAACTGGTAAATATCCAGAGCGATATTGTCATGGCAGAGACAATGATCAGGTGCATAGATATCGAGGATATGCGTGCAAGGATTCAGGCAGCTGAGGATGATAAAAAGCGTATCGAAGAAGAACAGGGCAGGCTTTCAGAAAAGGCAGATGATATAGCCGGGCAGCAGGCAGATCTGCAGCAGGAGTATATTCAGGTATGTGCGGATTTGAAATCGAGCGACTTAGGAAGCAAAAAGGATCAGCTTAGGGAGCTTGAGAAGAGAAGTCTCATGCTTACCGACAACAGCCGTCAGTGGATTAAAATCACAAACGGACTAAAGGCTTGGGATGAGGATGAGGTCATCACAGATTATGTGAGCAATGCAGTTTTAAACCTCATTGAAGAGATTGTGGATGGCGACGTCACAGAGGCAAAATGTCAGGAGCTTCATCTAAAGCTTGAGTCTATAAAGAAGGATATCGAGGATGAGCTCGAGGACAATACTTCGCAGAAAAATGAGATAACAAAAGAGCTTAAAGAGAAAAAACGTCTGGTCGATGATATGAAGAACAACCGCAAGTCGTACAGTGAGAGCCTGCGTTCGGCAAGAGCTGCGCTGCAGAGAGACTTAAGTGATAGATTTGGCGAGCTGTGAAGGTACAGGTATTTGCGGATATGTTTGATGTACAGGACGAGGAATGGAAGAATGCCATAGAAGGACGTATGGGCAGGCTCAAGTTCTCACTTATCACAGAGCCGCGTTATGCGCATACTGCTGCTGTTATTTTCAGGGACATGAAGCAGTTTGAGGATGTCGACCTCATCAATTCCAAGGCTATCATGGACAGTGAACCAAAGGCCATGGATGGTTCGCTTTATGAGGCGGTGGATACAAAGGAAAAGTATGTAGATGTCTGCCTGAAAAGATATCTGGGACATATTATAAAGTGCCGGAGTGTTGACGAACTTGAGCAGGTACGAGATGGAGTTACACCGGACTGCTACTCATACAGCAACTTATTTCAGACATCTGAAGAAGCGCGATTATACTACAAATGCCTGCATCGGAGGCAGGGTATCCAAGCAAGACTTGCCGAGTATGAGGCAGATGTGGAGAGGCTTGAGAAGGACCAGATACAGCTTATGGGTATTATTTCAAGTCTCAAGGCACAGAGAGATTTTGAGTGTTTAAAGGGGGAGCCGGAGTATTTTGTGGGCCTTTCTGAGGCGTCAGATGAGCTTAAAGCAGTTAATTCACAGAAAAATGAGCTCGAAGAGATTATTAGGACAATGGAGAATGGGCAGTACAAGGAGCTAAAGGAGAAAAAGAGGATTCTTGAGAAAAACATCGATGCACTTAAGAGTGCTTTTTCACTGAATCAGCAGCAGATAAATGAAAAGATAAGCCAGCATGAGAAAATCATAGGTGCAAACGAACAGCGAAGAGCACAGCTGAAAGATATGTTACAGGCTATGTTGCCAGGGAGGAGCTTGAGAAGCAGGTGCAGGATATGCTGCAGCATAGCTCAGGAGCATCGGTCAAGAGCAAACAGCGTGAGAAGCTTATTGAGCTGCAAGGCGCAGACGGAAATGGTGGCAGGCAGCAGTCGTGTGTGGAGACGTTGCAGACTGCCCGCTACAGGTATATAAAGGAGTTTCCGTCAGGTCAGTTCAGCGGAGCCGAGAAGTCAAATAAGGCATATGAGGAGCTGTTGGAGAAGTACGAGAAGGATTATGAGCCGGAATATGAGAGTGAGTTTGAGGAGCAGTGCAAGGTGATTTACAAAAGTCTCAGAGAGAATGTCATCGGTACAATCCACGGTGATATCAAGGCTGCAAAGCGCCATGCCTATGAGATAAACAGGCTTCTCAGGGAGACTAATTTCTCAGACAGTACCTATCAGATTAAGATAGAGCCGGCAAAGAACGAAAACGGTCAGTTCTATGAAATGCTTATGGCGGAAGAACTGGACAGTAAAAATCCGGATAATGGCGGAATAGCTGGACAGATAAGCTTGGTGAGGATGATTTTTATAAGAAATATGAGCAGAAAATTAAACTTTTGACAGACAAGTTCATGCCGCCAAGGGATGAGGATGAGCATCTGCGAATGCAGAAGCGCAAGGAAATGGAGCAGTATGCGGATTACCGCAATTATCTGTCATTCAGCATGTATGAGCAGGTTACGGACGAAAACGGCCGTGTCATCAGGGAAAACTTTGTAGATGACATGGCAGGACGTGATTCGGGCGGCGAGGGACAGAACCCTAAGTATGTTGCGCTTCTCGCGGGCTTTGCGATGCTTTATATGCAGCAGAGCAATCGTGATTCAAAGATTAAGCTGGTGCTTTTGGATGAGGCATTTTCCAAGATGGATCAGGAGCGAAGTGCGGTATGTCTCAAGTATGCAAGGAAGATGGACTTGCAGCTGATTGTCTGTGTACCGGATGAACGTCTGCAGTCGCTTATTAGAAATGTGGACTGTGTCTATGGCTTTAGGCGGCATAATAATCAGATTTCTATGATGCATATAGACAAGGGCGATTATCTGAAATTAATGGAGGGATAGATATGGCATATTATATAGCAGAAGGTGCCGTTGTTAAGGGTCAGGTGACAATGGCTGACGGAGCAAGCGTATGGTATAATGCAACTGTAAGAGGCGATTCAGAACCGATAGAAATAGGCAGAAATTCGAATATACAGGACAATGCGGTGGTACATGTGGACTTAAGCCACAGTGTCAGAATCGGTGACAATGTGACAATAGGGCACAGCGCAATTGTTCACGGGTGTACTATAGGTGATAATACACTCATCGGCATGGGTGCCATCGTGCTAAATGGAGCAAGGATTGGTAAAAACTGCAATAATAGGTGCGGGCGCTCTTGTCACCCCAGGGCACCGATATTCCTGACGGAAGCCTCGCATTTGGTTCTCCGGCAAAGGTGGTCAGGGCACTGACCGCTGAGGAGATAGAGGAGAATCATCGCAATGCCATGCATTATGTGGAGATTGCGAGGGAGTCGCTGATTTAATATTGGACGGATTATTTACATAAACTTTGCAAATGGGTGGTAGCGGTTTTTACATAAAAAAAATAAAATCGTAATCTGGGACATAACAAAACAGGAAGGTATAATTTATGAAATCAAAAGAAGACAATACAACAAAAGAAAACCAAAAAGCTCTCATCAAAGGAGCTCTCATGGGTATTATATGATGTGGGAAATTCCGCATACACACTGCTTGCGTGTGCGCTCATACCAGATGATGTACAAAAGCCTTGCCGTTGGAGATGGTGCAGGGCAGATTTCATCTGACAGGGCAACCGCGTATTATGCGGTGGCAATAGCTGTGATGACAGTTGTATCAGCGCTTATCGGGCCTGTCTGTGGTGCGATAGCAGACCATATGCGCATCAAAAAGGCTATTTTTTCAACGACCGTAGTTGTAGGAGTGTCGGCATGCATACTTAACGGTTTTACACCTACATGGGTGCTGTTTCTTGTTATCTATGTGCTTACAAAGATATTTTACAATGCATCGCTGGTGTTTTATGACTCAATGCTTGTCGATGTGACGACAAAGGATAGAATGGACGAGGTGTCTTCCTACGGCTATGCCTGGGGATATCTGGGCTCGTGTGTGCCGTTTCTTGTTTCACTTGCAGCGTACATCTGTGGACCGGATATGCTTGGATACATATCAAACCGCCTATCGATGATAATAGGCTTTGCGGTTACAGGAATTTGGTGGTTTGTTGTTACAATTCCATTGTTTAAGAGCTATAAACAGGTGAATTATGTATCGGATGCAGCAGACAAAGATATTCATAAGAATTTTGAAAATGATGCATTTATAAGAGACAATATCAAAGAGAA
>ENA-OQEN01000177-OQEN01000177.1-human-gut-metagenome-genome-assembly--contig:-NODE-177-length-28145-cov-2.188486_pt1 | contig 28145 bp, 32 predicted proteins | sample MGYA00242791_ERZ504627 | MGnify/ENA primary metagenome ERZ504627 (study PRJEB26092, sample SAMD00036316) | human gut metagenome | host: Homo sapiens | study: EMG produced TPA metagenomics assembly of... | reverse complement strand
CCGCCCTTGTTGCGCAGCTGCTGGAACTGACGCGGGCGGATAATCAAACGCTCCGCCTGGAGAAGGAACCAATTGATCTTGCAACGCTCTGCGAAACAGTGGCTGAAGAGTTGGCCGAACGGCAGACAAACGCGGCATCTCGATCGAATGCTTGTTGCAGCCGGAAGTGATGCTGGAGGGCGACCAGACGCTGCTGACCCGGATGATGATGAACCTCGTATCAAATGCCATTTCTTACGGCAAGGAGTATGGCCATATATGGATTCGTCTGATCCAGAAGGATACCGGTATCCGATTGTCCATCGAGGATGACGGCATTGGCATCGCGCCAGAGCACATCAATCGGATTTTCGACCGTTTCTACCGTGTCGACTCTTCCCGCAGCGTGCGCAGGGAGGCAGCGCCGGGCTGGGCCTTGCAATGGTGCGCTGGATCGTGCAAGCGCACGACGGCACGATCCAGGTGGAAAGCGAGCCGGGCAAGGGCAGCGCTTTCTTGGTGATATTTCCAACATAAACACAACGCCATCAGATGGGGACGCCGCAGAAAAGCAGGCGTCCCCTTTTTGCTTTCGATCCTTCCTCCGGTCAGCCGCCAAGCAGGAAATCAAGCACATCCCAGCCCGCGCTGCCTCCGCTCTGATAAAGCTCGGTATAGCCGCACTCTGTGCAGGTGATTGTAATGAACTTTTTATTCTGCACATCAAATATTTTCGCAAAATTGCCGCCCGTCGCCTGAAATTGATCGTGTTCATACTGTGTGTTGCCGCATTTGGGGCAAACATACTGCTTCTGCTCCATCATATTTCCAACCTTTCTATTGATCTGCTTTATCATATATCTTTTCGCCGGTTATGCAAGATTCAGCCGCCGGCTCAGCAGCCAACGCGTGGTAAGGTAATAAATCACATCCAAAAAAATCATCAACCCTGCGCCTATGCCGAGCATGCTGTAGATAAACAGAGCGGGGGATTGCTCGGCCAAAGATTGAAAACCTCGGAAAAAGCTCATATCTGCAAAGTGAAACGCCAGCGCCGCCGTAATCATACCGAACATCATCACAAACTGCAAAAGTGTGTTGAGGATCAGGTATGCCGCCGCGCTCGCAAGCAACCGGTTCTGCGGCCACTGCCCCCCGATTGCCATGCAAAGATAGAAATGCAGGTAGGTATTGGAAAACGCCAACACCATAAACAGCGCTAGAAGAAGCGCGGCCAGCCATATGCTCATGCCGGTTTCGCTCCGAAAGCTTGCCAGAATAGCGGGCGCGTTCGCAATCTCCGGGAGATTCCATACAAATAGAACGCCTCCCAGAATTACAACAACGATACCCATAAGCGACCAAACTAGGCTTACCAGCAGCTTCGAGAAAATCTGCTGCCCCGGCGTGGCCGGAAGCGTAAACATGAGATAGCCTTCATCACCAAGCAGGTTTTTATAAAACCGCTGAACGGCCACAATGACGATGACGGCCAACATGGCAAGCAGGGCAAATGCCGCCAGAACGGCAAAGAGGGCAAAAAGCACCGCCACCAGCGGGTGCGAATCATTTCGCCCCGTGAGCAATTTCACCACCAGAAAGATAACCTGGAATCCGCCCATCAGGGCAAGCACTGCCGCCAACAGCGGCAACAGGAGCTTCGCCGTCGCTTTGAATTCATGCTTGATCAGTTTCCCCAGCATCTGAATACCTCCCTGAATATTGTATCAATGCTTTTATCCCGTTCTTCACGAATCGCATCTACGCTGCCTGCAAGCACGATATGTCCTCCTCCGATCATCACACATCGTCGAACACTGCTTCGATATCGTGAATCAGGTGGGTGGATAAAATCATCGTTGCATCCTCGTTATAATTGCGAATGATCGTATTGAGAATATAGTCGCGTGCAGCCGGATCCACTCCGCCGATCGGCTCGTCGAGCAGATAGAGCTCCGCCTTGCGGCTCATCACCAATGCAAGCTGCAATTTCTCCCGCGTGCCCTTGCTTAGAGCGTTTAACTTATCATTTGGCTGAATTTGCAAATCCTTCAGCATTTCCGCCGCTTTATCAAGCTGAAAATCCGCATAGAAATCCCCGAAAAATTCTAGTGCCTCGCGCACACGCATCCCAGCAGGCAGGCAGCTACGCTCCGGCAGGAAGGAAACGCGCTTTTTTGTCTCCGTCCCCGGTTCCAGACCACAGACGCGGATGCTTCCCCGCGTGGCAGTGAGCAACCCGGCTGCAAGCTTTAACAGCGTCGTTTTTCCACTGCCGTTCGGCCCCAGGAGGCCGACGATCCGTCCCTTTGGAAAATCGTAGGTAAAATCGACAAGCGCCGCCTTTTGCCCATAGAGCTTCGTCAGCCCTTGGCAGGATAAAATCGCATCCATTATGCATTCTCCTTTGTTTGTTTTAAGAGCGAGAGAGCTTCCGCCTGGGTAAATCCGAGCTTCTGCATAGCTGCCAGAACTGGGCGATTTGCTCTTGCGCCTTTTGCTGCCTCAATGCCTGAATCATTGTTTCATCCTCCGTAATGGTACGCCCAGCTGTCCGCTGCGTGTTGATGAGGCCACGTGCCTCCAGCTCCTGCATAGCCCGCTGCATCGTGTTGGGGTTGACTGCCACCTCGCGGCGAGCTCCCGAACGCTTGGCAGCTTCCCGCCGGCCCGGTATTCCCCTGCGACGATCGCAAGTTCCAACTGCTCAACAGCTGGAGATAAATCGGCCGGTCGGCAGTGATGATCCATGTCATCTGTGCGCCTCCTTGTATTATTGTATTAAGATGATAATACAATAATACAGTTTGCACCCGATGTCAAGGGAGTTCACAAAATAGTTACAATAACGTGTGTAAGCCATTCCCTTCACAAAAAGATAGCGCGCCGCAAAGCTCCCTTGCAGCGCGCTTCCTTTTTTATTTTTGCCGCTTTAACCGCCTAGTTTAGGGCAGAAACCTTTTTGCCAGACTGCGGCGGCACAGATACCTCAATAAACGAACGGGCAACGCCGTTCACCGTTTCAGATTGTGGCTGCAATTCCGCCCCATCAACTACAAAATGAGCAGGTTGCCGGCAGATTGCCCTGCAACGTGCATTTCCAGCACAGCGGACGGTTTGAATGGTTGTAGAACGCCGCCTCGTGATGGGAAAGAAGCTCAAAATCCATGCTATAATCCCCTAGCCGCAGCCCTCTTATGGATAGCCCTGGAACTTCCTCCGGCAGACAGGGACAAGTAACAATCCTTCCCGCCGGCAAGTCGCGGAAAAGCCGGCCAACCCTTCAACAGCATGAGAAAACATGGTAAAAGAAAGCTCCGGATAATCCTCATTGCGGCCCTGGCTCTCATGAACATGCGGTAACAAAAGCCTACCGCCAATATATTTCATCCAGCGCCACGCGCGCTCTGCCTGCTGGTAAGGGAAGAAAACCTGCGGCAAATAAGTATAGCTCTCGATATTCACCGCCGCAGTCTGAGGATCAGCGGCTCTTTGGTCGATCTCTTCCAGCAGCAGGTTATTGCGCTCCCCTGGTTCGGTTAACAGCTTCATCGGCAGAAAGAAGCAAGTTTCCGCGCCGGTGATTCCTTTGGCCGATCTCTCCCAACGCCAATATTTCCGGCCTTTTTGATCGATCCCGAACACATAGCCGTTGCCCTCCGGCGGAAGGCTCCACACATCATTGAAATAGGATCTCAGCTCCGCAGCGCGCCGGAGGTAACCACCCGCCGACTCCCGCTCCCCTAGGGCTTCCAACAGTTTGCCGAATGCTGCCAGCGCTGATAAAGCGCCGCAATGCTGTCGCCCGCTTCTGCAAGCGACCGCCCGGATTCATTGTAGCTGGCTGATCCACGCCAAATATTGCCGCGCCCCTCTGGAATTCCATTTTTTATGGAGAACACCATTCCGTCGTGTCGCTGGGTAAATTCTCCAAGAATTCGTTCGGTAAATGTGCGCATTTGGCGATCCAGATAGCGGCTGTCTCCGGAGAGGAAATAAAGCTTGCATATGGTTTCGACCAGCTCATACTGGGCGGTAAGCTCCCGCACGAACCTACGGTGATTGGGAGTGTCCATATAATAAAGGCTGCCATCAAAATTCAGCGCCCAGGGAGCATACCAGCCGGTATCCGCACAAGCGCCTTCCACAAAGCAGCGCATCATCTGATAATTCTCTTCATGATACCCCAAATACTCAGCTCCGGCCGCCTGATGGACAAAATCCCGGATGTAAAAGGCTGTGCGGTCATGATACCCCGCCCAATAAGATGGGAGATAGTCTTTCGGCTGCGCCCACTGCCTGTTGGGCCGCCTGATCACACGGCTACGGTTGGAAAAACGCCCCGACGGCCCATACCACTTTCCACCGTCTCCGCGGTTCACAGGCCCGGATTGCCCGGTCATCACAAAAGAAGCGGCCTTTTGCTGCGCCCAGGCCATCCATTGCGTTAAATCGGAATTGCTGCTTATCAACTCCATATCTTCTCGCCTTCCTTTCTTTCCCGCACGGCAGAAAAACAGGCTTTCGGGATGCGTTTATATTTCCGCCTCCGCGCGCTCCTTTAAATCTGCAATGATCTCCGCCTGCTTTTTCTCCGTCATATCATAAAACAGAATCGGAATCACTGCTGCAAGGCAGCTGATAACCGTGGTGATAATCATGATGTTGAAAATAGGTGTGCGAACCGCCTCCTGGAACAAAACCGTATAATCCTTCTCAAGCCCATAATGCTCATAAAACCAGGGAAGGATCAGGTTAAAGAGCATCGTAGCCGCCGTTACCAGCATGCCGCTGAACTGGGTGATGAAGCCCTCCAGCCGCTTGCCGGTTTTCCACTGCTGATAGTCAAATACATCCGCAGTCATTGCGGACACCATAACGCCGTCGCCGCCGATCGCCGCCGTTGAAAGATAGAGGCATGCAAGAAACAAAAATGGGCTTTTCGTTGTGACGAGCATCAGCCCCGCAAACCCCGCACGCAGGAGATTGAACCAAATCAGGGACGAGCGCTTTCCGATCTTTTTGGCCAGCAGCGGCGCGAGCAGCATGCCTGGCACAGAGGCTGTGCCAATCACAGCATTCATCACTCCCAGCACGCATCGCTGCGGACCACATAGATACAATACCATGCTAAAATTCCGCCGATGCCGCCCTTTAGGCCGCCGAGGACATTATAAAGTGTCATCAGCCAAAAATATTTATTGCTTTTGATTTCAGAGATTCCATCCACAAAGCGGACTTTCGCCACATAGTTTCTGGGGACAACAATTTTTTCTTCCGTGCCCTTGAACGTCCACAGGCTCAAAATGATACCAAACACAGAAAAAATCGGGAACAGCGTGCGATAGGCAGTAAAGCCTGTCATTCCTCCCGCAAATAAGCCCGCTAAAATCGGAAAGAAAAGATTCACGATAGATGGACCAAGGCTATAGATAAACTGGCTGACGGATAACAGCCCCGTGCGCTCCTCCCCATTGGGTGTGAGCACCTGTGCCAGGCTCGTAAACGCAAGCGCATACAGGGATTGAAAAATCATCAACAGTGCATAGATCAGGCTGAGCATCGTACATTTCAGCGGATAGGAGAGCGAATTCGGAATGAACGCCATTAAGATCAGCAAAGCGGCTGTTGGAACTCCGGTTATCAGCAAATAAGGGCGGAATTTGCCGTATTTTGTATTGGTATTGTCAACGAGCATGCTGATAAACGGCGTTTTCACCAGATTTAAGATACTCATAACAATGGACATAATAGCAAGATCCATCGGTGCAATTTGATAGGCCGAGCCCAAAAGCAGACAGTTTGCCGTAAGCGCAACATAGCCAAACAGCGAATTGATCGTATTCACGCCGATGCCGCCCACAGAATAGGCGACAAATTCTTGATAAGGAATGTATTTCCCCTCTGGAGGTTTGTTCCAATACGTTTTGGCCTCTTCAACGGCCGATCTCAAATTCCACTTTTTCATAATTATTCCCCCAGCTTGATTTGATTGAGGCAACCATCCCACGCCGCAAGGCGAATACATGACATGGATGCATCCCCTCCCAACAGATTGCCGATTCCCGGGTTATGCGCTCTCCCCTCCATGCAAAATCCGATTCACAAAGCAACTATTGTATGTTATGATAATACTATCACGAATCAGCGGAGAGGAATATAGGCAATATACTATGAAATATGAGGAATATCCAACCAAACACCCAGCGCCGGAATCCCAGACATTGGGCCGAAAACCGCTCCCAAGCAACGTTATTTTGGGTGAAACCGCATATAGCCCGGGCGACCATGCCGTTACCCTCTGGCCCTTTTATGATCCGGTTTTTCCCGTGAATGTGATGGCCATTGGGGAAACAAAATGCCGCCCGGATTACCATGTGATCCGCCCTCGCTCCCGGATCATGGCCATTGAATATATTGCGCAAGGGGCAGGTATTTTGAAAATCAACGGCCAAACATACCGCCCGGAACAGAACTGCACGATTCTTTTAACGAAGCACAGCGCGCATTCCTACGAGGCCGACGCACAAAACCCATGGCAAAAGCATTGGATTGTTTTTGACGGGCCATTTATGCAAAACATGATCGATTCCTATCTTCCCAAAAACAGCTATTGCTTTACGAACTGCAACCTGCTCCCTTATTTTCATGAAATCAGCCGGTGTGTACAGGCGCAGAAAAGGGATTATCCACGCCTGATCGAGAGCCTGACGGTGATCCTGCTCCAAATGGTTCTTCAGATGAATCGCGTGGTCACGCAGCGCGAAGCCTCTCTTCCGGAAAAAATCCGAGCGGCCATCGACGCTCAGATCGAAGGGAAGCTGTCACTGGAAACGATCTGCGCGGAATTCAGCTATTCCAAAAATCATATTATTACGCTATTCCGCAATGAATATGGCATCACGCCCTACCGCTACTTTGAGAAGAAGAAAATCGAGGTTGCCAAGCTCTACCTATGCAATACCAGTTTTACAATTGACGAGGTCGCCCAGCACCTCTCCTATGCCGACCGGAATTATTTTTCCAACTGTTTCAAAAAGCACACGGGCTATGCGCCGGCGGAATATCGGAGAAAGCATGGATTTTCATAGGCATAATGCACAATGTGACAGTTCATAAAAGCATTGAAAAGGCCAGGGGGCTGCTGCAAAACAATTTGCAGCAGCCCCTCCATTTATATTCTGTTCAACCAGCACTCACACGGAAAACAGCTGCTGCGCAAAGCGCACGCTCGCCATGGCATCCTTCCCGTAAAAATCCGCGCCAATTTCGTCCGCATATTCCTGCGTGAGCACCGCGCCGCCTACCATAACCCGGCAATCGAGGCCGCGCTCCCGGAGCAGCCGGATCGTGCGCTCCATTGCGGGCACGGTGGTGGTCATCAATGCGCTCAGGCCCACCAGCCGGCAATCAAGCCGCTCCGCCTCATCCACTACCCGCTCGCAGGCACATTTTTGCCAAGTCGATTACATCGAACCCATAGTTATCCAGCATCACCTTCACGATATTCTTTCCGATATCGTGAATATCCCCTTCCACCGTAGCGAGCAGGATCGTGCCATGCTTCTCCGGAGCGGCGCCGCTTGCGAGCACATGCTCCTTGATCGCCTCAAAGGCATTGGTCGCCGCCGCAGCGCTGCTCATGAGCTGCGGGAGGAATACCGTTTTCTTTTCAAACCCCTGCCCCACCTCATTGAGGGCTGGAACAAGGATCTGGTTAATAATCTCGTTGGAATCCCGGTTCTGCAAAAGTGCCTTTGTGCTCTCATAGGCCTGATCCTTCAATCCGCGCAGCAGAATTTCATAAAGAGATAGCTCTTTTCCCTTTGCCGCCTGCTCCTCTCCCCCTGCAAAATGGGAGATATACGCGCCGCACTGCGGATCGAGCCCTGCAAGCGCACAATAGCTCAGGTATGCGCCGCGCATGGACGCCATATTGGGATTGATGATACCCGCATCCAGCCCGGCCTGAAGCGCCATGGTATAAAAGGCGGCGTTAATTACCTCCCGGTTTGGCAGGCCGAAGGAAACATTGGACACGCCGAGCACCGTTTTCACGCCCAGTTCCCGCTTGATCAGGCGCACCGCCTCAAGCGTTGTGTGCGCCGCCTGTGCATCCGAGCTGATGGTCATAGTCAGAGCGTCAATGACGATATCTTTTTTTTCAATCCCATACTTCTCCGCTTCCGATACGATCCGCCGTGCAATTTGAAGCCGACCTTCCGCCGTGGCAGGAATGCCGGATTCATCGAGCGTCAGCGCGACGATCACGCCGCCGTATTTTTGCGCCAGGGGAAAAACCTGGTCCATCACCTCCTGCTTCCCGCTGACGGAGTTCATCATCGCCTTGCCGTTATAGAGGCGCAAGGCGTGCTCCATCACCACCGGATCGGAAGTGTCGATCTGGAGCGGAAGCGCCGTCACGCACTGAAGCGCCTCCACGGCCCTGCCCATCACCGCCCGCTCGTCAATACCGGGCAGGCCGACGTTAACATCCAGAATATGCGCGCCGCTCGCCTGCTGCTCAACCGCCTGCGTAAGCACATAATCCATATCGTTTTCCCGCAGGGCCTGCTGAAAACGCTTTTTTCCCGTTGGGTTGATGCGCTCGCCGATGATAATGGGGGCCGCGCCGATCTCGCGGACTTCCGCATAAGAGGATACGACTGTTTTGCCCTTTCGTGCGACCGGCACAGGCGAAAGCGGTTTACAACGGGCAACCATTTCACGAATATAGGCCGGCGTTGTACCGCAGCAACCGCCGAGCACGCAGGCTCCCATTTGTGCCATCTGCTCCATCTCACGGGCAAATTCATCCGGCAGCACATCATACACCGTCTTCCCATCCCGCATAGCGGGCATGCCGGCATTGGGGTTGAGAATGATGGGGGTAGAGGTGGCTTCCAGCAATTGCGGCAGGAGGCCCTTCATTTGCACGGGGCCAAGGCCGCAGTTGAAACCGAGCGCATCCACGCGCAGGCCTTCCGCTATGGCAACGGCAGCGGCGATAGAGCCGCCGGTGAGCAGCTTGCCCTGGGCATCGAAAGAGAAGGTGAGGAAAACAGGCAGCTTTGTATGCTCCTTCACTGCGAGCACAGCGGCCTTTGCCTCATAGGTATCCGTCATAGTTTCAATAATCGCAAGATCTGCGCCCGCTCTCTCGCCTGCTCGGGCAACCTCCGCAAAGGCGTCCACCGCCTCCTCAAACGGCAACTCCCCCATTGGGGCAAGCAGCTTGCCCGTAGGGCCGATATCAAGGGCGACGAACCGTGGCGCATCACCCCGCACTGCTCCGCCGCAGCGCGTGCATTGGCTACGGCGGCTGAAACCACCTCTTCCGCCGAATGCCCGCTGCCCCGCAGCTTCAAGCGATTCGCGCCGAAGGTGTTGGCGGTGACAACATGGCTGCCCGCCTGATAATATTGCGTGTGAATCTGCCGAATCGTTTGCGGATCAGTCAGGTTCATCAATTCCGGCAGCGCACCGGGCTGCAAGCCCTTCTCCTGCAAAAGAGAGCCCATGCCGCCATCAAAAAAGAGCAGCTGCTTCCCAAGCAACGAACGAATATCCAATGGAATCCCCCATTCCCGTTATAAAAACATCAGGCAAGTATTTCAGACAAATTTGCAACAATCTTCTGCGCAACATCGGGCTTATTCATTGTATATAGATGGATACCCTTCACGCCATTTGCTAACAGGTCGATGATTTGATCGGTCGCGTAGGCGATACCGGCCTGCTTGAGCGCCGCGGGATTGTCGCCAAAGCGGTCGAGGATGGAGCGGAATTTCGGGGTGAGCGTCGTCCCCGCCAAAGCGCAGATGCGCTTAATTTGCCGCCCGCTTGTCACCGGCATCACGCCTGCGATCACGGGCACATCAATCCCCACGCGCAGCGCGCGGTATAAAAAGCTGTATAACACATGATTGTCAAAGAACATCTGGGTAATGAGGAAATCACAACCGCAATCCACTTTGGCCTTCAGGTGGCTGAGGTCTGCGGCGCTGCTGGCACATTCCACATGCCCCTCCGGGTAGCAGGCAGCCCCTACGCAGAAATCGCCGCGGGATTTTATTTCCTCCACGAGCTGGTAAGCATATTTATAATAACCAGCCTCAGGGAATGTCATACCATCCGGGATATCGCCGCGCAAGGCCAGCACATTTTGAATTCCCTTTGCCCTGAGCTCCTCAATTAGCTGGGCAACCTCCGCCCTGGACGAAGAAACGCAGCTCAAGTGCGCGAGCGCCGCCGTGCCGCACTCCTTTTGAATAAAAGAAGCGATATCGATGGTGTTCTGAGAGGTGCCGCCGCCTGCTCCGTAGGTGACGCTCATAAAATCCGGGGTGTATTGGGAAAGCGCTGTCACCGCCTCCTGCACGGGCTGAAAGGGCATTCCCGGCTTTGGCGGAAATACCTCAAAGGATAGCGTTACATCTTTTTGCTTCAGGCATTCACGAATGAGCATTTTTACATCCTTCTTTCCGGGCGCGCTAGATCAAAAGCCGCCTGAATCATCGTTTGCACCAGCAGACGAGGACAGCCGCCCCAGCCCTTTGAGCAATACGATGAAAATATTATACTGGGCGCGCTCCGATTTGACAAGCGGCAATTCCGTAACCTTCAGGCATTGACAAGTGGAACGCTGGAATGGTAACATCAGCATAGAGATTTCAATTGAACTAGGGGGATCACCCCCTCCGAAAAGGAGCGTTCTATATGCGCAAGGATCCGGAGAAAAAGCAGGCCGGAAAAGAGCGGAGAAAAAAGCGGCTTGCGGCGATCATTTCCATTTGCCTTTCCATCGCTGTGGTGATTACTGCAATTGCAGGAACAATCGCTTATACGATGACAAACCAGCTCCCGCAGGATGAAAAGCAGTTCTCCGAAAAGGAGCGCAAGGTGCTGCTTCAGACCTTTCAAACCGTTACCTCTGAGAAAAAGCAGCCGCTTAGGCGCGTGATCGACAGCCAAAACCCGCTCAACCTCGTCAACTACTATGGCGATGAACCTTTGCTGACATTATGGAATTCGATCCCTGAAAATCAGCAACCCTACACAGTGCTCCTGCTCATCCCAGGCCATACGCTTCTACCAGGCAGCGATCAGGCGCTCGCATGGCTAGAAACGACCGCCGACGAATGCGAAAAAAATCAGATTCCATATGCCATCCAGAATATCAATGGGGAATATCAGATGGAGGAGCGCATTCCAATTGCCTGGCTGGAGGAGCGCTTTGCCAGCCGGCACGATTATTTTTACGGTCTCAATGCCGCAGAGCTTTACAACGGCGTCATCTGGCGCGGTGAGGTGGAAAGCAACAATGCGCAGTACATCATCGATTGTATTACCCTCGCGGCCAAATACGGCGCATTTTTCTTTTGGACTGATACGAATATGAACTACGATAACGGCATGGTGCTTGAATGGTTTGAGAAAAATGACGCTTTTTATTCCGCTTTTAAAAACAATGCGGCCAATATCGTACTGATGAATAAAGAATCCTACGGAAACCCCTCCTCCTATTCCGTCATGCAGGGGCTTTGGCTGGCGGGGCTCGTCGCAACTGGGGCGTTGCCTCCGACTGGTGGCACTGGCAGGTGGACGGAGACAAAAAATCCCTCTTTGGGGAATACGACAAATATGTAGACGATGAGTGGGATCTCATCCTCTCCTATCCGGAAAATATGTACGTCCAGTCCATGATGCTCGTCATGAGCTGCGGCGGCACCTGCTTCAAAGCGGAGGCGCCAAACTTCTCCACCTCCAACGGTGGGAAGCCGATCGCCGGCTTTCAATATGGCATCTCCCCCCTTTTCGACGCCATCCTCAACGGAGAGATTACAATTCCAAGCCGGGAGGATATGCTCAAAGAAACGCCTGCCGCGGTTTTGGGCCGCGCAAATTATCCGGATTTTCATTATAATCTGAAGGAGTCGAATTTGTATCCATCGACGGCCGCTACCGGATTCTTCCCCTGCTGCCCTCTAACCTGCGCCAAGCCGAACGGGAGTTATTTACCCAAAACGGTATTGCATTGATCGCTCAGAAACAAGAGCAGGCTGATTACGACGCCCTTTTCCCAGAGCAGGCGCAGGGCGATTCCTATGCCATGCGGATCAAAGATCAGTGGTATTTTATCAATAATCTAGAAAACGCACAGGCGTAAAGACAGCCAGCATGACGCCGCTATACAGCAACGCCTCCTCCTTCTCGATCACCGCGCAGGAGCACACCTCAGCGATCGTCACAGAAAGGCAGGACCGCCTCTCCTTTTATCTCTCCAACTACCGTACCGATAAGGGAGAATGATCAAAGCGGCGACGCCCGAAATCCGGAAGGAAAAAAGCTGGGTGAATCTCTGTGGGGAATATCTAACGCTCGATGAAAACGGCAATCCGCTCGGGGTGGATGACAGTGAAATGCGGGAAACCACGATCACTGTGACCGGCACGCTCAACGGCGGCGCGCCAAAGCTGATCCTTCGCAGCAACATGGAGGCGGCGGGCAAACGCGCCCCTTTACTCACACCACAAAATGGGATCCGGACACCCAACGACTCACGTCGACCATTCGGCATAACGGCGTGGTCAAGCTGGATATCCTGCTCGATCAGGCGAAAGGCGAACTGACGCTCCCAGAAAAAAGCCGCTGTCAAATAGCGAAACGCCAACGCCATCCGTTTCCACCACTGCGTTGCAGAAGGCTGTAAACAACTGCAAGCTGCCGGAAAACGAGCAGTATATCGATTACACTTACCTGATCTTTCAAAGTGCGCTGGAACAAGCCAAAAGGATTCTTACCGAAGGCGCTGTGTCGCAGCAGGAGGTAGATCAGGCGCAGAAAGCCTTGGAGGACGCCTACCGCGAAATGCTCCCGGTTTCAGAATATGTGGCCCTGCTCAATGAGATTTTCACAATGGATTTGACCGGATATGCACAAAACGCCATCGATAAGCTTTGGCTCTCTTTCGATGCGCTATTGCGTGAAGTGCTTTCCAACCAAGTTTATGTGGCAGGCCGCAGCAATGAATTGCAATATAAATCTGTTTACCGGGAACGGACGTTTCAAAAAACAGAAAAACGCCAGGCTCTGGAGGAAAAATACGCCGCCCTACGGCAGGCTAGAAACAGCCTGCTGGATACCAAACCTTCAGTTGATAGGAACTCAAAAATGATATAACCCTTTTGCTATATCGTCTGCTCAAAAATTGCTTGCGCTGTTCAAAACACAAAGCAAAACCAGGCTCGGCTACATACCGGGCCCGGTTTTGTTTATCCGCCCTGTATGAAACTGCAAGCCAGTGCAATGACAATCCATTTTGATCTGTAGCGGCGAACGGTGTTCGCGCTACAGAACGCGGTTTATCAACCGCAAAAATTGATGTCTGCGGTTGCGGCTCCGGATTTGATCTTTTGATGCAGACATGCTATACTGAGCCATATCTGTTCCTTGCGGAATTAAAAAATTTTCTCGTTTGTTGAGAAAGATAGGGGGTATAAAATGAAGAAGATTGCAGTGCTGGTTCCATGCTATAATGAAGAATTGACGATTGCAAATGTGATTGAAGATTTTCATCAGCATCTGCCGGAAGCGGATATCTATGTATACGATAATAACTCTTCTGACAAAACGGCACAAGTCGCGCTGGAACATGGCGCGATCGTCGTGCCCGAATACCAGCAGGGAAAAGGCAATGTTGTGCGCAGCATGTTCCGTGATATCGATGCGGATTGCTACATCATGGTCGATGGGGACGACACCTATCCGGCGGAGGACGCCGTGAAGGTTGCGCAGCTAGTGTTGGATGGCAAGGCGGAAATGGCCATTGGGGACCGGCTCTCCAGCACTTATTTCACTGAAAATAAACGCCCTTTTCACAATTTGGGCAATCGGATGGTGCGCGGGCTCATCAACTTTATCTTCAACAGCAACGTAAAGGATATCATGACCGGATGCCGTGCATTCAGCCGCCGCTTCGTCAAAAGCTTCCCAGTGTTATCCGCCGGATTTGAGATTGAAACGGAGATGACCGTACATGCGCTTGATAAAAACCTTGCTATCCGCGAAATACCGATCAGCTACCGCGACCGCATGGAGCAGCGTTTCAAAGCTCAACACCTTTCCGACGCTTCAAGGTGTTAATCACCATTTTCCGCCTGTTCCGCAATATAAGCCGCTTCAGTTTTTTGGGTTGTTCGCGCTGATCCTCGCCCTATTTGCAGCGGTGCTTTTCCTCCCGGTTTTGATCTATTATTTCCGCACCGGACTAGTGCCGCGTTTCCCCACTTTGATTGTTTCCTGCTTCAGCGCGGTTTGTGCGCTCCTCTCATTCAGTTGTGGATTGATCCTGGATTCCATCCGGGTAAAGCATCGCCAGCTTTTTGAGCTCTACTTACATCTGCAAGAAAAGGGGAAAAAGGATGAAGGTGAAAAATATTTTTTGCACCCTTTGCACCCGCTCGCAAAGAAAGGAATGATCACAAGCATGAAAGCTGCAACACAAGCAGCCCCGGAATTTGAGCTTCCTGCGCATTTACGCACGGCGCTTCTCTTTGGCATGGCCTGCATTTCCACCATGGCCGCCGCTGTTTTTCTAGAATTAAGCGTGATGAGCAGCGTTTGCCTATTCCTTGTGGCCGGTATTTTTTATTTCTATTACAAATACGGGTTTCAATCTACCCGTCAAATCAAAACGCTCGCTCTGATCTCTTCGGCGGCGTGTACGGTAATCGCCCTGTTGGGCAGATATAGCAAAGAGGATAATCTATATTACGGCATCCGCATGGAGGATTTTCAAAACAGCCCTGTTCAGCAAGGCCTGCTAACCGCTTTTATCGCGGCGGGGCTTTTGCTTTTCTTCTATTTTTGCTTTCAGCGGTTGTATGAATGCGCAGGCAGATTTACCATCCTGCGTACAAAGGCGCCGCCGATGGAAAACTGGGCCGTTTTTCTGTGCTGTTTTCTCATTATTTTTATCTGCTGGCTCCCCTATTTTCTCGCTTACTTTCCCGGGATTCTTTCCAATGATTCCGTATGGCAGATGGATCAGATCCTTGGCATCCGGCCGCTGAGTAACCACCATCCTTCACGCACACCATGATTATCAAGCTGTTCTATTCCATCGGCTACGCAATTTTTGGCACGGCAAACGCTGGAATCGCCACCTATACGTTATTCCAGATGACAACGATGGCCCTCATCTTCTCTTACCTGATTCATACGGTTTACCGCCAAGGGGCAAAAACAGGCTGGTGCATCGGGCTGCTGGCCTATTTTGCGCTGGTTCCTTTCCATGCGATGTACAGCCTGACAATGTGGAAGGATATCTTATTCGGCGGAGTGGTGCTGCTGTTTGCCATTTCCCTTTGGAAGCTTTTAAATCGATACCGCAGCGGAGAGTCCATCTGGCCTGTGCTGCCCATGTTTACCATCACAGGGGTTTTGATGAGCCTTTTGCGTACAAACGGTTTTTTGGCCTTTGCGCTGTGCATCCCGTTTGCCGTGGTGATGCTGCGTAAGCAATGGCTGCCTGTGCTCGCTTCCGGCATGATAAGCGTAATCGTCACCCTAATTGTGCTGGGGCCCGTCATTTCCGCATTCCATGTGATCCCCGTCGATACCGTGGAAGCGCTCTCGATCCCTTTACAACATATTGCCCGCATCATCGTTGATGAAAAGCCGCTGACAGAGGAGCAAATTGAGCTGATCGAAAAGCTTGCGCCTGTAGAGGAGATTAAACAGGCTTATCGGCCACCATTTCCGATCCGGTAAAGAATTTGATCCGCAGGTATGACAACCAACAGGCGTTCTCGGAATACAAATGGGAATATATTAAGCTATGGGTCAGTCTCGCCATTCAATATCCGGGGGAGATTCTCAAAGCGCAGGCTGATCAAACCTATGGTTATTGGTATCCGGACGTGCAATATTGGAATGTGTGGACCTATATGCTCGATAACGACTTCGGCGCATCCATGACGCCTTTGATCGGCGGCCCCCTTTATGATTGGGTGACAAATGCGGCTACCAGCTACCGTTCCATCCCTATCTATGGGATGCTTTGGAGCATTGGTCTGAATATGCTGGCAGCCTTTGCACTCGGCGCGATCTGCATTGTAAAAAAGCGGGCGCGGCTGCTGATGCTTTCCTGCCGGTTGTCGCCGTATTCCTGACACTGATGATCTCCACCCCGGTGTATGCGGAATTCCGATATATCTACTGCCTGTTTACCACGCTGCCCTTCCTTGCCAGCATTACCTTCCTTGCCCCATTGCCAAATAAAAACCCGGCGAAAGGCGCGAGGCAGCGGCGGAAGCGCTGGTTAAAGCGCAACCATCACCGCTCATAAGCGCAGGCCCGGAAGCAATCAATTGGCTTCCGGGCCTTGCTTCTTTTACCCCTTATATCATCAAAAGCGCCCCTGTCGTTACCATTGCGCGGCAGGAGGCGTTTCGCGTTAATCGGCATTTCCCCCAATGCTCCACACACAAACAGATCGTCTTGCTTTAGGCTTTGTGCAAAAGGAACATCACGCCATCCCGTTTGGGGAGGATATTTTCTCCCCCTAAATTGGTCGCCCGCTTTATTTTGCGCCATTCTTTTGCATATAGACGCACCGGCTCCTTCCTGCCAGGGCGAAACGGAAGCCTTTCCAAATCGATCTCATAATGAAAGCTTTGCGCTTTCTCTGAAAAATTGTAGCCACTGCCAGCAACGCATCCGGCTTTTGATAAACCGTGACGAGCACCTCAGGATGATCCGTACGGATTGGGCACTTGCTGTGCCAATAGCCGAGCATCTGCGCCTGCTGTATGCCGAAGGCATCCCAAATACGGTAGATTCGATCGGCATTATAAACGCCCCAGCCATAGCGGTTATTCATCGCATAAAGCATGCCGACATATGGGTTCCCGCCGCCCTCCAGCATCTGGCTGGTGTTGCCGTAGGGCAGGCCGCTGACCTCCGTGAGGATGTAATCGGCGGGAAGCTTCCGGCAGTCAAAGCCCTCTCCAATCCAGAGGGTATCCAGAAAGGGCAGGATATCGGCATAGATATTCACGCATGCGGCGTCGCCTGCCCTGGCCTCTTCATGATTCCACATATGCATATCGATCAGGCCGCCCACCTGATCCAACACTTTGCGCGCGCGGCGTAGAGTGACGGCATCCAGAGACGTATCATCGATATAGATGCCCTTGATTCCGATCTGATCCACCAGCCATTGCAGGCCTTCAATATAATAGTTCTCAATCCGGGAATCCGGCTGGATGATAAAGGCAATATCATCATCCCCCTTGTGCGGGCCGGAGCGGTAATGCACTTGCCAGGCCGGAATCACATTTTCCCCAAAATAGCGGTGCAGCCACTCCCGGTCATGGAAAGTATCAAGCCCCTGCCCTTTCTGCTGAAGGATGATCTCCTTTCCAAAGGCTTTATAGCAAAACACCTCAGCGGTATGATTGCTCATCTCCCGCGCCGTGTAATAGACCTTGACCCCAATCCCCTTCTGTGCCGCCGCCTGCACAAATCGCTTCATCCGCTCCGTTTCGATAAAGGGATAGTTGATATAAGGATGCAAATCATTGCCATGGTGGATGTTCATATAATTCAGGCCATGTTGCTCCGCCTTTTTCAAATGCCGATCCTCGTTGCCCTTCATGGCGTTGCTATGATAATAGCGCACGGCAAAATGCTTTTGGTAATCAATTGGCTTGTAGGGCGTGAGAAAGAATTCATAGCGAAAAACCCGGCGCTCTCCCTTTTTTAGTAAGAAACGCCCGGTGCGCGCCTCAAAAACCGCGCCGTTTACCGCCCGGTGCGCTTTCATCGTGCCAAGGCCATGGTTCTCCCAGGTTTCGATGGGGCGCACAATCGGCAGATTATGATAATACACATTGACCAGCGGCGTGCGGTAATCCTCCGCCTTCAGGCGGATCATCACCCCTGCGTTGACCGTGCCGATATACATGCTATCGTGCCGCTGATCACCCCATATGGCTGAAACCTCGGCAAACCGGCCGCCGCGTTTGCCCAAGCCGCAATTATAAACCGCCGCCTCCGCATGGAAAGGCACGCACAGGCTAATTTCCGTTTCACAATCCGCTGTTGCGGAAAGCTCTGTGAAATACTCCAAATTGCCCTCACAGCGGGCAATCAGCCTAGTGTGCACACGCAGTGCTTCGCTTTGGCCCTCCGCCGCAAGCACTGCCCAGGCGCCTTGGTTCTCAACGCTGGGCGGCCTATAGGAAATAGTCTGGCCTTTCGCAGAGAAAGTGACCGCCTCGCTTAAAAGAACGCGCTGGACGGTATCCATGAGATTAACGCCTTCGTCAAAATAGCTCTCCATCTGCATGAGCTGCACCCCGGCGCCTAATCGGACAGTGCGACCAAGCAGTTCCAGCGTTTGCCCGTCCGTGCGGATAGGAAGGAAGGGCGGGGTAACCTCGTCATCCTGTGCACGGGTGCTATTGAGCCAGTTAAGCCGAGAGAGTCTCCATAGGTCATCATAGCCATGGTTTGCCACCCGCTGCCGCGTTACCTGGAAGGTAAGGGAAACTTTTGCCTGCTCCACGCCCTCCAAACAAATCGAGACAGAATAGGAGCTCGGCGCAAGCCAGAAAAATCCACGCCAATATAGAGCGGATTGATCCGGCCCGACTGTGTTTCATAGTGCTTAGCAAAAGGGCGGCCGAATTTATCGATCCCCTGCGTATTGTAAATCGTCACACGCCCATCCAGACCGCGCGGCACAACCGTATACGGGCCAGAGCATTCGCATAGCAGCAGCTGCACCACATAATATTCATCCCTACACACCTGAAAGTGAAACGAAGTGCCTGGTGTGAGCCCCTTAAGCTCGCTGAAATCATCGAACAGACGAACCGGCGCTCTCCGGTCTTTTTGATAAATTAGCATGATAGAACGTTTCCTTTCCTCCAGCAGCACTGCACTGCGCTGGGCTTTCCTTTTATTGCGCCATTGCCCCAGACAAACTATTTGGCAATTTTGCTTGCCTAAAACCTGAAAGCTTTCTACGGCCGGTTTCTTTCTCCCATATGAGCATTGTAGAGAATTGAACCCAAAAAGGAAATCGATAATGTGGCACAATCCATATAAAAATCGGAAATCCATGCATTCTGAAACATCCAGCGGCCACTCCCAGCCATTTACAGCGAAAAGCTTCTATTTTTCCCTTGGATTCGGAAATACTAGAGAGGATTTGAACGATAAAACGGGAAAGGGCTGACAATATGAAAGCTTTGATTACGGGGGCAAGTTCCGGCATCGGGAGGGATTTTGCCCATGTGCTCGGCTCAATGGGCTGCGAGCTGATCCTCGTCGCACGCCGCGAAAACCGTATGGAAGAGTTAAGAAACGAACTTCCTGTGCCGGTACAGATCATCTGCGCAGATCTTTCCTCGGAGCGGGAATGCTTTGCGCTGTATGAACAAGTGCGGGAGGAACACATTGATATTCTGATCAATAATGCCGGGTTTGGCGTATTCGGTGCATTCCAAGAAACAGATCTGACGGAGGAATTAAAGCTTATTGACACCAATATCCGCGCCGTGCATATCCTGACCAAGCTTTTTTTAAAGGATTTTACAGCACGGGATGCGGGTTATCTCCTCAATGTATCTTCTGCCTCTGCCTTTGCTCCGGGGCCACTGATGGCCGCCTACTACGCTTCAAAGGTGTATGTGCTGCATTTGACGCTCGCCATTTGGAAGGAACTGCGGCGTCAAAACAGCCGCGTTTCCATCAGCGCCCTGTGCCCCGGCCCGGTGAATACGGAATTTGATTTAAAAGCGGACGTTACCTTTACACCTGCAAGCAAGCCGAGCTACCAAATTGCGGAATATGCGCTCAAGCAGATGTTTGCCCGCAGGATGCTGATCGTGCCGGGCCTGCAAATGAAACTGGCCAAATGCTCGGCGCGGTTCCTGCCAACGCGGGCGGTGCTCGCGGTAAGCTACCACTTGCAGCATAGGCGGCAGCCGAAGCGGACAGCGATTTCAAAAAGCCTTCCCCGATCCAACTAAAAAAGGGGCTGTTGCAAAATGCCTTGCATTTTGCAACAGCCCCTTTTGATTAAAAAACTTTATCCGACAGTCAGCACAGCGTGATCATACCGCCCCATGCTGCGAGCAGATATAATAATCTGCGTCCCCTTGGGTACAGTCGAAGCAACGGTAAGCGTACCATCTGAGCAAGGGTCACGCCCTCAACCTGTTTCTCCTCCACGGCGGCGAGATCGGCCACGATCGCATACTGCATCCGGTGGCCTGAAAGCTCCTGCCCATATTGATCTTCCAGCCTGGCGGAAAGCTTCCGGCTTTCCCCTGCCTTGATCGTAGCGGGCGTATCTCCATTGAAGAGCACGCGGCGCGCCATAGGCTCCGCATCGGATAGACGGAAATGAACCGTTTGCCTAACCGTATCGCTGAGATATGCCGTGACAAAAATATCCTGATTCAAATCCGCACCGGCAGAAATAGTCAAAAGCCCGGTGACCGGGTCAATGGCCACGCCTTTCCGCTCAACGGAAGGCGTAGAAGTGGGGACCGCCCCATCCACCGTTTCAGAAAGCTTCCATTTGACCGTGCCTGCAACAGGCTGATCAAACTGGTCTATTATCTCTGCCTTCATCTGCTTTGTCCAGCTACCGCTGGCGGGCACGAGAAGGCTGTCTGCCGTTTCACCGCCATTGATGATGATGCTGGAGCCTTTGCGGGCTCGTTTTTCTTATACACACGGAAATAATCAATGTAGGTATCCTTCGGGTAGATGCCTGCATCCTCCCCCATGCCGCCTGTGGCATAAACGGAGAAAATCGTCATCATCCGGTAGTTAGGCGAACGGTCCGTTTCGTTGACCAGCTTGTTATCTACATAGAATTTCGTTCCGTTTTCATCCCATTCAAAACCATAGATGTGATATTCGCTGGATGGATCGCCCGGAATCTCCGACTCCGGCGCCCAGAGGTATTCGATCTCATTGGAGCCGTTGGGATGGATAACAGGCCGCCATGCCTTCATTTTCTCCAATGGAGCGAGATAGGTTTCGATGATATCAAACTCAGCGGTCTGATTCGAATAATGGCCATAATAGGGGGCTTTTTCGCCGCTGAGCTGCGCGCCCGCATTTTGGTCATCCTGCGTGCCGACCATCCACCAGGCGAAATGGCTGCATCCCGTGTGGAAGGCATTTTGAGACGGATTTCAAAATAGCCGTATTTGGTGGCTAACCCGTCAAAGGTGGGAATCGAACGGTTATAGGTGGCCCCGCTCCCTATTTCGCCAAACTTGTGCAGGTGGTCGCGCTCAAAGGACATGATTCCCGTCACTTTATTGCCGTCCTGCGAGCTCCAGCGCTCCAGCCCCTCCGGGCAGCGCAGAACAAGGCTGCCATCCTGGAAGAAGAAATCCGCCTTTGTCCGCTCGTCATAATCCGTCCAGTGGCGTAGATAGTAGGGCGACCAATGCGCGGCATCCAGCGTGTCCCCATCGAACTCATCGTTGTAGAAGAGCGTCCATCCCTCTTTTTCCAGCGGGTTGGCCGGAATATCCTGAAGCTTTCATCTTTGACCAGCCGAATTTTCTTGGTAACGGATACTTTTGGCTCAGCAGCATCCGGAGACGCGTCCGTAGCCGTCACGCGCAGGGTAACGCTTTTTTGAAGCTCGCTCGTTACCGTCAAGACCTGATCCTGCAATGTGACGCCCTCCACCTCTTGATCCAGCTGATAGGTCACGGGGTTATCCTCAATTGGCGTATCCTCACTGTCGAAAACCGTGGCCGTCACATTGCGCTGCGTGCTCCCGGAGGCCGGCGCAACGACCGCATAGTCGCCAGTAAGCGCCGGGGCGTTAAAAGCGATTCGCCGCTGATCATTGCGATCTGTGCGGCTATGCAGCACAACAGCAGTGACAATGCCGCCGATTAGCGCCAGCGCCAGCAGGGCGGCCAACACAATGCATAAAACCTTCTTCCTTTTTGTCATATTCGTTTCTCTCCTTCTTCTCCTGCGTCAAGCAGGGCTTATGTAGGCAGAAAAGGCAAAAAGCGCGCTTGTTTTGCCCTTCCCTCCGGTCTATCTATTCTACGATGGTATCAAAACCGCTTATTTCAGCAGCTCATACATCAGGGCCGCGTCATTTTTTGTTGCATATTCATTGACGCTTTTCACCCGGGCGCGCAGCACATTGCCGCCCATTGTAATCTCCAGCTCATCATCCACCTTTACCTCGTAAGATGCGCGCGCCACTTTGCCGTTGACCAGCACATGCTTCGCATCGCAAACCTCGTTTGCCACGGTACGGCGCTTAATCAGCCGTGATACTTTTAAATATTTATCCAGTCTCAAATTGATATCCTCCCATTTTGCAGCGGGCAGCATTCCGCGTTGAAGCCCTGCCCTGTAAAAAAGAAGGGCAGGCGCCCCGCCTGCCCTCCAAGCCGCGCAATCGCCCTGCGACCCGCCACACCGGCAGGCAAATGCACAGCAACCTCTCCGCAGCCCTTATGCTTTTGCAAATTTTATTTCTTTGCAACAGCTTCCTTGAGCGCCTTACCTGCCTTGAACGCCGGCAGATTGGAAGCGGGAACGATCATCGCTTCGCCCGTTTTGGGGTTACGACCCTGCTTCTCAGCGCGTGCACGAACCTCAAATGTGCCAAAGCCAACAATCTGAACCTTATCGCCCTGAGCAAGCGCATCGGTAATGCTGTCCAACACTGCCGCTACGGCTTATCGGCATCCTTTTTGGAAAAATCCGCCTTTTCGGCGACTGCGTTTACAAGCTCTGTCTTATTCATTACTGATTTCCTCCACTTTCAAGAAATATTTATTAATCCATGAAATAGCAATTATTTCATTTGGATAGCAAATCAAGCTTCGCCTCATCCCACAGAGCGTCTAGCTCGCTCAAGGACAGTTCTTCCAGCTTGAGGCCTCGCTCACGCGCCTTTTCCTCCACACAAGCAAACCTGCGCATGAACTTATCCGTCGCTGCGGTGAGCGCTTCCTCCGCATCGCAGCCGACGAAGCGGGAAACATTGACCGCGCTGAAGAGCAGATCGCCCAATTCTTCAGCGATCTCTTCCTCACTGCCGCTTTCAATAGCGCCGCTGAGCTCAGAGGTTTCCTCATACAGCTTGTCCACCGCGCGGAAATATCCGGCCAGTCAAAGCCGACTTCGCCGCCTTTTTTTGCACTTTCGTGGCGCGCATCAGGCCGGCAGCTCACGCGGGACAGAGAGCATCGTTTCCGTCTGGCTCGTTTGCCCCTTGGAACGCTTTTTAATATCATCATTCGCGCAGAACCTCCTCGGAGCCCGTTACCTCGACCTCGCCGAACACATGCGGATGCCGCTCAATAAGCTTTTTGCACACGCCGTCCGCCACGTTTTCAAAGGTGAAGGAACCTCCTCCGCCTCCATCTGGGCATGAAAGACGACCTGCATGAGCACATCACCCAGCTCCTCGCAGAGCAACGCCTTATCTTGCTGATTGATCGCCTCAATTACCTCATAGGTCTCTTCGATCAAATTTTTTTTTGATGCTTTCATGCGTCTGCTCCCGATCCCATGGGCAGCCGCCCTCGGAACGCAGGCACTGCATAATTTGAAGCAGATCGCCGATCCCATAAACATCCTTGAACGAAAACCCATCGATCATTTGCAGCCCTCCCCGCATGCAGGAAAAATGCGACATGAGTATATTACCCCATCAGGCCGTATTTTTCAAGTATTTTAGCAATTTTTTCTCCCTTGGGCAGCATGGCAACGTCATCCTTTGAAATCGCGCGGCTGAATAGCAGCGCCACCACATAAAACGCTACGGCAATCATAACCGCAATCAGCACAGACATATTGCCTGCGCTGAGCATGCTCTTGCCGAACAGGCCGCCCGCAGGCCAGATGCTGCCGAGCAACGTACTCAGGATGCCATAGCTTGCAAAAGCCGCCACGCCGCACACCACTGAGCAAAATGCCGGCTTCAAGAAAACGGAGATTACATTGATACGCACTTTCGAGACATGAAGCAGGAAATACAAGTTGATTGCAACCACGACAACATAGCATAAAATCGACGCATACGGCGCGCCTGGATATTGATTGAGGGGATGCCAACCAGCACAAAGTTGCCCACAATCTTGATCGCGGCGCCGATCAAGAGTGATTTCACCGGCACATCCGTGCGGCCAATCGCCTGCAACATGTTGGTAATCGGCGCAGAGAGCGCCATAAGCGCTGTGGAATAGCCATACGCCTGCATAATTGGCACGGCAACAGGCACCAAGTATGGGCGGCTACCATAGAGCAGCATCAAAATTGGCTTTGCCAGCACCGCCATGCCGATGCCGGCGGGCAAGCCGATGAGTAGCGTCAGCCGCAGCACGGATTCAATCGTAACCCGGCTCGTTTTATGATCCTTCGTCGCCCATGCGGCAGAAAGGACGGGCAGTGCACTCACTCCGAAATTCATCGTGATCATCGGCACCAGGTTTTTAAAATTAATGGCGGCAGAATAGCAGCCGTAGAGATAATCCGTCACGCTGTCATCCGGCGTGCCCGTACCGAGCAAAGATTCGGCATACATCGACTTCATAATGCCCGCGGCCGCCGGATCGTTCATAATGCTGGCAAGACGAGCGCGCAACATGCCTGCGTCGATAATATTCGTCACGTTCGTGATGAGGGAGCTTGCAACGACGGGAATAGCCAGCGCAATCATCATCTTGGCGATCTCCTGGCCGCTGAGCGGTTTCGGGGAATTGACAAGATCGGTGCGGGTAAAGCCGTCTCCCTTCACTTTATACCGGAGAAGCAGGTAGAAAAAGCCGATCATTGTGCCGATCGTAACGCCCATAACGCTGCCGCCGCGGCATACGGATATATTTCCGCCATGGCCTCATCCATATTCTGCACTGCTTTGCCGAACACTACCCCGCCGGAGGCGAATTGCGCTTTGCCTGCCCGGATGACGCCATAGGAAAGCAACAGCCCCAAAACCAGTTTCCCCAGCGCCTCAATAACCTGAGAAACGCCCGTGGGCACCATATTGCTCAGGCCCTCATAATAGCCGCGATAGATAGACATCGCGCAGCAGAAAAATACAGCTGGCGAAATGGCAAGAATACTATAAAACGTATTGGGGGATTTGCTGATCCAAAAGGCATAGGGATACGCCAGCAGCAGCATGACCGCCGTGCCGACGACGCCGATGATAATAAACAGGCGAAATGATACCCGGTAGGTCTGGCGGGCGTTACGGTAGCGATGCAGCGCCACATCCTGCGACACCATCTTCGCCACCGCGATCGGAATGCCCGCCATAGAATGGAGACAATGGGGGTATAAACATCATACGCTGAGCTGAAATATCCGAGGCCCACCTCGCCAAGCATGGCGGTCAGCGGGATTTTATAGAGCACGCCGATGACCTTGACGATGAGCGTGGTAATCACAAGGGTGATCGCGCCGTTGAGCATCGTCTGCTTTTTATTCGTCGGCAAGCGCAACACTTCCTATCCTGTAAAATAATTCTGTCTCCTTACACCGGCCAGAGAAAGTTCAGCGGATACGGCCGCTGGCAAAACGGCACGCCCCGCATACAGGCATATTAGTCTTCCCCCTGCAAGCGTGCACCGCATTGGGAACAAAACACTGCCTCCGGAGCATTTGCCGCAGCGCAAGCGGGGCATGTCACACGATTACGCAGCTCGTTGATCGTCTCTTTCAAATCTTTGATTGCGGCATTTGCCTCGTCGATCTCATGCACCAGCTCCTGCTCTCGCCCGGGATCGGTCGTGCCATTTTCCAAATAATTGTAATACAGCATCCCAAGGGCAGCATAACTGTCATTCAGCTTATTTTCCAGCTCGGCAATATTCAGCTTGTTCCGAGAGAGATCCAAAACCTCCTCTGCCTTTTTGCCAACGTTTTTGGCCGCGGATTTTGCGGTATTGACCGCGTTTTCAAACAGTCCCATTGCAAGAACTCCTTTCACACATCGGAAGCAATTTTTTGCTTTGTATTATACTACCAATTCCATGCGGAAGCAACTTTTTCAAACTCCATAGGATCAACAAGCTAATCATTCCCCATAAATTCCCTCAGCAGGGATTCCTCCGGCACCAGTTCGCGCGCAATTGGCTCAAACCGCTCAAGGCTTGCAATCATGCGCACTGCATCCCGATAAAAGGGATGCTCCGGCTCAATTTGCCGCAGCATTCCAACGGCCTCTTCCCGGAATACGCACGGTTCATATAAGTGGATCGAATTGATCCGCACATCGGCATTGCCACGGAAGGGGAAAAGATACAAATCCTCCCCCCGCTGCACGCTTTGCCAAAGCAGATAAGTTTGATACACATTGGTTGCGCGAAATCGGCTATCCCGGATCAGCCTGCGGACAAACCGGAGGTTGCGCTTATTCAAAACGATCTTCCCCTTCTCCGTATAGATCCGAGAAGAAACGCTAACATAAGCCTTAAGCAGATGCTCCGGCGGAAACGCCTCATAGATCAGTGGATTCAGGCGTGCAGGCCCTCTACGATGACGACGTCCCCCTTTTCCAGCTTTAACCGCTCTGTCTGGATGAGCCGCCGCCCCGAGGGAAAATCAAACAACGGCAGCTCGCAGCGGCCATCCTGCATCAGACGGCAAAACGTTTCATGAATCAGGGGGATATCGAGCGCATGTAGGTTTCAAAATCCGGACGTGCCGTCAGGCAGGCGCGGGGAAAGATCCTGATTGAGATAAAAATTATCCAACGAAACCGTATAGGCCCATGGCCGCTCTCTACGAGGCCTGGGCGATTTTGCCCGCCGTGGTGGTTTTACCGGAAGCGCTTGGCCCTGCGAGCAGGATAATGGAAGCCGCACCCGACGACACGGCCTGCTCCGCCACCCGGCGGATGATATTGCGATAACGCTCCTCCGACGCATGAATAACTGCTCCGGCTGCCTGGCTGCAAGGGCGTTAATGGATTCATAGTAATTATCGACCTCGACATAAGCTTCCTCCGGCGTGAATCGGTTATTTATATGACGCATAGAATTGCTTTATGCGCTCTTTGCGCTGCATGAGCTGCTCAAACCGTTCATTATATTCATATGGATATTTATAATTAAAAATACGTTCGATCCGATCGCCATGCGGTGCTTTGAGCTTTGTTACGGCCCCCGCGCCGGCGGCGAGCACGGTATGGCATTCCTCCATCATAAAAATATTGTAAAGCCCTTCGTGCCCCTTTTTGCACCAGCGACATTTTCCAGATTGCCGAGGCACCTGCTCTGCCGGTACATATAATATGGGAAATGCCCCGCCGCCGTGAGAGCCGCCTGCGCGCTGGCAAGCATATCTCCGGTGAGCGAAGCATCCCCCGCTCGTTGCTGATTGGTGACGAGCGTGGAGGAACGCTTGAGCGCAAGGGTATGCACTGTTACGCTCTCCGGATCGAGGGAAAGCGTTCTGTCAAGCGTTTGGCAAAAGCTTGCGGGCGTATCCTTTGGAAGCCCGGCGATGAGGTCCATATTGATATTGGAAAAGCCGTGCGCCCGCGCAAGCAGAAAAGCCTCCTGCGCACACTGCGCCGTGTGGCTGCGGCCTATCTCTTGCAGCACTTCGTCATTGAAGGTTTGCGGATTGATGCTGATCCGTGTCACCCCCATGCGTTTGAGCGCTTCCAGCCGCTCTTGTGTCACGGTATCCGGCCGCCCGGCCTCCACCGTCCATTCCCGCGCACCTGGGAAGCGGCGCTGGGCGCTTGCAAGAATTCGATCCAGGGCTTCGGCCGGAATGGCGGTGGGGGTTCCGCCGCCATATAGGCCGCCCGAACCCGCAGCCCCTTTCCTCAATCATTCGGCGCATAGCTCGATTTCCCGCAGCAGCGCCTGAACATAGGGTTCCACCAGCTTGCCATTGCCCAATTCGCCCGAGGAAAAGGAACAATAGGCGCAGCGGGTGGTGCAAAAGGGGATGCCCAGATACAGATCAAATTCCTGCTCGGGCCGCTCGATCAAGCCCTGCTGCATGAGCAGGATTTCCGACAACAGTCCGGCCTTTTCCGGGGGAAACATAGAAGGTTTCCTGCAGCCGCTTCGCGGCTCGGGAATGGAAAGACCGGGAGTCGGTCAACCTTCGTCACATCAGCCGGG
>ENA-OQEN01000176-OQEN01000176.1-human-gut-metagenome-genome-assembly--contig:-NODE-176-length-28210-cov-3.202863_pt1 | contig 28210 bp, 34 predicted proteins | sample MGYA00242791_ERZ504627 | MGnify/ENA primary metagenome ERZ504627 (study PRJEB26092, sample SAMD00036316) | human gut metagenome | host: Homo sapiens | study: EMG produced TPA metagenomics assembly of... | reverse complement strand
CTTTTGTATTGGATATGGAAGAGAAGATACTTATAGAGATAGTTAGAGGAATACAATGCGAACGATCCTTGTTATTGCTGCAAAGTTGAAAATCGGCGGAGCCGAGAAGGTTGCGGCGGATATCGGCTTCCATGCAGATCCGCAGAGATACGAGGTTCATTACGTTGTGTTCGGCGATGAAATCGGCGCGTATGAGCCGGAGCTGCAAGCGAAGGGGTGCAAAGTATTCCATTTGCCGCAGCCGTCGGACGGGTATCATGCTTATATAAAAAATCTGAAAGTGCTGATTAATACATACCGTTACGATGTGATTCACGCGCACACGATGTTCAATATCGGTTGGGCTATGTTGGCGGGCAAACTCTGCGGTGTACCTGTGCGGATTTCCCATGCACACTCGGCACTAACGGAAAAGCGCAGCTTAAAGGTGCGCATATATGAAGCAGCAATGCGGTTTTTGATTCGGACATGTGCCAACACTTTTGCAGCTTGCGGTATGAAAGCAGGTGCGAGGCTTTACGGCGAGCATTTTTTCAAAAGCAAAGGAACGCTTATTCTGAACGGCATTGACACACAGAGTTTTTCGTTCGATACGGAAAAACGACATGAATACAGAACAAAGCTTGGTTTGCAGGATAAATTTATCATTGGACATGCCGGGCATCTTGCAACAGTCAAGAATCAGGTGTTCTTGCTGAATTTGATGCCTGAGATTCTGAAAAAGCGAGCAAATTCATACTTGCTGCTGCTTGGCGAGGGGGAGGATCGTCCAATGTTGGAACGAAAAATCCGAGAACTGCACTTGGAAAACTATGTCCGCATGACCGGAAATGTCCGCAACGTGCCGGACTACTTGAACGCGATGGACGTTTTCGCTTTCCCATCGCTTTATGAAGGAATGCCGTTGTCCATCATCGAGGTGCAATCCAATGGGCTTCCTTGTGTGATTTCCGATCGGGTGCCGGAGGACGTTTTTCTGACAGACCTGCTCCAACCGGCTGCCGCTGAATGAGCAATCGGCATGTGGATGCGATTTGCGGTGCGAAACGAGAATCGTCTGAAAAATATGCCACACAAATGCGGCAGTCCGGATTTGATACAGATACAGCGATGCAAAAAGTTTATATGATTTACAAGGAGTGTTAAAATGACGGTTAAGCAAGTAATTGGGAGAATTTTATACAATTCCATCGCCAAGCATATGCCTTTATCCGATGCTCGGTTAGCTTTGGCAGTAAACGAGTGCGGGCTTTTTGCGGAAAACTGATTCTGGAGAATTGTGGCAAGAATGTAAACATTGAAAAGGGTGCGCAGTTTAGTTCTGCAATCTCTCTGGGAGATAACTCGGGTATTGGTTCATACGCTCAGATATCCTCAAATGTTGTCATTGGGAAAGATGTTATGATGGGGCCGTATTGTTTTATATATACATCAAATCATAGGATGGATGGACTGGAGCAGCCGATGTGGAAACAAGGATTTACTCCGCCCCGAGCCGTTATCATTGAAGATGATGTTTGGATTGGGGCGCGTGTAACAATTTTACCTGGGGTGCATATTGGGAAAGGCAGCGTATTAGGAGCCGGCTCCGTTATTACAGCGGATGTGCCGCCGTATGCTGTGGTTGGTGGAAACCTGCGAGAGTATTAAAATATCGAAATAATGGTTCTGCCAAAGGAGTAGACTGTGATTAAAATACTGTTTTTTATTGAAACGTTGAACGGCGGTGGAGCGGCTAAGGTTTTGACGAACTTGGTAAACGCGATGGATAAATCTAAATTTTTAATCACGGTACAAACACTATTCCAAGAGAGTGTATCCGAGAGTTTGGAGCCTGGAATTCACTATAGGTATTGTTATGAGAGACACACTGCGTTAAATCAACTCATTGCGAGGATAGAAAGTGCGGTTGGACTTGTTTATAAGCTGCATATTCGAGGCCAATATGACATTGAGTGTGCATATTTGGAGTCTTTATCTACAAAGATTATAGCTGCGTCTAATAATTCAGGAGCATTAAAGTGCGCGTGGATTCACTGCGATCTTGAAAAGATGTCTAAAAACCCGCACAAGTATGCACTAAAAACACGGCCTTGTTATAACACGTTTGACAGGGTCATCTGCGTTTCAAAAGACATTCAAAAAGTAGTTCAGTCAATGTATGAAAACTCATTTGATACTGACGTTATGTATAACACTATAGACGATCAAGAAATTTTGAAGAAGGCAGAAATTCAATTACCTAACAACGTACATAAGTTCAGACTAACTCTTCTAACAGTTGGAACCCTTTATCCACCCAAAAACCACATGCGGTTACTACGTACTTGCAAACGGTTGATCGATGAGGGAATACTTTTCGATTTGTGGGTACTTGGTGATGGACCTGATCGCGGAGACTTAGAACACTTTGTATGTGAGAATGGGTTGCAAGAGTTCGTGTATTTATGGGGGTTCAGTGCAAATCCGTACCCATTTATGAAAAATGCAGATCTCCTGGTATGCTCTTCAAATTATGAGGGTTTCAGTACATTCATTACTGAAGGCTTGATTATTGGGAAGCCTATTGTCACCACCGACGTTTCCGGCATGCGTGAGATCCTCGGCGACAGCGAATACGGCTTAATTACCGCAAACGATGACGAAGCATTTTATGAAGGCGTCAAACGAATGTTGACCGAACCGGGACTGCTGGAGTATTACGCGGGGCAGGCTAAGCTGCGCAGGAAAGACTTTAAATGCGAGAGACTGGCAGGGGAGACGGAAGCTTTTTTTGAAGCGGAACTGCGAAAGAAACGGGGAGAGTAAATGGGCGTAAAAGTCTATTACTATGTTGTTGCGGCGGTACTGGGTTTCGGCTTTTTGATTCCGCAGCACGGCAATAAGAAAAAAATCTATATCGCACTTATGGCGATTCTGCATACATTCATCTGCGGCTGGCGGTATATGTACCTTACAGGCGATTTGCGCAATATGGCATGGGGGTATTATAACATGAATCGAACCGGGTTGGTTCAGCGCCGAAGTTTTTAACGGAGAGGAATTTCGGATTTTTCTGGCTCCAAAAACTGTTTTCGACAGTATCCGACGGCGATTTTCAGGTATTTCTTATCTTTATCGCAATTGTGACGGAGGCCGCGGTTGCAGTCATTGTATTTCGTTATTCGCCTGCACCTTGGCTCAGCTATCTGCTTTGGAATTGTTTTGGCTTTTATGTGTTCGGGTTCAGTGCAATTAAACAAGCATTGGCAATGGGCTTATTAATGTTTGCTTTTATCGGCATTATGGAGGAGAATCCGAAGAAATTCCTTCTTTGGAACGCATTGGCCGGCTGTGTCCATGTTCCGGCGTTGATATTTCTTCCGGCGTACTGGATTGCAAAAAGCGACTGAATACAAAAAAACTCATACTTTATGCGATTTGTGCGGCTTTGATATTCGTATTCAGAAATCAAATCGTCGCGTTTATCAGTAATTTCTATTACGATGAAACGTACTTTGTGGTTAATACCCGCGTGGGCGGCCGCTTTTTTATAATTGCGGCACTCGTTATTGCCGGAATCGTGCTGCGCGGTTTCTCCGGAAAGAATTTTACAAAGCTGCTCAATCTCATGATAGTTGCAGCCGTTTTGCAGATGTTTTCCGGGTTTGATAATGTCTTTACGCGCCTTACGGATTATTATTTTCAGCTTCTGATCCTGTATCTGCCGATGATGTTCTATCCGGAAAAGGATACGGAATTGGGCAAAATCCGACGGCTGACCCTCTCGGGGCAGCAGCGGGCTGCCGCACTTTTATGTGTTGTGCTTTTTGCATGTGCATATTACTTCGTTACGAACCTGAATGCAACAATTCAAAACGAGGTTGATAATTATCTGAACTATCGTTTTTGCTGGGAGGTAAAACGATGATATTCAGCGTTATTATCCTTGCTACAACTGCGTTAAAACGCTGGAAAGAACAGTTGAAAGCATTCGGGTATGCGGATTATCGGATTATGAGATCCTGCTCATTGATGACGGCTCGAACGACGGCACGGCGGAACTGTGCGACAGGCTCTGCGGAAAAAATGAGGAAATCAGATGCGTTCATCAGTCGAACAAGGGTGTGTCTGCGGCACGAAACCGCGGGATTGATGAAGCACGCGGGGAGTATATTTGGTTTGTGGATTCTGATGACACGGTGGACGAAGATTCGCTTCGCGGTGTTTTGGAAACAGCTTTGCTTAAAAAGCCGGATATGTTATTGTTCGGCATGAGTTTTGATTACTACAACCACGGAAAGATGTATCTTCGGGAAAACCTTAATCCTCCGTCGGAAGGTATGTTGAGCTTGCAGAATCTGAAGGATGATTTCGATGAGTTTTACAACTGTAACGCCTTGACCCCGGTTTGGAACAAATTGTTTCGCATCGATTTGTTGAAAAAGCACGGAACACGTTTTCGCGAGGACATGTTTCTTATGGAAGATTATCTGTTCGTGCTTGAGCTGCTGCCGTTCTGTAAAGAAATTTATTCCTTAAGGAAGCCGATCTACAGATACAGACAGGCGGAGGACGAGAGAAGTGCATACAGGAGACTGCAAAGGATTGAGAATCTTGCGGAGTACATGCAGCCGTTTGAGCAAGGCCTTAAGACTCTCGGAATTCCCTGTGAACACGTGGAAAACTTGTACAGCATGCTTTTGAAACAGAGGATGTACTATGCTTCGTTTTCCGAAATCCGCAGTCTGGTTGCGCAGCATAACAGGGGAAAATACTGCCGCTTAAAACAGCCGCATCCGTTAAAAATTTATCTGTGCAGCAGATGGGTTCAAATTCGGCATAAACTTGCGGTGGCGGTAAAAAGCAGCAGCTTTTATCGAATAAACATGGCGGACAGAAAACATGACTAAAAGAATTTCCTATATTGACAACACTCGTGCGATTTTAATTGCTTTGGTTGTTTTGGGGCATATTCTGAATTACGCAAACCCGAAATACGATATTGTGCCGTATGTTTTGGTGCAGCAGTTTTTGGATTCGTTTCATATGCCGGCATTCTTCATTCTGTCGGGAATGCTTACGGACGGCGATAAATGGCGGGGAAGATCCGTCGGCAGTTATTTTTTGCATAAGGCGAAAACCTTGCTTGTTCCGTATCTGTTTTTTGAGTGCATTGCGATTCTGTATAAGCATTTTGTGCTTCGTTTCGTATCAATTGCGGAAGGGCTGCGGTTGATGCTGACTTTCCGCTGCAACATCGGCGCGGACTGGTTTTTGCCGGCAATGTTTGCGGCGTGTGCGCTGTATTGTTTATATATACGTTTTCCCAAAAAACTTGCGTGGGGAATCGGCGGCGGTTTGCTCTTCATCGCACTTCGGTTTATGCCGGCAGGACATGTTCCGACATTGATCTTCCGCGGCGCACTCGGCTTTGTATTCATGCTGGCGGGCAATTTGCTGAATAAACCGCTGACTGAATTTAAAACATGGAGAATCTGCGTTGCTTTTGCACTCACTGCCGCAGCGGCGGCAATGTATTTGAAACTGTCAATAAACAACAGCTTTTTCAGCGGCAAACTGGATAATCCCGTGCTTTATCTTGTAAGCGGAATTTGCGGAACGTACTTTGTTATGGGGATTGCTCGGTTGATTCCGTGGAAATGGGTCGGCTGTATCGGGCAGAATGCTTTAACAATAATGGGCACGCACCAACTTGTGCTTTATACCGTGAAATCGGAAGCAGTCCTCTTTGGGTTGTCGGAAGTTTTCTTTTGATTGCCGCCGTTGAAGCCGTTCTGATTTTTGCGATTAACCGATTTTGCCCAATGCTTGTAGGGAAGAAAAGAAAGGAAAAATCAAATGTCTGAAAACAAACGTCAAACTGAATTGGATATCCTGCGGTTGCTGGCAACGTTGGCGGTGATAATGATCCACGGCGGTTTGAATCCACTGACAGATAATTTAATGATAAAATATATGTACAGGGGACTGCATGCCGCCATTGTATGGTGTGTTCCTGTTTTTTTCATGATTTCCGGAAGATTCTTCCTTGATCCGAAAGGGATGTAAGCGCAAAAAAATACTCACTGTGTACCTTCCGCATATTATTGTTCCCTTCCTTGTTTGGTCAGGCGTATATACGGCATACGGGTTAATCTCTGGGAGTTACAGCCATTTGAGCACTTTCGGTGTTATTGCAGAGTTTATCCACGGTCCGTATCATCTCTGGTTTCTCTATTCGTTGGCAGGCTTATACTTATTGACCCCGATTCTGAGAAAGGCAGCAGCGGACGAAAAAACACTTGCGTACTTTCTGATTATGTTTGCTGCCGTGAACGTTGTGACGCAGTATCTTATCTATGTTCCGAAAATCGGCGGGATGATTTCGGATTTTATTGAGAGAACAGGATTAAGAGCTGTAACCGGGTATATGGGATACTTTATGCTGGGGTACTTTTTATACAGCAAAAAGGACAATATGAGCAAAAAAACAGAGACTGCAATATATGTTATCGGCATACTGATGCTGATTGCAACAATTGCAGCGGAGTGCTTTATAAGCGAAGAACTGCGAAAAACAGACTTCGTAAAACAATACATGAAGCCGAATGTTATACTGTATTCAGCGGCGATTTATACATTTTTTGTTATGAAAATGTCAAAGATACATTACAGCGAAAGAACGCGCAAGGTTTTTGCCGTGTTTACTGAATGCGGATTCGGTGTGTACTGCATTCATGCGATATTGAATGAATTTGTTCCGACTCCGGTTATAAAGTCACTTCCGTTCATAACATCATTGTTGAGGGTGGCCTGCTTTATGCACTCAGCCTTGCATTGACTTGGCTTATCCGAAAAATCCCGTTTGTGGGAAAAAAGATCACATGAGGTGTGAACATGGACATTGATTTTGTTGTTCTCTGGGTGGACGGGAACGACCCGGAGTGGCGGGCGGAAAAGGCTAAATATCAGGGAGCGGTGACGGACGACAGCAACTCCGTCAATCGTTTTCGGGATTGGGGGCTTATGCCCTATTGGTTCCGCGCCGTTGAGAAATTTACGCCGTGGGTGCACAAAATTCATTTTGTTACCTGCGGGCATGTTCCCGAATTCCTGAATTTGGATCATCCGAAATTGAGTCATGTCTCGCATTCGGATTTCCTTCCGAAGGCTGCTTTGCCGACATTCAGCTCCCATGCAATTGAAATGAATATTCATCGGATTCCGGGGCTTGCGGAGCATTTTGTTTATTTTAATGATGATATGTTTCCTCTTCGTCCAATGCCTGAAACGGCTTTTTTCCGCGACGGACAACCATGCACCTGCGGGGAAGAGCATCCGATAGGACTCATCGGTGAAATCGGAATCTGGCAGCATGCGGCGGTTAACGATCTCGGTGTTGTAAATGCGCATTTCAACAAGCGTAAGCAGGTGAAAAAATTCGGGAAAAAGTACGTGAACCGCGTTTATCGTTGGCAGGACAATATTCGTACCAAAGCTGTTGAAAAACTGTTCCCGGATTATTTTACAGGGTTTAAAAACCTTCACGCTCCCGCCGCATATACAAAAAGCACTTTTGAGGCCGTTTGGAATGCCGAACCGGAATTGCTGAAACGCACGACTCTTCACCGTTTCCGCTGCGCCGATGATGTGAACCAATGGGTCTGCCTGTGGTGGCAGATAGCAAGCGGGAATTTCGCGCCGTTCAACACGGATAATTTTGTTTCCTGCACCGATGAAAGCACCGTTGATAACCTGTGCAGAATAATTTGCGAACAAAGTCATGATATGCTTTGCATAAACGATCCCGAAAAGGCCGTGGATTTCGACAGCTTGGCTTTGCGGCTGCGCAAGGCATTCGAGAGCATTTTGCCGAACAAGAGCGGGTTTGAAAAGTGAAAAAGAAGCTGATTTTTATAACCGAAGCCCTGTGGATCGGCGGGATTGAAACGGCATTGGTGAATTTGCTTAATCGCCTTGATTACAACAGATTTGACGTGACCTGTCTTGTTTTGAGGGACAGCTTGGACGTTGCGGACAGAATAACGCCGCAGTGCCGCCTGATAGTTTCCGACAGACAACACAAAGTGACGTTCCCAAAGGGGTACGGCTGCAAGCGTTTGTACAATATCATGGAGGAACCGCAGAATGCAGCGAAATTCCGCCGTTTCATATGGTACGCGCTTCGCGTCGTTTTTCGCGCCGCGGAGGCAAGATGCTATGCGTTGTACGTGAAAAGCAGCTCAAAGGCGAACATTTTGATACGGCGGTCATATACAGCGATCGCGCTGCCGAAACGGCTGTCCGTGCCGTCTCGGCGGATAGGTTTCTGATGTTTTATCATCACGGCGCAATGCGGCGGGAGTATCACGATGCATACGGATACAGAAAGGCAGACAAGGTAATTGCGGTTTCGCCTGCATTGGCGGAAAAACTGCGCGCATATCGTTCGAAATATGCTGATAAGATTATTTCGGTCAACAACATAATCGATATCGACGGCGTGCGGGAGAAGGGACTTGACATCCCGACAGTGAAATTTTCTGCGGATAGCTTCAATATCGTTTCCTGCGGGAGGCTGTCGCATGCCAAGGGCATGGATATTGCTGTTGATGCCTGCGCAAAACTTGTTGCTGACGGGTTCACGGGATTTCACTGGTACATAGTCGGCGGAGGGCCGGAAGAGTCCGCCCTCAGGGAGCAGATAATGCGGCTCGGATTGGAAGACTGTGTTTCCCTGCTCGGAATGCAGTCGAATCCCTACCCGTATATCCGCTGCGCAGACCTTTATGTGCAGCCCAGTCGGTTTGAGGCTTTTGGTTTGACGATTCGTGAGGCGCAAGTATTGGCAGTACCCGTTTTATCAACGAGGACGGATGGCAGCGCAGAATTGATTTCGGACGGCGAAACCGGTTTGCTTTGCGAATCAGATGCGGATTCAATTGCCGCAGCGGTAATACGGCTTTACAACGCGCCGAAATTGAGAGAGATCATACAGGCGGAATTGCAAAATCACGATTTCGAACGCGATAATTCCGCAATTTTGAAGCAGCTTTATTCATTGTTATAATTCAAAGGAGTACTAATGAACGAACAACATTTCACCACGGTCATAAAGCCCAAAAGCGGCTGGTTTGACCTGCACTTAAAAGAGGTGTTCGCGTATCGCGACTTGATTTTCCTCTTTGTCAAGCGTAATTTTGTGTCCAAATACAAGCAGACCGTTCTCGGGCCTGCATGGGCGATAATTCAGCCGCTTTTGACAACGGTTGTTTTCACGCTTGTGTTCGGAAATATTGCGGGGTTGGCGCCCGACGGTGTGCCGTCGTTCGTATTCTATCTGTCGGGAACGGTACTGTGGACGTATTTTTCAAACTGCCTCACACAAACGGCGAATACCTTTGTTGCCAACAGTGCAACGATGGGAAAGGTGTATTTTCCCCGGCTTGTAATGCCGATCTCAACGGTCTTTTCGGAGCTTATCAGCCTTGCGATCCAATATGTGTTTTTGATTATCTTTCTCGTTTATTATGCAGCAGCAAAACAAGGGGTGCAGCCTAACCTGTGGATGCTGATGACTCCGCTTATCGTGCTGCAATTGGCAATGCTCAGCCTCGGTTGCGGTATCATTATTTCCGCGCTCACAACAAAGTACCGCGACCTTGCGATGCTTGTCGGGTTCGGCACGCAGCTTTGGATGTACGCTTCCCCGATTGCATACGACATGTTCCGTTTTACCGCTTTTGCCCCCGGCGGGAAGTGGCATGCGCTGTATATGTGCAACCCAATCTCGCCGATTGTAAATCTGTTCCGCTATGCATATCTCGGAACGGGCGCAATCGAATGGAAGTACTATTTCATCGGCTGGGGGATAACTCTTGCCCTGCTCTTCATCGGCATTGTGCTGTTCAGCAGGGTGGAAAAGACTTTTATGGATACCGTCTGAGGAAAGAAAAATGGACGAAATTGCAATCAGAATAGAACATGTTTCAAAGGAATACCGCCTCGGTGCAATCGGCGGCGGCACATTGCGCGGTGATCTGCAAAGCTTAATGGCGCGTATAAAAGGCCGGGAGGACCCGAACAGCAAGATCGGCTCCGACTCGTCAAAACGCATGGGCGAAAGATTCCTCGCGCTGGATGATGTGTCTTTTGAGGTGAAAAAGGGTGAAGCCCTCGGCATAATCGGGCATAACGGCGCAGGCAAGTCCACGCTGCTGAAGCTGCTTTCACGTGTAACCGCGCCGACAAAGGGTACAATAAGTTATAACGGCAGGATCGCTTCCATGCTTGAAGTCGGCACGGGTTTTCATCCCGAGCTGACCGGGCGGGAAAATGTCTATATGAACGGCGCAATTCTCGGCATGACGAAAGCGGAGATAGACAGAAAATTCGATCAGATAGTCGAATTTGCCGAGATGGAAAAGTTCATAGATACTCCCGTGAAACGTTATTCAAGCGGCATGTATGTTAAACTTGCGTTTGCCGTTGCTGCGCATCTGGACAGCGAAATCATGGTTATGGACGAGGTTCTCGCCGTCGGTGATATGAAGTTCCAGAAAAAATGCCTCGGCAAAATGGGCGATGCAGCAAATACGGAAGGCCGTACCGTGCTCTATGTCAGCCATAATATGAACACGATTCGCCAGCTTTGTACAAGATGCATCGTGCTTGATCACGGAAAGCTGATTTTTGACGGGGACGTGGAAAAGGCGATAGGAATCTATATGGATTTGAGCAGGGATGAATCGGTGGAAGCCGATTATGTACCGTATATCAGACCCAACTGGATTCAGGCGGACAATCTGCGTCTATGCTCTGCCAAGTTTATAAATAAGGACGTGAATTCATTCTATCGAGAAGAAAAAATAAAAATTGAATACAACGTGCGGTACAGCAAAGCTTTGGAAACGGTTGGACTCAGGTTCGAAGTGCGTATGCTTGACGGAACTGCTGTAGCAACTGCTGTTTCGGAGAATATCCCGATTAAATGCTCGGATAGGGTTCAATCCTTTTCGGCAAGTTATGATGTTAGCAATTTAGTGGAAGGAGTATATAAGACGTACTACACATTTTTTACATATAACGAATATGGAAACTACCGCAATATTGACTGCGTTCCCGGATTGCAGTTTTCGATTGTGCCGCCGGATGAACGGTGCATAGCCGAATGGGATGGGCAGCGATGGGGATTTGTTCAGCTGCCTTCACCGGAGACTAAACCGGAAAGGAGTGAATTAAATGGTTAGCATAATTGTTCCAATATACAATGTAGAACAATATATTTCCAAATGTATAGAAAGCATACTTGCGCAAACTTACAGAGACTTTGAATTAATACTTGTGGATGACGGATCTCCTGACATGTGCGGGACAATTTGTGATGAATATGCAAAGCAGGATTCACGTGTACACGTTATTCATCAAGAGAACAAAGGTGTGTCTGCAGCGAGAAACGCGGGAATAAGTTTGGCAAAAGGAGAATATATCATGCTTGTTGACAGCGATGATTTCATCACGGAGAATATGCTCGAAAAAATGCATGACTGTATTGCAGAAAGCGGATCAGACATCGCAATCTGCGGAATGAACACTTTCCTTGATGGCGAAGAAACAGAAGATAAAAGTCAGATGAACGATATGTCAACAAAAACAATCAGCGGCAGAGATGCATGCTTGAGCATATATAGAATGGATGGAAGAGTTCCTATAATGGCATGGGGAAAACTCTACAAATCGGAACTCTTTACAGATATTCGGTATCCGGTTGGCAGGATACATGAGGATGACGGAACTACGCCGAAACTGCTGTACAGAGCAAAAATGGTATCAATTATTGATAATAAAATGTATTGTTACAGACAACGAAAAGGCAGCATTATGGATACATTGGCATGGAATATGTGTTTTGACGGAGTAAAAGCCGTTGACGGATGTATTGATTTTTTCAGAGAACAGAAGGATGAGGAACTGGTTCTTCTTGCAGAAAAATTCAGAAAAGTGATACAGTCGAAAATCATTGTTAAGGGCTACAGTAAATGCAGTCATCCGGCTATGCCGAAAGAGTATCGCATGAGTTTGTGGGGTGCTCTTGAGAATATTAGACGAAATTCGAGTTATGACACGTATATGTGGTATTTATCGCTTGTTCACCCCAAAATGGTGAAGCCGTATTCATACTTTTATAAATTGAAACAAATCTTAAACGTAAAAGGCAGATAATTATGTCTCACGGTTTCCTGACGATCGCCACGGGAGATGAAAAATACTATAAGATGGCGGCAAACCTTCTCCAATCCTACCGGTACTTTTCAAAGTCGCCGCTTCCGTTTGCGATACTCGCTGACAGATAGAATGAATATACGGCGAAATTCGATGACGCGATGCTCTTGGAGAATGCACACTGCAATTATCCGGATAAACTGAGTATGCTTGAAAGTTTGCCGTATGATGTGAATATTTTCATTGATTCAGATTGTATTGCATACGGGGATTTAAATAGGCTTTTTGATATGTTTAAGGATGCGGATGATTTCTCGTGTTTCGGTCGCGTTTTGCCTCTTAACGATAAAACAGGCTGGTTCGAATACGAAAACCTTGGGGAATTGAAGCAGAAAGTATCTTATGTTGTCGGTTTGCACGGCGGTAAAAAACACTGAAATCAGAACAGATTTGCTCCATTGGGGAACGCGATTTACAATAACGCCGCTTTACCGTAAGCAAATTGCGGATCTGCGCACGCTTGAAAACGGCGGCAGCCGAACGGAGCTTTTGCTGAATTCAATGCAGTACAGAGCTGCGGAAACATGCGGGCAAATCGATCATTTTATTAAACGCGCATTAAATAAACTCAAGCGCATTTTCCGCATCAAATGAAAGTAAAAAAGCAAGTTTTCAGGATAATAACCGCCGCGGCTGTACTTTTCATCCTCGCTCTTACTCTTTCCGTTTTGCTATCGGCCGTTTGTCTTCATGTGCAGCACTACGAAATTGAGCTGCGCGGACTTCAATCAAAGGTGCGGTTGGTTCTACTTTCCGACCTGCATTGCAAGTCATTCGGGAAGGATAACGCGCGTCTGCTTGCAAAGGTTGAAGCGCAGTCGCCGGATGCAATTTGTCTTGCGGGTGATATGATCGACAGGAATGCGGATGCCGAAGATGTGCAAAAGTTTCTTGATTTTGTTAAAGCATTGCGTAAAATCGCGCCGGTATTCTTTTCACCGGGCAATCACGAACTCGAATATATGGCGTCAGATGAGCTGCTTCTTGATCGCATTGAGAAATCCGGTGCGGCGGTGTTCAATGACAGTTATGCGGATGTTATTCTTGCGGGTCAGCCGCTGCGCATCGGCGGCACAATGGGGCATGGGTTTGCGTTCGGCCGCACGGAAGAGGAGTTTGCCGCATCGCCGGAATACAAATTCTTGAAAGAATTTGAAAATACCGACTTGCCGAAAGTCTGCCTTGCACATATGCCGGACACTTTTATTTTCAACGGTGCGTACAGCATGTGGAATATCGACCTTGTTCTGAGCGGACACACTCACGGCGGTCTTATTCGAATGCCGTTTGTCGGCGGGCTGTATGCGCCGATGCAGGGATGGCTCCCGAAATACGACAGCGGAAGCTTCCGATTGGGCGACAATATGCAGATGCTCATCACCGCCGGAATGGCGGGACACGGCATAATACCGCGGGTGAACAACCTGCCGGAAATTGCAGTGATTGATCTTGTTCCCGGGGAAGAAAACGCACAGTAAAAACAAGACGATGACAGAACAAACGGGACTGCCGCAGACGGAATTTAATGTTTGCGGCAGTCCCTTTCTTTTGCAGAGATGCCGAGATTATCAGTTGAAATTCAGCACAACGGGTTTGCTGTCGTCAATCGTGTTCCGGTCGGCCGTTTTGAAAATATGAAACGAGAACTCGACCGTTTCAAAGTTTTCAATGTCGTTTTCATCAAATTCGGTCGAACTGAAAACTATGCAGTCAACGGCACTTTTCCCCGCACAAACTTCGCAGGAAAAATAAGTGCCGACCATAAATCCGTTTACCGATTCGTCCCGTGTTTGAACGGTCATGTCTTTTATGCACAACTTTGGTGGAACAATCAAAAAACCGCACGAATGAAATGCTTCAAATGCATTTCGGGGCTCGGTCGGAGCACGCATACCCAAATCTGATATACTCTCCCTTAACTCTTGACTATTTTCGCCTGCAACTATATAATTATTGTTGGGTTGGTATGCGTGTGAGAAAGCGAGAGCTTTTGAACGACTTCTGCCGCCCGCAAAATGCTTTGCAATAATTTGCCGCGCTGCGGCTTCTAAAAGGAGATTTATCAAATGATAATTATCAACGGCACGAGTTTGACGGTTGAACAGGTTGCTGCTGTTGCCAGAACGGGCGAACAGGTTGCGATTTCGGACGAGGCGAAGGCTGCGGTTAACAAAGCGCGCGCCTATGTTGAAAAGAAACTTGATGAAAAGGCTGTTGTATATGGCTTAACAACCGGTTTCGGCAAGTTTTCGGACAAATACATTCCCCTTGAGGACACTGCCGCCTTGCAGCGCAACCTCATCATTTCCCATTCCTGCGGCATGGGCAACCCCCTGCGACGGAAGTTGTCCGCGCCGCAATGCTGCTGCGCTGCAACGCACTTTGCCGCGGCAATTCGGGAATTCGTCTTTCCACAATCGAAACCCTGCTTTCAATGCTGAACGCGGGTGTTCACCCCATAGTTCCCGAAAGCTCCCTCGGCGCAAGCGGAGACCTTGCACCCCTTTCCCACATGGTTCTTGTTATGCTCGGTGAAGGCCGCGCGGAATACAAGGGCGAAATCATGAGCGGCAGAGAAGCAATGGCGCTGCCGGTATTCCCACTGTCGAACTTGCGGCCAAGGAAGGCCTTGCACTCATTAACGGAACTCAGATAATGACTGCCGTCGGCTGTCTTGCGGTATATGACGCCGTTCAGCTCACAAAGACTGCGGATATCGCCTGCGCAATGACTGCGGAAGCACTTTTCGGCATCAAGAAGGCCTATGATCCCAAGGTTCATGCTGTTCGCGGCCACAAGGGACAGATCAACAGCGCAAAGAACCTGCTCACTCTGCTTGAAGGCAGCAAGCTTGCGTTTGATACCATTCCCGGAAAGGTTCAGGATGCATATGCACTGCGCTGCACCCCGCAGGTTCACGGTGCAAGCCGCGATGCGATCGAATACGTTTACAATGCCGTCAGCCGCGAGATTAACGCCGTGACGGACAATCCCATTATTTTCCCCGATGACGACGAAGCGATTTCCGGCGCAATTTCCACGGCCAGCCGATGGCTCTTGCATTCGACTTCCTCGGCATTGCGCTTGCGGAATATGCAAACATTTCCGAGCGCCGCATTGAACGCTTGTCAATCCGCAGCTCAGCGCCGGTCTGCCCGCATTCCTCAGTGAGAACGGCGGCCTTAACTCCGGCTTTATGATTACCCAGTATTCAGCCGCAAGCATGGTTTCCGAAAACAAAGTTTGGGCGCACCCTGCAAGCGTTGACTCCATTCCTTCCTCTGCAAATCAGGAGGATCATGTAAGCATGGGCACCATTGCCGCACGCAAGGCGCGCATGATCCTTGACAATGCACAGAAGGTTATCGGCATTGAGCTGTTTGCCGCAAGTCAGGCTCTTTACCTGCGCGGCGATGATAAGCTCGCTCCCGCAACAAAGGCTGTTTACAACAAAATCCGCGAAAGCGTTGCACCCATTCACGACGATATCGTGATGTATGAACAGATGAACAAGTTCGATGCAATGGTAAAGGCGGAAGAGATCGTCCGCGCGGCCGAGAGCGTTTGCGGAACCCTTGAATGATTTGCGCCGGTTATCAAAAACCGATAACAGACAGCACTGACGACAGCTAAATTAAAAATACCGAAAAAACGGTAAAAAATTCAATCCTAACGAAGGAGGGAATATCAGTATGAAAAACGAACTTGTTGCAAAAGCAATGACAATCAAACTTGACAACACTCTTCCGGAGTATCCGAAAATGGAAGAGGCTATCGCCGCGCACCGGACAGAGGTTTCCGCCTCACTCCCGCACAGGCTGAGCTTGCGCTGCGCAACGCACTGCGCTATGTTCCCGAGGAACTCCATGAAACGCTTGCTCCAGAATTCATGGAAGAACTCAAACCCGCGCAGAATCTATGCCTATCGCTATCGTCCCGAGGGAAGGATTTACGGCAAACCCATTGATGAATACAAGGGCAAATGCATTGAAGGCAAGGCTTTTCAGGTCATGATTGACAACAATCTTGATTTCGAGATTGCGCTTTACCCCTATGAACTTGTTACCTACGGCGAAACAGGTCAGCCCTGCCAAAACTGGCTGCAATACCGCCTCATCAAAAAATATCTTGAAGAGCTTACCGAAAACCAGACTCTCGTTGTTGAGTCCGGTCATCCTCTCGGCCTGTTTCCTTCAAAGCCCACCGCGCCCCGCGTTATCATCACAAACGCACTGATGGTCGGCATGTTCGACAACCTTAAGGATTGGGAAATTGCGGAAGAACTCGGCGTTGCCAACTACGGACAGATGACGGCGGGCGGTTGGATGTATATCGGACCGCAGGGCATCGTTCACGGAACGTTCAACACAATTCTCGGCGCAGGCAGAAAATATCTCGGCGTTGCGGAACACGGCGATCTTGCGGGCAAGCTGTTTGTATCCTCCGGTCTCGGCGGCATGAGCGGTGCACAGCCCAAGGCGGCGAACATCGCAAACGAGTCGGTGTTTTTGCGGAAGTTGACCTTTCAAGAATCAAAACACGTTATGACCAAGGCTGGGTAAACACTGTTTCCGATAACCTTGACGAGGTGTTTGCGGAAGCAAAACAGTACCTTGCGGAGAAAAAATCGATTTCGATCGCATATCACGGAAATATTGTCGATTTGCTTGAATATGCCGTTGCGCATAACATCCATATCGATCTGCTTTCCGACCAGACTTCCTGCCACAATGTCTATAACGGCGGTTATTGCCCCGTCGGTCTGACCTTTGATGAGCGCACGCATATGCTGCATTCCGATCGTGACGAGTTCGAACGCCGCGTCAATGCTTCGCTGCGCCGTCATTTCGATGCAATCGTTGCCCTCACAAAGCGCGGCACGTATTTCTTCGACTACGGCAACTCCTTCATGAAAGCGGTTTACGACAGCGGCGTTCAGGAAATCTCCAAGAACGGCGTTGATGAAAAGGATGGCTTCATCTTCCCGAGTTATGTTGAGGATATTATGGGTCCGGTTCTGTTTGACTACGGCTACGGTCCGTTCCGCTGGGTCTGCCTGTCCGGCAAGCCCGAGGATCTCGACAAGACCGATGCAGCGGCAATGAGCTGCATCGATCCGACCCGCTGCTCTCAGGATCGCGATAACTATATTTGGATTCGTGATGCAAAGGCAAACAAGCTTGTTGTCGGCACACAGCGCGCATACTCTATCAGGATGCCGAAGGCAGAACGAATATCGCGCTTAAATTCAACGAAATGGTTCGCAGCGGCGAAATCGGTCCGGTTATGATCGGACGCGACCACCACGACGTCAGCGGTACGGATTCCCCCTTCCGCGAGACTGCAAACATCAAGGACGGCAGCAATGTAATGGCGGATATGGCGGTTCAGTGCTTCGCGGGCAATGCCGCAAGGGGCATGAGCTCTGTGCACTGCACAACGGCGGCGGTGTCGGAATCGGCAAATCCATCAACGGCGGTTTCGGCCTTGTTCTGGACGGCAGCGAACGCGTGGATAATATCATTCGCTCCGCAATGATGTGGGACGTTATGGGCGGCGTTGCAAGGCGCAATTGGGCGCGCAACGAGCACTCCGTTGAAACATCCGTTAAATACAATGAAAAATGGGCGGGCAAGGCTCATATCACCATCCCCTATTTTGCGGATGACGAACTTGTGAAAAAAACTGTTGCCGATGCTCTGAAATAAGCTTCGGAAACGTGCAGGACAAATGTTAAACCGGCATTTGCCGGAACGGTATGATACGTTCTGCATACATTCTTCAAATCAACAATGCCTGCGCCCGCAGACGGCGGAAGCTCACGGCTTTTGCCCTGCGGACGCGGCAAAAATAAAGAAACAACAAACAACAAACGCAAAAAACAACCGCTCCGCATACTTCTGCGGGGCAAAAACACGAAAGGAAGTTTTCTTAAAATGGCAAAGATCATTGAATGCGTCCCGAATATCAGCGAGGGCAGGAACCATGAGGTCATCGAGGCATGTGTTGACACCGTTCGCAACACTGCGGGCGTAACACTGCTTGATTACAGCAGCGATGCAAGCCACAACCGCAGCGTTATCACCTTCATGGGCAGCCCCGAAGGCGTTATGAATGCCGCAACCGCTCTTGCCAAGAAAGCGGCAGAGCTTATTGACCTGAATCATCATCAGGGCGAACATCCCCGCATGGTGCGGTCGATGTTATCCCCCTTATTCCCATGAAGGACGTTACAAAGGAAGAAACCGTTGAGTATTCCAAACAGCTCGCAGAGCGCATTTGGAATGAAGCGGGCATACCCATTTTCCTTTATGAAGATTCCGCTTCCGCACCGCATCGTGTAAACTTGCGGCAATTCGCAAGGGTCAGTTTGAAGGCATGGCGGAAAAGGTCAAGGATCCGCAGTGGACCCCCGATTTCGGCGGCGCAGCGATTCACCCCACCGCAGGCGTAACAGCCGTCGGCTGCCGTATGCCCTTGGTTGCATTCAATATCAACCTCTCAACTTCCGATGTTTCCATTGCAAGCAAAATTGCAAAGATTATCCGTCGTTCAAGCGGTGGTTTCGATTGCGTAAAGGCTCTCGGCGTTATGCTTGAGGACAGGAACATTGCGCAGGTTTCAATCAACATGACCGACTTCAACCGCACTCCGCTTTACAGGGTTGTTGAAGTCACAAAGGCTGAAGCCGCACGCTGGGGCGTTCACGTTATCGGCACGGAGATCATCGGCCTGACTCCGATGCGTGCGCTCATCGATTCCGCAGAATATTACCTGCAAATCGAGGACTTCAATGCGGACAAGCAGATTATTGAAAACTATTTGTTGTAATTCAGAACACAATTAAAGACTGAAGGATGCAGAGCATTTGCCGCTCTGCATTCCGTGAAAAGGTCAAATGCCTATGCTTCTTATTAAAAACATCGGAACACTTGCAACCCCGCTCGGCACAAGCAGCCGCTGCGGTTCGGATCAGGGCAAAATCGAAGTGCTGCACAATGCGGCAGTTCTTATTGACGGTGAAAAAATCGCTGCGGTGACTGCAAACGGAGAGCTTCCGGAATATTCGGCATATGCGATATCGTCGATGCTCACGGTGCGCTTGCAACACCCGGACTTGTTGACGCACACACCCATCTTGTTTTCGGGGGCTGGCGCGCGCATGAAGTGCCGCTGAAAATTGCAGGCGCAAGCTACCTTGATATCCTCAATGCAGGCGGCGGCATTTTGAACACGCTGACCAACACGCGCAAAGCAACCGAGGATGAGCTTTTTGAACGCGGACGAGGCTTTCTTGCGGAAATGCTCGATTTCGGCGTTACAACGGTTGAAATTAAAAGCGGTTACGGACTGGATTCGGAAAATGAGCTGAAGCAGCTCCGCGTCATTCGCCGTCTCGGCGGAGCCTGCGCACAGGATATTGCTGCCACATTCCTCGGTGCACATGCAATTCCGGACGAATATGCAGGCAATGCCGACGGGTACATTGATTTTATAATTGAACGTGTGCTGCCGGTCGTTACGGAACAGGGCCTTGCGGATTTTTGCGATGTCTTCCTCGAAAGTTCCGTATTCAACGTTCCGCAGTCGCGGAAACTTCTGCTTGCGGCACAAAAACTCGGGCTTCCGTCAAAAGTTCATGCGGATGAGATAGACCCGCTGGGCGGTTCGGAGCTTGCGGGCGAGATCGGCGCAATTTCCGCAGAACACCTTATTGCAACGCGGGACAGCGGCATTGAAGCAATGGCAAAGGCGAAAACGACTGCCTGCCTGCTGCCGCAAACCTCACTTTATCTCAACAAACCCTTTGCGCGTGCGCGTGACATGATTTCGGCGGGCGTCCCTGTTGCAATTGCAACGGATTTCAACCCCGGTTCATGTCCGTCGCTGAATTTGCAGCTTTCAATGAATCTCGCTATCTGCGTTACCGCCTCTTCCCCGAGGAGGTTTTGACGCAGTCACGCTGAATGCCGCATGTGCAATCGGCAAGGGCGACAGCGTCGGTTCGATTGAACCGGGCAAACTTGCGGATATCGTGCTTTGGAATGCGGATGAGCTGCCCATGCTCTGCTACAGAATGGGCTCAAATCAGGTTAAAAAGGTTATCAAGCGCGGCCGTGTCGCTGTGAAGTAATCTCAGGTTCATTCGGAATAAATTGCCGACAGCACGGCAGAATAGTCCGAATCGGCATAATCATAACAACGAAAGGTAATTTTAAACACATGAAACTTATCGACATGGTCGTTACTGACTATCTCAACATTGTTGCTTCCGATGCTCCCGCTCCCGGCGGCGGCAGTGCGGCTGCATTCTGCGGCGCACAGGGCACAGGCCTTGTCACGATGGTCGCGGGTCAGACTGCGGTCAAAAAGAGCTATGAAGCCGATTGGCCCCTCTGTCACGAAATCATTGAGCAGGGAAAGAAAATTTACGACGAGTTGACCGCTCAGGTTGACAGGGATACGGACGCATACAACCTTGTTGCAGCTGCGTTCAAAATGCCGAAAGCAACCGACGAGGAGAAGGCCGTTCGCAGGAAAGCTATTGCCGATGCAACTCTTGTTGCAACGGAAGTTCCCTTTGAAACACTGCGCCTCTCCGTTGCTGCGCTTGAACTTGCGGACAAAATGCTCGGTCATTACAACACCAACTGCGCAAGCGATCTCGGCGTCGGCGGCTGAACCTTCACACCTGTGTTCACGGTGCATGGCTGAATGTCCTTATCAACCTCGGCGGCGTAAAGGATGAAGCAAAGGCTGCATTCTTCAGCGAAGAGGGCAAGAAGCTTGTTGCCCGTGCGGATGAAATTGCACAGCGCATTCAGGATACGGTAAACCACGATATCATGGGCTGAATCTAATTTGAACACAAACGGTCGGCAGCATTCCGCAAAGGGGATGCTGTCGATTTTGCAGCAGAGAACAACACAAACATCAGCGGAGGTTTATGCCTAAAATGATGCGGAATGCAGTTATTACCGATAAAAAATAAATATCAGCTGCATAACGGTGATTGCAGCGGTGCTTTTGTGTGCATTCTGCGCATGCATAGGCGGACGCGGAATCGGACAGGATTCAACTGCAGCACCGGTACTGCTCACGCCCTCCGTCGAACCGACTGCGGAGATGACGATAAAACCTTCGGCAGCCGCAACAAACGATCCGGAGGAGGATATCGTGGCTGAAATGATGACTGAAATGACCCTTGAAGAAAAAGTCGGACAGCTTTTCATTGTTCGTCCGGAATCGTTGGATGAAAGCTTCACACCGAATCAGGCGCACGGCTCGGCACAGTACAGTGACACGGACTGTTCGGCGGGCATGGCGGATTTTCTCGCAGCGCATCCTGCCGGGGGGATAGCTTTTTTCGGAAAGAATATCGAAAACCCGGAACAGACTGCTTCATTCATCCAAAATCTACAGAAAGCAAGCCGAATTCCTCTTTTTATTGCAGTAGATGAGGAGGGAGGCACGGTTGCAAGAATTGCAAACTCGCCCGCCTTCACAGTGCCGAAATATGACGGTGCTCAGGCTGTCGGAAGCACCGGCGATCCGGAGCAGGTGAGTGCAATGTATTCAGCAATAGGCGGGTACCTTGCAGAGCTTGGGTTTAATCTTGACTTTGCGCCCGTTGCGGATGTGAATTCAAATCCGAATAATACTGTTATCGGAAACAGAGCGTTCGGAAGCGACCCAAAACTTGTTGCAAAAATGGTGAATGCAGCAATATCCGGTCTGCATAAAGAAAACATTATTGCCTGCATAAAACATTTTCCGGGGCATGGGGACACGGCGGAGATACGCATGACGGCTATGTTGCACTCGAAAAGGATTGGCAGCAGCTTTCGGAATGCGAATTGATTCCGTTTTATAATGCAATTAATGAAACGGATATGATAATGGCGGCACATATAACGTTGACACGCGGAAACACCGACAATCTGCCTTGTTCACTGTCATATGATGCGCTGACGCTGCACCTTCGCTGCGAATGAGCTATGACGGCGTAATAATTACCGATGCGCTTGCAATGGGTGCGATTGTCGAGAACTATTCATCGAAAGAGAGCGCGGTGCTTGCGTTTAATGCAGGCGCAGATATACTCCTGATGCCTTACGACTACGCAGCCGCATTCAACGGGATTCTTTCGGCCGTGCAAACAGGCGAGATTTCGTTGGACAGATTAAATGAAAGTGTTGAAAGAATTCTGCGCCTGAAGGCAGAGTTCGGCATGATATGATTCGCAATCGAGCCTGAGGATAAACAGAAAAATAAAAAGAAAAAATAAAAAGAAAAAACAAAGAGCTTTGCAGTCGAACGGCGGCAAAGCTCTTAACATCAAAAGGGTGTCAATCAGGTGCGCGAGCCTCAGCTCTGTGCGGGTTTATAGCTGTCCTTCAGGCCGACAGTGCGATTGAAACGCGCTTCTCAGCGGTTGAATCAGGGTCAACACAGAAATAACCGATGCGCATGAGCTGACAGCGATAGCCGGCGGGTTTATCGGCAAGGAAGGGTTCGATAAATCCGTTCTGAATGCGAACGGAATCGGGATTCAGCTTATCGATAAAATCATCGGCCGAAACGTTTTCATCCTTCATGAGCTGTTCGTAAAGGCGGAATTCAGCGGGAATCGCATCCTGAACGGGTACCAGTGAATTGTGCCTTGACTTTGCGGGTGCATTCGCCGCTGAAGCTTTCGGGGTCGTATGTGCAGTGGATTTCAGTAACTTTTCCGCTTTCGTCCTGTTTAAAACCGACGCATTTTACAATGTATGCACCTTTAAGACGAACCTCTCCGTCGGGTTTGAGACGGAAAAACTTTTTCGGAGGTTCAACCATGAAATCATCGCGCTCGATATAGACTTCCCGACTGAAACGAACGGTGTGTTTTTCGCCGAACTTGGCATCGCCTTCTTCGGCAATGGGCAGGTTTTCAATTTCAACATCGATGAATTCGCCCTCGGGCATGTTGTCAATGACAACTTTAACGGGTCGATAACGGCCATCGCGCGGTCGCAGTGTGCGTTCAGATCCTCGCGGACGCAGTGTTCAAGCATTGCGGAATCAACCACCGAATCAGCTTTTGCAACGCCGGCACGGGTCAGAAAATCCTTTATTGCTTCCGGAGTGTATCCGCGGCGGCGCATTGCGCAAAGCGTCGGCATACGCGGGTCATCCCAACCGGAGACATAGCCGCCCTCAACAAGCGCACGAAGGAAGCGTTTGCTCATAATAGTGTTGGTGATGTTCAGCCTTGCAAACTCAATCTGGCGGGGCTTATGCTCGAATCCGCAAGCCTCGATTACCCAATTGTAGAGCGGGCGGTGCGCTTCGTATTCAAGGGAACAGAGGGAATGGGTAATGCCCTCGATAGCATCCTGAATCGGGTGTGCAAAGTCATACATGGGATAGATGCACCATTTGTCGCCCTGGTGGTGATGGGTGCGGTGCAGGATCCTGTAAGTGCGGGGTCGCGCATATTGATGTTCGGAGAAGCCATATCGATTTTCGCACGGAGGGTGCGGCTTCCGTCCGGAAACTCGCCTTCTTTCATGCGGCGGAACAGGTCAAGGTTCTCCTCAACGCTGCGGCTGCGGTAGGGACTGTTAACGCCGGGTTCGGTCAGCGTGCCGCGGTATTCGCGGATTTCATCCTTGTCAAGATCACAGACATATGCCTTGCCGTCTTTGATGAGTTTTACCGCAAGTTCATAACATTTGTCAAAATAATCGCTGCCGTAGCAGAGCTTATCCCAATTGAAGCCCAGCCAACGGATATCCTGTTCGATTGCATCAACAAATTCGACATCCTCCTTGGCAGGATTGGTATCGTCATAGCGAAGATTGCATTTGCCGCCGAAGCGTTCGGCTGTTGTAAAATTTATCCAAAGAGCCTTTGCGTGGCCGATATGAAGATAACCGTTCGGCTCGGGCGGGAAGCGCGTTTTAACAACGGGGCTGCGCTGCATATCCTCAAGAATGAGCTCCTCGATGAAATTGCGGGGTTCAAAGTTTTCTTTTGCCGTTTCCATTTTGCGATTCCTTTCCTTTTGCAGCCTTTTCTTCGGGCGGAGAAAACGTTTGTTCGCCCTGAGCTGCCGCAAACTTTTTAAGTGCATATTATGCGCCCAAAAACCGACTTTGTCAAGAAAAAATATCGAAAAGCTGACTCCATGCCGCTTATCCTGTGCTTGAGACGGTCGGCGCAGTGCCCGCGGACTGTATTCGCGGGCCGATTTTCAGAGTTGACTCTGCGGGCCGATTCCGAGGCTTTGTTCGCTCGCGAACACCCGCTTTTCAGTCAGATATACTCGGAATTATTTAAAATAAAGCGATGCAGCCTCATAAAATTCCCTGTCAACTTCCTTTCGGACGGTGACGGCAGTTTCAAGATCCGCTCCGACGATCGAATTGCCGTTCAATGCAACCATTTTTCCGTAATCACGCCTGACAACAAGCTCTCCGGCCTTTATGCCGAGTCTTGTTCCGAGAACACGGTCAAATGCACACGGCGCACCGCCGCGCTGAACATGACCCAAAACGACCGGGCGGCATTCAAAATACTGTGCGTCGGAGCCGAGAAGCGGATCGTTGCGCATCGTATCTTCAATCATGTCGGAAAGGTTCTTTGCAAGGTTTTTGTGAATAAGCAGCTTGTTGCCGAATGCGTCGGTTCCGAGGTCTATTTCATCGCCGCCGAGCAGTTCAAAACCTTCCGCAACAACAATGATAGTATATCTGTCTCCGCGAAGATATCTGCGGCGAACAACGGAAATTATCTCATCATAGGATTTCGGAAATTCGGGGATAAGTACAAGATGGGCATTTGCGGCAAGTCCTGCCTGCAATGCGATCCAGCCCGTGTGCCGCCCCATGCATTCGACAACGATGCAGCGGGAATGAGCCTTTGCGGTTGTTTGCAGGCGATCAATGGCCTCCATTGCAATGTTGGAGGCGGTTTCAAAGCCGAAAGTGTAATCGGTACAGCTCAAATCATTGTCTATGGTTTTCGGAACGCCGATAACGTTCACGCCGAGTTTGCGCAGCGCATTCGCAACGCCGAGAGTGTCGTCCCCGCCGATGGCGACAAGACCTTCAAGCCCGAGTGCATCAAGCACGTTGATGATTGTTGAAGTGCCGTCAGGCTGAGCAAGAACATTTGTTCGGGAGCTGCCGATAATGGTTCCGCCGAGGGTCTGTATGCCTTCCACTTCGGAAAGCGTGAGCCAATGTCCCTTTGCGTTCAGCGCACCGCGCCAGCCGTCGCGAAAGCCGAAAACTTCCATTCCTGCTTCGGCGCATTTTTCAACAACGCCGCGAATAACTGCGTTAAGTCCCGGACAGTCGCCGCCGCCGGTCAGAATGCCTATCTTTCTCATGTTGTTTTCTCCTTTTTGTGTTTATACAATGTTTTGCCGATGGGGAATCAAAAAAGCATGGGTGTGTCAGATGAGCCGCGTTCGCGCAGCAGCTCGAAAACCGCGTTTGAAATCGTTTCCGGAGGAAGCATCGCACCGTTTTCGGTGCACGGAATGATGACCGTGTCGGAAAAACGTTCGGACATTTCGCGGTATTTGGCTCTTGCGCGGGCCTGAATGCCCGCACTCTTCTCGTAAACATCGCGGCCGCTGCCGATATAGTCACGGAAACCCTTTTTATCAACGTTTTTGCCTGCGCATTCGGTGTCAACGTCGAAAAACAGGTTTAATGTCGGGCGCGGAAGCCCCAGAACATCGTATTCAAGACGGAAAACCCAATCGGCAAAAGCGGAATTATCCGAACCGGGTTCGCTGATATCACGTTCGCGTATGCTCTGATAGACTGCGTTGCTGAGAACATAGCGTTGATAAGCAGAAAATCCGCTTCCCCGTCGCGATAATTCCGAAAATCCATGAATCTGTCCATTGCGAACCAAAGCGCCATGCTCTTTTGGTCAACGGTGCTTGCGCTTACGCCCTCCGAACAGGAAAGGAACCTTCCGACCTGTTCGCCGAAAAAAGCGTCATAAACAGGGTAAGCACGTTTTTGAACCGTGAACCCCCTGTCCTGAAGCCCCTTCGTGAGCAGTTCAAACTGAACTGTTTTGCCGCTGCCGTCAATGCCTTCGATTGTTATTATCTTTGTTTTACTCATATCCGATTCAATGCCCGCAGTCGTTAAAAATCGAGAATTTTGCGCAGCTGACCGATGCTTTCCGCGTCAAGCAGGGCGCGAATGTGCGTGCCTGTTTCGGTATGCTCCTCACTCAGCAGCATTCCGCGATCGCGAATCATTGAGACAGCTTCGTATTTGCTGTACGGAACAAGAATATCCACCTCTGTGCGGGCGGAATTGAGTTTCAGCTCAACTGCACTGAGAAGCTTTTCAATGCCCGTGCCGCGCAGAGCACTGACGTTAAGCCTGTTTTCACTTTCGGCCGGAAGATCGCAGGAGGGGACAGCATCGGCTTTGTTGAAAACGATTATGCGCGGAATATCCGCTGCATGGAGGGATTCGAGAACGCCGTCAACAACGCGCATCTGCTTTTCGTGATAAGGACAGGAAATATCAACAACCTGAAGGATCAGATCGGAGTTTGAAACTTCTTCCAATGTTGATTTAAACGCCTCAACAAGGTCGTGCGGAAGTTTGTTGATGAACCCGACCGTGTCGGAAAGCAAAGCTTCCGTGCCGCCGGAAAGTGTGATTTTGCGCACAACGGGATCCAGGGTTGCAAAGAGTTTATCTTCCGCAAGCACGTTTGAGTCGGTGAGAGCGTTGAGCATTGTGGATTTGCCGGCATTTGTGTACCCGACAAGCGCAACAAGCGGAATGCGGTTCGCCTTTCGGCTTTCGCGCCGCAGTCCGCGCTGTTTTTCAATTTCGGACAGTTCGGTTTCAAGCTCGAAAACACGCCGCCTTATTCTCCGCCTGTCGATTTCAAGTTTCTTTTCGCCGGGGCCGCGCGTTCCGATGCCGCCGCCCAAACGCGAGAGAACCTGCCCCTGCCCGATAAGGCGGGGAAGACGGTAGCGCATTTGCGCAAGCTCCACCTGTAATTTGCCCTCACGGCTTGTTGCACGGGCAGCAAAAATATCGAGTATAAGCGTTGTTCTGTCAATAACACGCGCTCCGAGGGTCTCCTCAAGCGTGCGGAGCTGAATTGCGGAAAGTTCATCATCAAAAATGAACAGATCCGCTTCAAGCTCGCTGCCCATAAGGCTGAGTTCGTTGGCTTTGCCGCTTCCGACATAGGTTGCATTGTCGATTGTGCGCCGACGGACACGAACTTTGCCGACAACAAGTGCGCCGGCGGTTTTTGCAAGCTCATTGAGCTCCTCAAGAGTGTCGTACCCTTCGTCATTATCCATGCCCACAAGGACGGCGCGTTCCTGCTCAACGGCTTCAACTTCTTTTGTCGTGCTGCGGAAACGGTCATCCGAATTGAAAATTTCCGCAATCAGTGCTTTTTGCGGGAGCTTGTAGGGCCGCATGGGTCCGTACACAAGCGCGGCGCGGCTGCTGTGTCTTCGTCGAAATCGCCGAGATAGGCCGCGTAAAGCTGAGTGGGTTTGCCGTCCGAAACTCCGACAGCCGCCATGCAGTCAAGCTTCATTGAGCGCAGCGTTCCGAGATCAACTCCGGAAAGCCTGCCGTCCCCGCTTGGGTGCGTGTGGATGCAGCGAACGCCGCAGAGTCTGTCTTCATTGCGCACGAGGCGCATTGAAGGCATGCTGACCTTTGCGCTGTCGCCTACAGAAACATCAACAATGCTGCCGTCACGGGAAATATAGACGGAAATCTCGCGGTTGATTTCGCCGGAGCAGGCGCAAAGCTCGCTTAAAAGTTCAAATGATGCAAATTCATCAAGCCCCTGCTTAAAGTCATAAAGGCTCTTCAGTCTGTCCAACATTGCGGACTTGATGCCGGTCAGGTTGCCGTTTGGTTTGTTTGCCATTTATTCTCCG
>ENA-OQEN01000175-OQEN01000175.1-human-gut-metagenome-genome-assembly--contig:-NODE-175-length-28297-cov-3.833937_pt1 | contig 28297 bp, 36 predicted proteins | sample MGYA00242791_ERZ504627 | MGnify/ENA primary metagenome ERZ504627 (study PRJEB26092, sample SAMD00036316) | human gut metagenome | host: Homo sapiens | study: EMG produced TPA metagenomics assembly of... | reverse complement strand
ATCTGATTTCTAATCTAATTATAGAACAGATGGAAATTTCGTGTGTCCGGTTCAGCTTCATGAACGCCGTTTAATCGGTGCTTATGAAATTTAATTTTCACTAACCTGTGGTTTGTGGGTATTCAAAATAAATTATATTTTCCTACCATATATAAAATCATCATTATTATGCTACTAAATACATATATTGATACGCTCTTTTTTATACCTACTTTATACTGTAAGGCATACTTTTTCGTAAAATACCCTATAGCAACATAAGGTATTCCTTTCATAATAAAATTATTACTCCAACTAAAAACTACATAAATCAATTTATTTATAACCGTTATACCGGGAAAAATAACATTAGCATCATATACAAATCCCCACAATAATCCTAATATTGCAATTCCCAATAATGTTTTTTCATGATTTTTGCGTACCAGTATCGCTGATAGAAAAACTGATTCTGCTAGAGCTAAAAGATACCAGTATACACCATGACCAGCAAATATATATCTTCTAATTATAAGGATAAAAATATAGCTAAAAGTTTGTCGAGGATATAATATTCGATAAGTTATAATGTAATATGGAAACCAAATAACGCCCCAAACCAAATATAAGTAAATCCAATTTTTAAAACATACTTTTATAAGATTTTTATTATCAAACTGTGATAATTTGTAAACTGAAAAATATCCTGAAACAATCATAAAAAAAGGTACTGCTTGTCCTGTAAAACATTTAATAATTAAATTATTTAAAGAATTATTAGACACTATTCCGCCACTATGAATAATAACGACTAAAAAAGCGCAAAATAACTTTATTATATCAATTAAAGGAAAATATACATCCTTTTTCTTATGGAATTTTGTATTTCTACATTACATACCATATCATTTTCTCCTTTTCTTCAAAACAAATTCTGGATACATTATTTTTTTTCAATAATCAATTAAGAATATTGTAAACATAGTTCTAATAAATTTATCCTTACAATTAATAAAAAAATTTTTTGAATACCCACAAACCACAGGTTAGTAAAAATTAAATTTCATAAGCACCTATTAAACGGCGTTCATGAAGCTGAACCAGACACATGGATTTTCCATCTGTACTATAATTAGTTTAGAAATCAGATTAAGGTATAATCATATGTCAAACAAAGTATTAAAGCCTAAGAAAGCTTCTCTTTATGAGTTCACTCAGAACTATTCTAATAACATCAATAACTGTATTGAATTCTTTAAATCCATGAAATGGCCTGATGGATTCTCATGTGATCGTTGCGGATGTCATAAGTATTACCTAGTTAAGCGTGTAGGAAAGACCAAGACTTCATATGTTCTTGAATGCAGCTCATGCCATAAGCAGCATTCATTGCTTTCAGGCACTATTTTTCAGAGCTGCAAGCTTGATCTATACAAGCTCCTTTTAGGTATTTTCCTTTTCTTTAATGAAAATAAAGGAATCAGTGCAATAGAGTTATGTTCAATACTAGACGTTAATTACAAGACTGCACTTCTTCTAGAAAGCAAGTGTAGAATTCTTATGTCACTAAGCAACTCAGATAAGTTGCTCAATAGCCTTTTCTATGAGGCAGATGTCTTTAATATTGGCGCAAAATCCAAGAATAAAGCAGGTCGTGCAAGTGAGCAGCAGCCTGTTTTAGGCATTCTATCTACAGATAAAGAGAATAACTATCCCCGGTTTATTAAGTTAAGACTCATCAATGATTATACTGGTCTGTCACTTAAGAAAAACATAGAACAGTGCTGTTTATTATCAAATGATTCATTACTTAATACTGATGGTGAGAAAGGCTTTAATACATTAAAAGAAGAAATACAGGTAAAGAATGAGAAGATTAGCTATGAAGAAAGAGATCATAGACTACTCTGGTTAAACATAATAATCGGTAATATTAAGAATAATATTACTGGGATATATCACGGAATAACCAAAAGAGAGATGCCTTTATTCCTGAACGAGCAGGAGTATAGATTTAACCATAGAAAGATTGGAAAGACTATCATGGATAAAATCAAGAAATACTTACAGAGATCATTTCCTATCAGTCATAGGCAGATAGTCTATATCCTGAATATTTCTGCTTCACACTTCTCTTAAATCGTTACCTGTAGATTGTGGGTATTCAAATTACATTATATTTTATCAAATTACTAAAGAAACTATTTTGATTGTACGAATACTACATCGTCTGCAAGATTATGTTAAACAGTTGTTTTAGAAAAGATATCAATTTTTACATGGTAGATTTATATAAAAATTTAATTCCAGTTTCATTTTATAATTGAGAGCCTTTTTTAAGGCTCTTTTTGTATTAAAATGCTTTTTTTTATAAGTGAAATGTGGTAGTATATTAAAAACTGAGGTGATTATTTATGAAAAACACAATTTTTGTCAACAATTTACACCATCACCATCGTGGTTCTAGTTAGGGTTATATCAATTAGATACAGCCCGTTTTGACATACAACTCAAAAAAACGGACACGAAACAATGACATAAGGGAACAGGTCATTGGACCTGTTCCTTTTTATATATAAGGGGGACATAACTTTGGAAGAATTTAAATATCTGATTCCTGAAGAAAGTAATGATGCAACTAGAATGGACGCTTCTTTAATGCGTACAATTGAAGGTCATTTAAGAAGGACATTCAATGCACATGACTACCAGGAACTATTATTACCTACATTTGAATATGCAGACTTGTTAAGTGGTTTTGGGACAAATGAAGAAACAATGTTTCAGTTCATTAACCATGAAGGAAAGCGTATCACTTTAAGAACTGACTTTACTGTACCTATTGCACGTATTTATAGTAACGCTCATACAGATGAAGTAAGACGTTATAGTTATTTTGGTAAGGTATATCGTACCCAGGCACGACATAAAGGTAGAAGTTCTGAATTGTTTCAGGGTGGTATTGAGTTGTTTGGTCTTCCAGGACGTGAGGGAGATCAGGAATGCTTATCACTTATTGAAGAAACAATGCAGAATATTGGTTTAAGTGATTTAAAACTAGAACTTGGTTCTGCAAAGTTCTATAAGCGTTTAATGGCTCTTGTAATGGATCGTTCTCTCACTGATATCTTAAAGAAAAAGAAAAGTTCTGATATGAAACATTTAGTAGAAGCACGTGATTTTGATGAAGATTTAAACAAACTCTTATTAATTCTTCCTAGTGCTTTTGGGGATATTAAGTGTTTAAGAGAAGTGAAAGAGATTGTGAAGGATGATGAACTTCTAGAGGCTATTGAAGAGATGGAATCATTGTATGAGTTCTCTAAGCATAAAGAGAATATTATCTTTGATTTATGTATGGTACCTGAGAGAAGTTATTATACAGGTATTATGATGAAGGGATTCTCTTATTATAGTGCCCATCCAATTCTCCAGGGAGGACGTTATGATCATTTGTTTGATCATTTCTATAAGAACGTACCTTCTATTGGATTCTCATATCATTTGAATAATGTATTGGATGCAATAGGAAAGGAGAATGAAGCCAATGATTAAGATTGCGATTACTAAAGGAAGAATAGAAAAGCAGGTATGTAAGTTATTACAGCAGCAGGGCTTTGATATGGATCCTATTTTTAATAAAGACCGTGAGTTATTAATAGAGACAAAGGATGGTATTTCAATGATCTTTGCGAAAGCAAATGATGTATTGACTTTCCTAGAACACGGTATTGTGGATGTTGGATTTGTCGGTAAGGATACTTTGGATGAATCTGATTTTGATGATTATTATGAGTTATTAGATTTAGAGATTGGTAAATGTTATTTTGCGTTAGCGGCTTATCCAGAATACCGCACAAAGACATTTAATCGTCGTAAACGTATTACTTCTAAATATACAAAGACCGCAAAAGAATACTTCGCATCTAAACAGGAGGATGTAGAAATTATTAAACTGGAAGGTTCTGTAGAGTTGGGACCCGTAGTTGGTTTATCTGATGCGATTGTAGATATTGTAGAAACAGGATCTACACTTAAGGCCAATGGTCTTGAAGTGATTGAAAAGATTTCAGATATTTCTACAAGAATGGTTGTGAATAAAGTGGCTTTAAAATATAAGAAGGATGAAATATTCAAACTAGTGGATGCACTAAAGAAGGGGGATCATTAAAGTGTTAAAAGAATTGATTTATAAAGGAAACTATGAAGAACTAGAAAATAAACTTCATACAAGAAAAACTGAAATATCTGAAGAAGTCAATAAGGCAGTCAGTGAGATCATTAATAATGTACGTGAAAATGGGGATGATGCATTAAAGGAATACTGTGCTAAGTTTGATGGTTTCCATGTCTCTAGAAGGATGATTTCATCGTTTCTAAACAGGAAATCATGGATGCTATTACTAAGGTAGGTCCTGAATTCATGAAGATTCTAGAACGCACAAAGGATCAGATCACTGAATATCATAAGAACCAGATTGAAAAATCATGGACTATGTATAAGGATAATGGTGTTGTCATGGGACAATTAGTGCGTCCAATCGCAACAGTGGCTTTATATGTACCAGGTGGAACTGCTACTTATCCTTCTACTGTTATGATGAATGCTGTACCTGCAAAGCTTGCGGGTGTAGAAGATCTTTATATTATTACACCAGTAAAGAAGGATGGTAAGGTCTCTGATGTTATTTTAGCTGCTGCCTATGTGGCTGGTATCACTAAGATTTATAAATGTGGTGGGGCACAGGGTGTTGCCGCTGCTGCTTATGGAACAGATACAATTACGAAGGCAGATAAGATTGTAGGTCCAGGTAATATCTTTGTCGCAACTGCCAAGAAGTTATGTTATGGAGTCGTTGATATTGATATGATTGCCGGACCTAGTGAAATTCTTATTGTTGCTGATGAGAATGCAAATCCTAAATATATCGCAGCTGACTTAATGAGCCAGGCTGAACATGATAAGCTTGCCAGTGCGATTCTTATTACAACTTCAAAAGAATTAGTAAAGAATGTAGATGAAGAATTAGTTAGACAGGTAGAATATTTACCTCGTAAAGACATCATCAAGTCTTCATTAGATAACTATGGTGGTGCTGTTATTGTAGATAGTATCAAGGAAGGAATTAACTTATCTAACAAGATTGCACCTGAACATTTAGAAGTATTAGTAGATAACCCACTAGAACAATTACCAAATATCAAGAACGCTGGTTCTATATTCTTAGGCGAATATACACCAGAACCATTAGGTGACTATATGAGTGGTACAAACCATGTATTACCAACAGGTGGTACTGCTAAGTTCTATAGTGCTTTAGGTGTTTATGATTTCATAAAGCATTCTGCTTTCAGCTATTATCCACAGGCAGTACTTGGTACATTCAAAGATGATATTATGAAGTTTGCACATCTAGAAGGTTTAGATGCACATGCTAATAGCATCAAGGTACGTTTTGAGGATTAATTTATGCGACAGGCAGAAATAGAAAGACAGACAAAAGAGACATATGTATATGTTTCTTTAAATATTGATGGTAAAGGAGAAGCAGATGTGGATACAGGTGTAGGGTTCATGGACCATATGCTTGAGCTTCTTGCTTTCCATGGTAATTTTGATTTAAAGGTGAGATGTAAGGGTGATCTACAGGTTGATTCTCATCATACTGTAGAAGACTTAGGGATTGTTTTAGGACAGTGCTTCAATAAAGCTTTAGGTGACAAGCGTGGTATTACCCGTTATGGTCATTTTACTATCCCTATGGATGAAGCACTTGTGACGACTGACTTAGATTTCAGTGGACGTCCTTATTTAGTTTTTAATGTAGAACTAGATAATATTCATCTAGGTAATTATGAAGTAGAAATGACAGAAGAATTCTTCCGTGCATTTGCCTATAACTGTTTCATGACTCTACATATTAATGAACATTATGGTAAGAATACACATCATATTATAGAGGCAATATTTAAATCTATGGCACGTGCATCAAGGAGGCTGTCACAATTGATGAAGCCCACATTGCAGGTAGTATCAAGTAAAGGGGTGTTATAAATGATTGCGATTGTTGATTATCATGTGGGAAATCTTGGATCAGTCACAAATGCCTGTAAAAGACAGGGGATGGATGTAGTTGTCACAAATGATCCTGAAGTTATTCGTCAGGCGGATGGCATTATTCTTCCAGGTGTTGGCGCATTTCCTGCAGCTATGAGTAATTTAGAAGCATGTCATCTTGTGCCTGTACTTAATGAAGTGAAGGACAAGGGAACACCAATACTTGGTATTTGTATTGGGATGCAGCTTTTATTTGAAGAAGGCAGTGAGAATGGATATACAAAAGGATTAGGATTCTTAAAAGGTTCTGTCGATAAGATGGAAGTCGATGCAAAACTTCCACATATGGGATGGAACCAGTTAGTTATTAAACAGTCTCATCCTTTATTAAAGTATGTAGAAGAAGGCGATTATGTCTACTTTGTACATTCATATAGTGCTCATTGTCCAGAAGACAGATTGGAGCTTATGTGAATTATGGTGGTAAGAAGATTACTGCTTTTGTATATAAAGATAATGTCATGGGTACGCAGTTCCACCCTGAAAAGAGTGGAGAGATTGGTAAGAAGATCTTACGTGCCTTTAAGGAGTTGGTAGCATGTTAGTTATTCCAGCCATTGATTTAAAAGATGGAGAAGCAGTCCGTCTTTATAAGGGCGATTACAATAAGAAAGTTGTTTATTCATCACATCCTGAAGAATTAGCAGCAGGATTTGAGAAGATGGGTGCAAAGTATCTCCATGTAGTCGATCTAGATGGTGCAAAAGATGCCCATGCAACTAATAAAGAAACGATTAAAAGAATACGTGCTTCTATTTCTATTCCCATGGAATTAGGAGGAGGCATTCGTGATATGGATACAGTCTCTATGTATTTAGATGAGATTGGGGTAGATCGTGTGATTCTTGGTACGGCTGCAATTAAGAATCCTGCTTTTCTTGATGAAGCATTAAAAAAGTATGGACCAGAAAGAATAGTCGTAGGAGTGGATGTAAGAGATAGAAAGGTCAGTATTGCCGGCTGGCTTGAAACAAGCGATGTAGATTATCTGACATTTATTCATCAACTAGAAGAGAGAGGTGTGAAATATATAGTATGTACGGACATCTCTAAGGATGGTACTCTCACAGGTCCTTCTTTCCCTCTTTATGAAGAAATACATGCTAATTCTAAGATTAACTTTGTCGTCTCTGGTGGTGTAAAAGATGATGAAGATGTCTATGAAGTAAATAAACGTGATTATTATGCTTGTATTGTAGGTAAGGCATATTATGAAGGGCGTATTAATCTAAAGGAGGTCATTGAAAATGCTGGCTAAAAGAATTATTCCCTGTCTAGATATTAAAGATGGGAAGGTTGTAAAAGGTGTTAATTTCGTTGGCCTGAAGGATGTTGGTGACCCAATTGAACTAGCAAAAGAATATGACCGTCAAAGTGCAGATGAAGTTGTCTTTCTAGACATTACTGCCACTTATGAAAATAGAGACATCATCAAGGACCTTATCCAAAGAGGGGCTGATGAACTTTCTATTCCACTATGTGTGGGCGGCGGTATTCGTACTGTCGAAGACTTTCGTATGATTCTTGCAGCAGGTGCAGATAAGGTATCTGTTAACTCAGCTGCCGTAAAGAATCCAAATATTATTAAGGAAGCCAGTGATGAGTTTGGTGTTCAATGTGTTGTTGTGGCAGTAGATGCGAAAGCACGAGAAGACCATTCTGGATGGGATGTCTATGTCGCAGGTGGACGTACAAATACTGGACTCGATTTAATAGAATGGGTTAAGAAATGTGAATCTCTTGGTGCGGGTGAAATACTTCTTACAAGTATGGATGCGGATGGAACAAGAGATGGATTTGATATTGATATGTTGAAGGCAGTAGTGGCAGCAGTCAATATTCCAGTTATCGCAAGTGGTGGCTGTGGGGGTAAAGAAGATATCGTTGATGTCTTTAAAGAAACAGACTGCGATGCTGCATTAGCTGCAAGTTTATTCCACTTTGGTGAAGCCACAGTGGATGAAGTTAAGGAATCCTGCGCACAGGCAGGTATTCCAGTAAGGAGAAATAAGTAATGAAACCAGATTTTGAGAAAATGAATGGTCTTGTACCTGCTGTTGTACAGGATGTCAAGACTAAACAGGTATTAATGCTTGCTTATGTGAATGAAGAAGCATATGAAAAGATGTTAGAAACAGGAGATACTTGGTTCTATTCACGTTCTAGAAATAAGCTATGGCATAAAGGGGAAGAATCAGGACATTTCCAGCATATTAAAGGTCTTTATTTGGATTGTGATTTAGATACAATCGTTATTTATGTAGAACAGGTTGGTGCTGCTTGTCATACAGGTTCTTATTCTTGCTTCTTTAATGAAGTGATTCCTTATGACAATAGTGATTTTGCGCATGAACTTTATGATCTTATTGAAGATAGAAAAGTACATCCAGTAGAAAAATCTTATACAAACTACTTATTAAATGAAGGTATTGATAAGATCTGCAAGAAGGTTGGAGAAGAAGCTACTGAAACAGTTATTGCAGCTAAGAATACATCTAAAGAAGATTTAATTGGTGAAATCGGTGATTTATATTATCATGTACTAGTCTTAATGAATGCCTATGGTTTAACTGTAGATGATGTTTTAGATAAATTAAAGGAAAGACATAAAGTGACAGGCAACAAAAAAGTATTCCATACAAGAGGAGAGATTTAATTCTCTCTTTTTTTTGTTATAATCATTTAAGAGAGGTGTTTTTATGAAATTAGAAGAGTTATTAAATGGTTTTGAATATGAAATCATTGGGAATAAAGATGTAGATATTACAACATTAGTCTATGATTCGCGTAAGGTAGAAGAAGGCAGCTTATTTGTCTGTATGGTTGGTGCTGCTTTTAATGCACATGATTTTATTGATCAGGTGATTGAAAAGGGAGCCCATGCGATTGTGATTTCTCAGGATGTCCCTTTGAAAGAGGGGATGACTTATATTAGAGTCAAGGATACGCGTATTGCGTTGGCTTTATTATCTTGTTCTTATTTTAATTATCCTAGTAAAGAATTAAAGGTTGTTGGTATTACAGGGACTAAGGGTAAGACGAGTTCTTCATTAATGATCAAGTCTATTCTAGAACATGCAGGTAAGAAAGTTGGTATTATTGGGACAAATGGTACTTTTATTGGAGATATCCATGAACCTACAGCCAATACAACACCAGAATCTTATGAATTACAGCGTATCATGAGAAAGATGGTAGAACATGATTGTGAATATTGTGTCATGGAAGTATCAAGTCAGGCTTTAAAGATGAATCGTGTCGCTGGTATTGAATTTGATTATGGTGTCTTTACAAATATTTCACCTGATCATATTGGACCTAATGAACATAAAGATTTTGCAGAATATATGGCATGTAAGAAACATTTATTTGATTTCTGTCAGGTTGGTTTATTTAATAAGGATGATGAACATTTTGAAGAGTTCACAAAGGATGTTCCTTGCAAGGTATTAACATACAGTATTGAAAAAGACAGTGACCTTAAAGCTCTCCATATTGAACTTTATAATGAGAATGGTGAATTAGGTATTACCTTTGATACAAAGGGATTAATTAATGCCTCTTTTAAAGCTTCTATGCCAGGTAAGTTCAATGCTTATAATGCATTAGTCGCTATTATGATCTGTTATTTAATTGATGTTCCTACAAAGGATATACAAAATACATTACCACAGGTTCATGTATTAGGTAGAGGACAAGTCATGCATGTCTCACCTGATTATAGCGTATTAATCGATTATGCGCATAATGGTGTTTCTTTTGAAGTATTATTTCTACTGTAGAACAATACAATCCTAATAAGTTAATTGTAGTTTATGGCAGTGGAGGAAAACGTTCTAAAACAAGAAGATATGAATCTGGTGAAGTAGTTGCAAAGCATGGTGGTTATTCTATCTTGACTGCAGATAACCCAAGAGGAGAAAAGATTGTAGATATCTGCAAGGACATCGTAGTGGGTATTGATAAGTATCATGGTGAATATACGATTATTCCTGATCGTAAAGAAGCCATCTATCATGCATTAGATATGGCTTGTAAGGGTGATGTTGTCTTATTACTTGGTAAAGGTCATGAAACTTATATGATAGGTGAAGATGAAGTGACACGCCATTTCTCTGAAACAGAAGTATTAGAGGAATATAAGAAGGAGCGTGGACTTAATGCGTAAGATTGATTATCATATGCATACACATTTTAGCGGTGATAGTGAAGCAAGTCCTCGTGAACATATTGAACAGGCAATTAGAATGGGATTAGATGAAATATGTTTTACTGATCATCGTGATTTTGATTATCCTATTGATACATTTGATCTCGATACAGATGCATATTTCATGGAACTGAGTGCCTTGAAGAATGAATATGTAGATCGTATTACTATTAAGATTGGTGTAGAAGTTGGATTAGACATGGATCATATTGATGAAATCAACACTTTTGTAGCACAATGTCCTTTTGATTATGTTATTGGTTCTATTCATGTTATTCATCATACAGAATTCTATTATGGAGAATTCTTCAAGGGTAAAACAAAAGAAGAAGCACATAGAGAATTCTTTGAAGAAACATTAAAATGTGTACAGACATTTGACTGTTTCAACTGTTTAGGTCATTTAGACTATATTATGCGTTATGGTCCGTATGAGGATAAACATGTAGAACATGAGTTGTATCAGGATATTATTGATGAAATCTTAAAGACACTTATTCAAAAGGGTAAGGGTATTGAAGTCAATACATCAGGATATGCATTAAATAAGACATGCGGTTTCCCTAATTTTGATATTGTGAAGCGTTATAAAGAACTGGGTGGTACAATAATTACAGTGGGTACTGATTCTCATACAAGTGATCGTGTAGGAGAACATGTAGAAGATGTTTTAAAACATTATCATGATATTGGTTTTGAAGATGTAACTACATTCACAAAAAGAGTGAAAGATAATTAAGTCTATGTTATAATAGGCGAGATGGGAGAGATAAAGATGATAGAAATACTTACAAAAGATGATGTAGAAGAACTAAATGGCGAAAAAAATGATCAATACTACATTCCTGGTGAATTATTTAATGGGATGCAGTATAATCTTATAAGACTAGAAGTCAAATGGGCTTATGTGGCTGTATTAAATACATTATTGAATAAACCACATTATGATCAGGATAATAATGCCTATGTAAAAGATGATTCTCCTGCAATTATTGAGATGTTAGTTAAGATTGCGAATAAGAAAGTCAATGCCGCAAAGATTAAAGGCTATCTTGATGAGATGGATGAATTAGAACTTGTAAGACGTGAGGGAAGAAACGTTTACGTTAGAAAAATTGTTTCAATTTTTTAGAGAAAGGTTCCTTTCTCTTTTTTAATAGTTAAGGGGGAATATTTATGTATCATTTATTAATAAAGACATTTGTACGTGATTATAAGAATACAGAAGATGCACATGTAAGGGAACAATATGGAACAGTCTGTTCTATTATTTCTATAGTATGTAATATTATACTTGTAGTGTTTAAACTTATTTTTGGAACATTAGTTCATTCTGTTTCTATTGTTGCAGATGGTTACAACAACTTATCTGATGCAGGAAGTAACATTGCGACTTCTTTGGCTTTAAGCTAGCCAATAAGCATCCTGATGCAGAACATCCATATGGTCATGGACGTTTTGAATATATTACAGGTTTAGGCATTTCTTTTTTAATTATTTTAGTTGGTTTAATGAGTTTAAAGGATGCAGTCTTAAAACTCTTTAATCCAGAAGCAGTCAAGTTCAGTGTTCCTGCACTTATTGCTTTGATATTCTCAGTATTCGTTAAGATATGGATGGGTTACTTTAATCGTAAAGCAGGTAAAGAAATCAACTCAACCGCATTAGAAGCAGCTGCCCAGGATAGTATGAATGATGTCATGGCAACTTCTGCCACTATTGTGGCTCTAGTAGCTTCTTTAGTTACTGATCTGCCAGTGGATAGTCTCATTGGTGCGGCAGTCTCTGTTGTTGTTGTCATTTCTGGTATCTCTATCGCAAAATCAACCATTGATCCACTTCTTGGTATTAAACCAGAACCAGAAACAATTAAAGAAATAGAAGACTATTTGATGAGTTATGACTGTGTTATGGGTGTTCATGACTTGATGATGCATGATTATGGCCCAGGACGTCGTTATTTAACTGTTCATTGTGAAGTAGATGCTTCTATAGATATGATGACAACGCATGATGAAATAGATAATATTGAACGTGCAATGATGGAGAAATTTCATATCCTTACTACAATTCATATGGATCCTATTGATATCCATGATACACTCACAAATGAATTAAGAGATAAAATGACAAGTATTGTAGAATCTATTGATTCATCACTTTCTATCCATGACTTTAGAATAGTGAGAGGTCCTACACATACTAATCTTGTCTTTGATGTATTAATGAAGGATGATAAATATAGTAAGAAGGAACTTAATAAATTAATTACTTCTAAGGTCAAAGAAATGAATACAACATACTATTGTGTGATTAATTTCGAATATTCATTTGTCTAGAAGTGTACAACCATAGTAAGAAATGTTAAAATCTTAATAGATAATTAACAATAATTTCATATATATATTCGAGGTGATTTAAGTGAAAAAAGCAAGTAAGATTATTACAGGATTTAACAAAGGGGAATACAAAGCTCTGATCAAGGATCTTTATACAGAAGATGCCAGACTTACAAAGCAGAAAAATCGTTATGTCGCTGCTTTGAAAAATTCATTGAATTATATGGTGATGAAGAAGTAGAAATCTATAGTGCACCAGGACGTAGTGAAATCTGTGGTATGCATACAGATCATCAGCATGGTAAGATGCTTGCATGTGCTGTAAACCGTGATATTATTGCGGTTGTAACACCTACAGATGACAATGTTGTAAGACTTGTGTCTGAAGGATTCCCAGATATTCGCCCTATTACAATTAGTAAAACAGGATTAAGGTTAGCTTTTGATGAACAGGGTACAACTGAATCTTTAATTAAAGGTATTGTGTCTCAGTTCCAGAAACTAGGTTATGAAGTAGGCGGTTTTAAAGCTTATATTACAAGTGAAGTACCACTTTATTCAGGTATGTCATCAAGTGCTGCAATAGAAGTTCTTCTTGCCACTATTCTTAATGGTTTATACAATAGTGGTTCAATTAACTCATTAATTATTGCACAGATTGCACAGTATGCTGAAAATATCTATTTTGGTAAGCCATGTGGTTTAATGGACCAGGCAGCTTGTGCGATTGGTGGCTTAATTAAGATTGATTTCAAGGATCCTAGGAAACCACTTATTAAGAAACAGATGATCAAGTTTGAACAGTTCAATCATTCTTTATGTATTGTAGATACTAAAGATGTACCAGCTAACTTAACGAAAGAATATCGTGCCATTATTGAAGAAATGAGATCAGTAGCCAAATATTTTGGTAAAGAATTCTTAAGAGAAGTAGATGAAAATGAATTCTATGATCATATTATTCCAATGCGTAAAGTATGTTCAGATAGAGCTATCTTACGTGCAATGCATTTCTATAGTGAAGAAAAGCGTGTGAATAAAGAATTAAAGGCACTAAGAGATGGTAACTTTAATGAATTTAAGATCCAGGTGAAGCGTTCTGGTAATAGTTCATTTGAATATTTACAGAATGTTTATTCTTCAAAAGATCCTTCTCATCAGAACATTTCTCTCGCAATCTGTATGAGTGAAAAGATTCTAAAAGATAAGGGTGTAGTAAGAGTACATGGTCCTGGTTTTGAAGGTACTATCCAGGTATTTGTTGAAAATGATTATGCAAGAAAGTATAAGAATGAAATAGAAAAGTATATGGGTAAACATTGTTGTTATGTCACTCATATCAGACAGCAGGGCGCTATGAAAGTCATCTAAACGATGATTTTTTTGTACTAGTTTTTACATCATAAGGCTTTAGATTTAACATAAAAAATGATAAAATGGCAAAGGGCTTTTATATATACAAGGAGGGTGAATAACATGGATAAGATGACAAAAGAACATCTTGCTAGTCTCTTAATAAATGGGACTTCAGAACAGATTCAGGAAGCGATAGACGATATTCACCCCGCGGATATTCTTGATGTATTACAGGATCATCATAGTCAGTTAAATAATATTCTTTCTAAACTTCCAAATGATATTATTGCGGATGTTATTGAGGAAGAAGAGGATGAAGATGAACAGTATGAAATCCTTAAAACATTCCTTAAAGATCGTCAGAGTGCTATCCTAGATGAGATGAGTGATGATGAATTAGCCGATTTGATTGGTGAACTAGATGATCCAGAAGAACGTGCAGATGTATTATCTAAATTAGACATAGAGGATAAGACACATATTGAGAGCCTGTTGAAATATGATCCAAGCACTGCTGGTGGTATCATGACAACAGAATTCATTTCTATTAAAGCGAATAATACAGTATTAAAGACATTGGAGTTCTTACAGACTCAGGTTGAAGAAGATACAACCTATTACTTATATGTTTTAGATAAAGAAAAGGTATTAAAAGGTGTTATTTCATTAAGAGATATTGTATCTTCTCCTTTCGATACACCAATCATGGATATTGTGAATCCTAATGTAAAAACAGTAGATATTAATATGGACCAGGAAGAAGTGGCTAAGAAGTTTATGAAATATGGCTTCTATATGATGCCAGTTGTAGATTCAGAGTATCATATGCTTGGTGTGATTGAAATTGATGATGTTATGGATGTCATGGAAGAAGAAACAACAGAAGATATCAACTTAATGGCTGGTATGAGTGGTGAAGAACGTGTAGATTCTACGGTATTAGAATCCGCAAAAAGCCGTATTCCTTGGCTTATTGTCAACTTATTTACAGCTGTTATGGCTGCTGCAGTTGTTGCTAATTTTGAATCTACTATTGCGAAAGTTGTCTCTTTATCTTCAGTTATGTCCATTGTTACTGGAATGGGTGGTAATGCAGGTACACAATCACTTACTATCTTATGTCGTGGTTTATCTTTGGGTGAAGTGGATAAAGACAATGCCTTCCAGATTTTCTGTAAAGAAATTACAGTTGGCTTATTATCAGGTATTGTGATTGGTATTATTGTCGCATTTGGTGCCTGGTGGTTTGCTAGTAACCCATGGTTTGGTTTAGTCGCAGGTTTGGCTATGATCTTAAATATGCTTGCAGCTAATATTGCGGGTTATTTAGTACCAGTTATCTTAAAACGTTTAAATATCGATCCAGCACTTGCATCAGGTGTATTTGTCACAACGGTGACAGACTGTATGGGCTTTTTCTTCTTTTTAGGTCTTGCCACATTATTCCTTCCTTTGTTAATATAAGAGATGGAGGATATGGTTATGGAACATTTTACTTATAAGACTAAAGGAACTTGTGCAACTGCTATTGATTTTGACTTAGAAGGTCACACAATTCATAACGTTGTATTTACTAGAGGATGTAATGGTAACTTAAAAGCCATTGGTAAACTTGTAGAAGGTAAAGAAGCAGAAGAAATCGTAGCTATTCTAGAAGGCAATACTTGTGGTATGAAAAATACATCTTGTGCAGATCAGTTTGCACATGCATTAAAAGAAGCAATCAAATAATTAAAAAGGCAGAGAAATCTGCCTTTTAGTGTGCACAATAATCACCTAGAATGACTGCACTTAGTCCAAGTACTATACTTAGAACTATATAAATTATTGCAAGAGTTGTATTGCCATTCTTATGTAAAGTAAAGGATTCTAACGTAAATGTAGAGAAGGTAGTAAATCCCCCACATAATCCTGTTTTAAGTAGTAAAACTAAGTGGGGATTCATAGACTTCTTTAAAGCTATTGTGCTAATAAAACCTATTAAGAATGCACCGAGAATATTAATAAATAAAGTCAGTAATGGAAATCCATGTGTTGTCTTTAAAGGAATCAAACCGAATAAATAACGTAGTACTGAACCTATAAAACCACCCATACCGACATATAAACATGCTGTCATAGACTTTCCTCCTTTTTCATGTATTATAAAATAGATGGAAGAGAGAATCAAAGGTGTTATAATACAAAAATAGAGGTGGTATTATGTTGAAAATTACTTATATAACTCATAGCAGTTTCTTTATAGAAACAGATCGTACATGCTTGTTATTTGATTATTATACAGGGACTATTCCAAAAGTGCCTGTTGGTAAGAAACTTTATGTCTTTGCAAGTCATAGACATGGTGATCATTATTCTAAGAAGATTTTTGACTTAAAGAATGAATACAAAGATGTTCATTATTTACTATCTGGTGATATTGAGAAAATAGAAGATGATTCTATTTCTTATTTAAAGGATGATATTGTTTATTTTGATTCTAATATAGAAGTAAGTACTTATTTATCAAATGATGAAGGTATTGCGTTTATGGTACAAGTAGATGGTTATACTCTTTATCATGCAGGAGATCTCAATAACTGGGATTGGGTTGGGGAAGATAAAGAGTGGCTTGATTGGCAGAAGAACCTTTATCATACAGAACTAGAAAAGATGAAGGACTTTGATATAGATGTAGCCTTTATTCCTTTAGATCCTCGTCTAGAAGATAATTATCATGAAGGTGTTACAGACTTCTTAAAAGTATGTCATACGCGTTATATTGTCCCGATGCATTGTTGGAATAAATATGATGTCATTGAAAGATTTATAGAAGAACATGGTCATAAAGAACAGGTTCTTGCATTTACACAAGAAGGAGAAATTATGGATGTCAAAATATAAAATACTTTGGGTTATTCCCCTCTTTTTTATAATTTCTATATGTGGTGTTCTCTATTTTCAGAAAAATATATCAAATGAGATGTCTCGCTTTGAGATTGCCTATATTAATAATCATCTGATTATTCCTGATAGCCAGGAAATCATTGAAAAGGGCTATCCTAAAAATGAATCAGGGCAGACTTATGGTCCTGATTTATCAGACTATGTAGGTAGTGTTCCTGATCTCATTCTTGCAGAAAGTGAAGAAGGGATTAAAGGTTATTTAAAGAAAACAGACAAGGATTCTATCACATCATCGTCACGTACATTACCACTCTATTTACAGGATGGTCAGACAAAGATTGCAGAACTGACACTCAAAACAAAATAATTTCCCAGGAAAAGGAGGAAAATCATGACACTCAATCAATTACGTTATGTCGTCATGGTAGCACAGACAGGAAGCATTACTCAGGCGGCTAAAAGACTATTTATCTCACAGCCTTCTCTTACAAATGCGATTAAAGAATTAGAAAGCGAAATGCATATCACAATATTTAGACGTACCAATAAAGGTGTTATTGTATCTAGAGAAGGAGAAACATTCTTAAGTTATGCTAGACAGGTATTGGATCAAGCTGATCTACTTGAAGAACGCTATATGAATGATAAACACCAAAGTCCTCATTTTAGTGTATCATGCCAACATTATTCATTTGCAGTTAATGCCTTTGTAGATGTTATTAGACAGTTTGGTGTTAACCAATATGATTTTACATTAAGAGAAACAGAGACACATGAAATTATCGAAGATGTTTCTACTATGAAAAGTGAAATAGGTGTTCTTTATACATGCCCTAAGAATGAAGAAGTCATCATGAAGATGATTAGACAGAATAACTTAGAATTTAAAGAACTATTTGTCGCAAAACCTCATGTCTTTATTTCTTACCACCATCCTCTTGCTTATAAGAAGACATTAACTCTTAAAGACTTAGAAGATTATCCCTATCTTTCTTTTGAACAGGGAGAATATAATTCTTTCTATTTCTCAGAAGAAGTATTAAGTACATTGGATAGAAAGAGAAATATTAAGGTAAGAGACCGTGCGACACTCTTTAACTTATTGATAGGTTTAAATGGTTATACAGTATCTACTGGTATTATCTCTAAAGAATTGAATGGGGAAACAATTATTTCTGTTCCTTTATTAGTGGATGAAATTATGAAAGTAGGCACTATTACACAAAAGAATATGATACTTTCACGTTATGGAGAAGCCTATATGGAGGCACTAAAAAAGCATATATAATGATGATCTCTTGATTTTACTACTTAAATATTACTAGTGATATTCTTGCTTTTTTTAATTTTTGGTGTAAAATACTACCAACATCACAAGTGTGATGTTGAAGGAGGTAAGACTCATGTTGAAACGTTATTTAGAGAAACTGATCTCTTTTGGTTGTAGTCTTCAGGATGTCCCTCGCGTTGATGTTAGTTATGAAATGCCAGAAGGTCAGAACTATCATTTAGTGAAATATATATCAGGAAATCAAGGATGCTTATATGTTGATATCGATGCTTTCAAGAAGGAAAATCAAAAATCCTTATTTGCGTTATTTACAGAATTAAGACGTTATTATCAGGATTATACAAATATGAAACAACCTCATGATCTTGAATATGTTATCGATGCCAATGCCTTTGCGGTTATGGTTATGAAGGTCTACTTTGGTGTAGATTCTCCAGTTAATCATGATCTACCAATGATAAGAGTGATGCAAGCATCACATCGTCTCTCACAACAATTAAATATCAAGTAAAAAGAGTGGCCGTGGCCACTCTTTTCTTAAGGATATGTTTTTTTAGTTACTAGTCAGCAGTAACTAACTAGGAATTATCGTACATATAGGGTAAATGCAATAAATATATTAAATCAATTTTTCTGGTCACTTTACTTGTTTAATAACTATAGTTATGCTAGAGTAACCGTGGTTAGAGAGGTCTAACTTGGAGGTAAACAATGAATAAATATCTAATTGAGAAAGTATATGGACGTGAAATTATTGATTCTCGTGGGAATCCTACAGTAGAAGCAGAAGTGACACTTGCGGATGGTACAGTAGGACGTGCTGCAAGCCCTAGTGGTGCTTCTACAGGTGAATTTGAAGCATTAGAACTAAGAGATAACGATCCTAAGAAGTTTGGTGGTAAAGGTGTTTCTAAGGCAGTCGAACATGTGAATAATGAAATTGCGAAAGCAGTCATTGGTGCAGATGCAAGAGATACATATCATGTTGATAAACTAATGATTGAAGCAGATGGTACAGAAGATAAATCTAACTTTGGTGCCAATGCGATTTTAGCTGTTTCTTTAGCGGCTGCTCAGGCTGCTGCTAAGAGTGAAGGTATTTCTTTATACCGTTTCATTGGTGGTGTGAATGCGAATAAGCTTCCTGTCCCAATGATGAATATCTTAAATGGTGGTGCTCATGCAACTAATACTGTAGATGTACAGGAATTCATGATCATGCCAGTAGGTGCTGATAGCTTTAAAGATGCTTTAAGAATGGCGACTGAAGTATTCCATGCACTACAGTCATTATTAAAATCTAAGGGACTCGCTACTTCAGTAGGTGATGAAGGTGGATTTGCGCCAGACTTATCAACTGATGAAGAGACAATTGAAACTATTCTAGAAGCAGTTAAGAATGCAGGCTATGAACCAGGTAAAGACTTTGTACTTGGAATTGATGCTGCATCAAGTGAATGGAAGACTGATAAGAAAGGCTTCTATAAATTACCTAAGTCAGGTAAGACTTATACATCTGCAGAGTTAATTGCACATTGGAATTCTTTAGTTGAAAAGTATCCAATCTATTCATTAGAAGATGGTTTAGATGAAGAAGACTGGGAAGGCTGGACACTTATGACTCAGGAATTAGGAGATAAAGTGCAACTTGTAGGTGACGATTTATTCGTTACTAATACTAAACGTTTATCTAAGGGTATTGAATTAAAAGCGGGTAATTCTATCCTTATTAAGTTAAACCAGATTGGTACTCTTTCTGAAACATTAGAAGCCATTAAGATGGCACATAACGCAAACATGACAGCCATCGTATCTCATCGTTCAGGCGAAACAGAAGATACAACTATTGCGGATTTAGCTGTTGCACTCAATGCAGGTCAAATCAAGACGGGTGCTCCTAGTAGAAGTGAAAGAGTGGCTAAATACAATCAGTTACTTCGTATTGAAGAAGCTTTAGGTGATAGTGCAGTTTATCCAGGTATTAAGACATTCAAGTTCAATAAGTAAGGCAGAGAAATCTGCCTTTTTTATTTCTCTTTTAATTCGTTTGTGTTATGATATATGAACATATTTTCGGGGGAATTATTATGAAACATTTTAAAAGAGGAGTACTTCTCACTTTAATTGGTGGAACATGCTGGGGATTTTCAGGTGCAAGCGGACAGTTCTTATTTACTCATTATCAAGCCAATCCTATGTGGCTCACATCTATGCGTATGTGTTTTGCAGGATTATTGATTACACTATTTGGCGCATTGACACAAAAAGAAGCGATGAAACGTTTAGTAAGTCAAAAGAAAGACTTGCTTAAAACATTTGGTTTTGTTTTAATGTTGTGTCAGTTTACTTATTTACAGGCTATTAATACATCTAATGCGGGAACGGCTACAGTATTACAGTATCTTTCACCAATTTATATCATGATCTTCGTTTGTCTTACATCGAAGAGATTACCAAATAAGATTGAAGCGTTATGTATTGTTTTAGCCTTAGGTGGTGCCTTTGTGATTGCGACACATGGTCGTTTAAATGGCTTAGCACTTACTCCAACAGGATTATTCTGGGGAATATTCTGTGGTTTTACAGCTGCTGCATATTCTATCTATCCTAAGCGTCTGATGGCAGTCTATGGTAGTGTACCAGTCACAGGTATTGGAATGTTATTTGGTGGTATTGTGCTATTATGTGCAGGCAAGACATGGACTCTTGTACCTGCATTAGACTTAGCTGGAGTACTTGCGACAATAGGTATAATAGTCATTGGTACAGCAGTTGCCTTTACATTGTATTTACAGGGAGTTGTAGATATTGGACCAGTCAAAGCAAGTATGATTGCAAGCATTGAACCTGTTTCAGCTACATTATTTGCCTTTGTATGGTTATCTACATCGTTTAAGGGTATTGATCTTGTTGGTTTTGCGATGATTCTTGTGACAATCTTCTTATTAGCTCTTCCTAGTAATCAAGTATCAAATTCATAACTATTACATATATTTTGTAATATAATAGTATTAGGGAGTGGTTATTATGAAGAAGTTAAAGAAGGGGATTCCATTTCTCATTTATATGATGATTTGGTCTTTGTATATATTATTTGCCTGGTCAAGAACACATCCAGGACAGATTATTGAAGTGTCATTGTTTATTTTATATTTAGTATTGCCTGCATCCGCTTTTATTATATCAGTATTCTATGGTCAGTCAGATCATCGTGCTATTTACTTACTTACATTATTCTTTGGTATGATGGAGCTACTTGGCTGTTATCTTAGCTTTATTCATGTATCATTAACTGATATAGAAAAGATTCTTGCACCAAGTCCAGAAATTGTATTATATGGTGTATTTCCATCATTGCTTGGAATAATGATTGGACAATATATAAACAAACAGAACCGCTACAATATCTAGCGGTTCTTTCTTATAGTTCTTTATCGTTAAGAATAGAGATTGTACTTCTATATGAGATGATTAAGACAATGAGTACAATGAAGGCATATATTCCAATGAGTAGGAATGCTGAAATTTGACTCATCAACATGCCTACTGAAGTTGCACCACTTGCGGCTGCAAGAAATAAAACAAGCATCAACATTAAGACAATAATAGTTGCCTTTTCACGACCGTATTTCATCATTACGGGAATCGTGATAGAAATATATATGAATGCGGAAAAGAGCATGGCAAACTGGACAATCACTGCTTCTAAGTTAATATGAGCTGCGGAACTTATAAGGAATGCAATGAGCCATGATATGAATGTAACAGTGAGTGCATAGATATATTTCTCTAAACAGTACTCTTTCTTGCTGAAAGGCAGGGCAAAGAGATAACTCATCTCATTGTGATACATATCATAAGAAAATGAATTGAAGACAAGTCCTGTTCCCATGAATGTAAGATAACTAGAAATACACGCAAATCCAGAATTTGCATAAGCCATAATCAGACAGATTACAACAATCATTACAATATACTTTATTTGAGATTTAAGTAATAATAAATCTTTTTTGAGTAGTCCTTTCATAAGCGTTCACCTTTCAATAGAACAGGAATCATAGTATCAATATGATTCTGTTCTATTACAATTGTAGGATAGTTTTCACTATAGAACTGTCTTTCATTTGTAAGACAGGAATAACCAAATGGTTCTTTCATTACTTCCAGCAGATAATCTTTATCTAAGTTTTCATAATCTTCTTTAGATACCTTTAACACGCCATATTGAGACAGAAGTGTATCCATTTCTTCATGCATGATGATCTGCCCATGATCAATTACATAAAGATCATCACATAATGATTCTAAATCACTCGATATATGAGAAGAAATAAGAATAGTACAATCTTCCTGTTCCATGTAATCTCTCAGTATATCAAGTATTTCATCTCTAGTAAGAACATCAAGTCCTGCAGTTGGTTCATCTAAGATCAGCAACTGTGCATGATGTGTTAATGCAATAATGATATTGAGTTTTGCTTTCATACCTGTAGAGAATGTACGAACCTTCTTATCTAAAGGGATATTAAAACGCTGACAATAAGAATGAAACAAATCGTCGTCAAAACGTTTATAAGTACATTTAAGAATACTGATTATATCGGATACAGTAAAGAATTCACTGAATCCTGTTTCACTTAATACGACACCAATATCCTGTTTATCAGGTATCTGTATGTTTCCTTCATCAATAGGATTAATACCAAGAATACTTTTAAATAATGTACTTTTACCAGCACCATTCATTCCTATAATTCCAGTAATAATACCTTTAGGAATATTTAAACTACACTCAAGAGTAAATGAGCCATAACTCTTTTTTAAATGATTAATGTGAATCATAAATATCCTCCATAACAAGAGATAACATGTCCTGCATTTCCTGATAAGTAATGCCAGAACATTTCCCTTTTTCTATAGCGCAAGATAATAGTTCTTCTGTTTCTTTTAAACAATTTTCTTTTACTTCATTTTGAGAAACCTCTAACACATAGCTTCCTTTTCCATGAACAGTTGTTGTATAGCCTTCTTTTTCCAAGAAATCATAGGCTTTCTTCACAGTTAAAGCACTGATTTTTAATTCTTTAGATAAAGCACGTACTGAAGGGAGTGCTTCATTAGGAGATAACTGATTAGAGAGTATTGCTTCTTTAATGGCTTCTACAATTTGTTCATATATAGGAATCATTGACGAATGATTAATGATAATATGCATATCTCTTCCTCCTATAAACAGTATATAACAGTATATAACACTGTGCAATATAAAATTCAAATTTTGAAAATAATAAGCATAATCTTATAATATTTGATAGTATACTTTTGAAAACAAGGAGGACATAATAATGAGTTTTAGAGAAGACTTTTATTGGGGTGGCGCAACTGCGGCCAACCAGCTAGAAGGTGGATGGCAGGAAGGTGGAAAAGGTATTTCCTGTCCTGACGTATGTACTGGAGGAACAGCAACAGTAAGTAAACGCATTACACCAGTATTAGAAGAAGGTACTTTCTATCCTTCACATGATGCGATTGATCATTATCATCGTTTTAAAGAAGATATCGCATTATTTGCAGAAATGGGATTCAAGATGTATCGTTTCTCAATTGCATGGACTAGAATCTTCCCTAATGGAGATGAAGAAACACCTAATGAAGCAGGTTTAAAGTTCTATGAAGAATTAATTGATGAATGTCGTAAATATAATATTGAACCATTAATTACTATTTCCCATTATGAAGTACCATTAACTTAACTAAGAAATGGAATGCCTGGCAGATCGTCGTATGATTGACTGTTACTTAAACTTCTGTAAAGCAATTTTTACTAGATATAAAGGTAAGGTAAAATACTGGTTGACTTTCAATGAAATCAACTCAGCGACTACACCAATGGGTGGTTTCTTATCACAGGGTATTTTAAATGAAATCAAGACAATGAATTTCATGGAACAGGTAGATAATCCTCAGAATCGTTTCCAGGGATTACATCATCAGTTTGTGGCAAGTGCACTTGCAGTTAAAATGGCTCATGAAATTGATCCTAACTATCAGGTAGGATGTATGCAGATTATGGCCACTAGCTATGGTTTGACATGTGATCCTCATGATCAGATTGTGAACCAGGAAAAGAATCATTTAATGAACTGGTTCTGTTCAGACGTACAGTGCCGTGGTGCTTATCCAAACTATATTAAGAGATACTTTAAAGAAAATAATATCAACATCGTTATGGAAGAAGGCGATGAAGATATCTTAAAGGCTGGTCCAGTTGATTTCTATACATGTTCTTATTATATGTCTAATTGTCAAACAGCAGATAAGAGTAAAGAAGCAGGTTCAGGTAATATCCTAGGTGGTGTATCAAACCCATATCTTAAAGCAAGTGACTGGGGTTGGCAGATTGACCCAATCGGTTTAAGATATTCATTAAATGAAATCTGGGATCGTTATCAGAAACCAATCTTTGTCGTAGAAAATGGCTTAGGTGCATATGACAAGATTGATGAAGATGGTAAAGTACGTGATGACTATCGTATTGATTACTTAAGAAGTCATATTGAACAGATGCATGAAGCAGTATTAGATGGTGTTGATTTAAGAGGTTATACTCCTTGGGGATGTATTGACTTAGTATCGGCTTCTACTGGTGAAATGGCTAAACGTTATGGTTTCATCTTTGTAGAAAGATATGATGATGGGACAGGTGACTTCTCTAGACGTAGAAAAGAATCGTTCTACTGGTATCAGAAGGTCATCAAAACAAATGGGGAAGATTTAAAATAATATGAAAAAGAAGGACTATGAATTTTATAGTCCTTCTTTAATGTTTATGTCTTTTTTGTTTGACTGAATTACCTTCTTCAGGTCCTTTGAAATCTACAAGAGATCCTAAATCACAGACTTTAAATCCAGCTTTGACTAATTTTCTTGCACCTTCATGTGCAGTGCCAGCTGCAAGGGCATAAACATAATATATTGCAGTAGGATCAAGATCTTTTTTTTGCATGCTGATCAATTAATCTTGCAGGATAACATTGTGCATCAACTGGATGTCTGACATCAAACTTTAAATCATCATCTACACATAGTAGAATAATATTCATATTATTTTGAAATTCTTCATAAGCATGATTGATTTCTAGTGTTTGTACTGCTTCTTTACGTTTAAAAAACATAGACTCACCTCACTTATACAATAATATCATTTTCTTATGCATTTTACTATTGCTTTTTAGAAATTGGTATGGTAATATAAACAAGCAGTCTAACTTAGGGCTTGGTCCAATGGTAGAACATCGGTCTCCAAAACCGTTGATACGGGTTCGATTCCTGTAGCCCCTGCCATCTGTAAACAACGAACATTAATTTGTTCGTTTTTTTTTATTTAATTTTATGTTTATTTATTTAATACCCCTGTCATTGTGGTATAATATAGTTATGAAAGGGGTTACAATTTATGGCAAAAACTTTAGCATGTATCGTAACAGATCCAGTAGGCTTATATGCGACACCTGCAATGGATCTTATCGAAGTCGCAAAGACTTTCGACAGTGACTTTACCTTAACTTATTCAGGTAAAACCGTGAATCTTAAATCGACGATGGGTGTTCTTTCATTAGGTATTCCAACAAAGGCAAAGATTGTGATTACTGCCGATGGAGACGATGAAGAAACAGCTATTGAAGCAGTACATGAAAAAATGAAAGAATTAGGTATTATCGGATAAAGAATGCATGATGCATTCTTTTTCTTTTTTATGTATAATAGGCGTAAGGAGTTGATGGTATGAAACCGATGATGTGTTTTGATGTGGATGGTACTATTAGAGGTACGACAGATGAACATATAGTATATGATTCGACGATTCTTGCACTTAAGAAATTAAAGGAAGCAGGATATCCGATCGTTGTTTCAACAGGAAGAGGAAGAGACTCTTTCTTACGTACTGGTATACAGGATATTGCCGACTGGGATGGATTTGTGTTTAATAACGGTCAGTTGATTACAGATGGGAAAGGCAATGTAATCAATGTCCATCATTTTAAGAATGAGGATGTTATTCGCACAATTGCGAAAGCAGATGAATTGAATCTTGCAGTAACTTTAAAAAAGGAACATCGTATTATCACAAAGGAACCAGATGAGTATGTCTTAGAGACACAGCGTTATTTTGGAAACCAGATCGGTCCTGTAGAAAAGTATAACGGGACAGATCTTGTAGATATGATGATTATCTATGGTCCTAAAGGGTGGGACTATAAACCATTTCTTGATTTAGAAGGTATTTCTGTATTGCCAGGCTTATCCTGCTTTGCGGATGTTGCCATTGCAGGTGTATCTAAAGCAACAGGTATTATGGAATTAGGAAAGGTATTGGGTAGTGATCATTATGTATGTTTTGGTGATTCACAGAATGATATAGAAATGATGAAGCATGCCTCAACATCAATTTGTATGGGTAATGGTGATGCAATGACTAAAGCGGAAGCAGATTATGTAACTGCAGACATTGATGATGATGGTATTTATAAAGCTTGTATTCATTTTGGATATATAAAGGAGTAGAGGAAAATGACATTAAAAGAAGCATATGAAACAGGTAGAGATTTAGATGTGTATGTAGATAGTGAAATGGCTGATCAGGATTCACATAGTTTTGATGATTTATGGCAGTCTATTTATGATATTGTACAGGTTGCAGTAGGGGGTATTGTAGAAGAAGATCCTGAAGAATTAAAAAAAGCCATTGAATGGCTTAAGGAAACACAGGATAAAACAGAAGCCTATAAGACTTTAGATATCCCATTTGAGGTAGAGTAATGAAAGTAGTAGATATGCATTGTGATACACTTTATGAGATGGAAAAGAATCACCTCTCATTAAGTGAAAATAATTTAAATATTGATTTAAAAAAGATGGAAGAAGGAGATTATCTTTTACAGAACTTCGCAATCTTTACTGAACTAAAGAAAACAGCTGATCCAGTCGATCATGTGATGAAATGTATTGATTATTTCTATCAAGAAATGAGAAAGAATAAGGACAAGATCCAGCCAGTTACAACTTATGATGAAATCATGGAGAATACACATAATGGTGTTATGAGTGCGCTGCTTACTATTGAAGAAGGGGCAGTTATTCATGAAGATTTGTCTTATTTAAGAAACTATTATCGTTTAGGTGTACGTATGGTGGCCTTAAGCTGGAACCATGTCAATGGACTCACATATCCTAACTTTGATATGAATGATGATACATATGGTTATCATACATATGATGATGTTCATGGTCTCACTGATGCAGGAAAAGCCTATATTAAAGAGATGGAAGATCTCGGTATGATTATTGATGTGTCTCATATGTCAGATAGATGTTTCTATGATGTGTTAGATGTCGTCAAGAAGCCTTTTGTGGCATCTCATTCTAATGCACGTGCTGTATGTCCTCATGCTCGTAATATGAGTGATGATATGATTTTAAAACTTGCACATCGTGGTGGTGTTATGGGGCTTAACTATGCTGCTGGTTTCTTAGGTGAGAATGCGGAAAAGTCACGCATTGAAGATATGGTGAAGCATATTCTTTATATCAAGGACTTAGCAGGTATTGATTGTATTGGCTTAGGTTCTGATTTTGATGGTATTTCACAAAATCTAGAAATGAAAAATGCGTCTTATTTACCTCGATTAGAAAAGGCATTGAGAGACGCAGGATTGACAACTGAAGAAATTGAAAAAGTCTTTTATAAAAACGTATTACGCGTTTATAGAGAAGTCTTGAAATAGAAAAATGACAGGCCGTATATGATGGGGAAGCCTGTCATTTTTCTTTTAATAACTTTTTGGGGGAGAAGTTATGTAGTCACTTGGGAGTATCCGTGAACTACGTATATCAATATAATGGAGAATTGTGAACGTAATATGAATACAGTTAATATTTATGTAAAATAGTGCACATGTCTTTCTTTTTTTAATTCTGAAAATATTATATAATAATATACATAAATAACATGAAGGAGAGAAAGTGTGAAAACAAAAATCAATCAAAACGTATAAAAAAAGACGAAACTTAAAAAACAAGTTTTGAAATAAATTTTAGAAAAAAATAGAATAATTTGA
>ENA-OQEN01000174-OQEN01000174.1-human-gut-metagenome-genome-assembly--contig:-NODE-174-length-28309-cov-5.184763_pt1 | contig 28309 bp, 27 predicted proteins | sample MGYA00242791_ERZ504627 | MGnify/ENA primary metagenome ERZ504627 (study PRJEB26092, sample SAMD00036316) | human gut metagenome | host: Homo sapiens | study: EMG produced TPA metagenomics assembly of... | reverse complement strand
TACTAAATTAGCTGGATTTGAATATACAAAAAATATACATCCAAATCTAGTAAAAAATGGGATTCCTTTATTTAAAGGAAAGAATATTCAAGCTGGCTACTTGATAGAACGTTTCGAATCATATATACCGGAAAAAATTTCCGATATGCTTCCTCGTAGTCAAATCTCATCTAAGTGTTTGTTGGTCCCTTATGTAGGGACTATTGGAAATATCGCTATTTTTAATGGTAAGTATAAAGCACATTTAGGATCAAATGTTGGAAAAATAGAAGTATTTAACAATAATGAGATTCATGTCTTAGAAGAATATGTTTTGGCATATTTGAAAAGTTATACAGGGTATATTGAGCTTACAAAAACAAAGAAAGCAACTGCTCAGTCTAGTATTTCTATTGACGCAATCAGGAAGGTAATGTTTCCACTACCACCGCTTGCCGAGCAGCACCGCATCGTCGCCAAGCTCGAAGAACTCCTTCTGCTCTGCCAGCAGCTGGCCAGCCAATCCTAATCGCCACTATAGCCAACTGCCCCGCATCTCAGGCAGAAATGACAACGTCCATACATAGCACCAAACAGAAAACGCCATCGGAACGCAACGATTCCGATGCGTTTTCTTACTTGAGCGTGATGATTTCACGGGAACATTCGCCGCGATAATCACCGCTCCAGCTTTCTTCAAATTCGGTGTATGGTGTAAACTTATCGATTAAGTCATAGCCTCTTCCGTCAGCCTGCGGCTGCCACCTTCCCCGTGCGCGGGGAAGGCTTTTGTCGGCTTAGAGGCCGAAGGCGTAGCCGGTCAGGGCCATGGAGCCGAGGTTACGAACATTGTTGAAGGTGTAGGGGGACTCGCCTCGGGAGGCGCCGAGGATGTAGAGAAGCGGTAGGAAGTGGTCGGGCGTCGGGACGGCGTAGTCGGCATCAGGGTAGCGGTGGAAGTCGATGACGGCTTCGTCATCACGCGCCTCGATGGCCGACTTGATGGCTGCATCGAAGCGGTCGGCAGCGGGGTTGCCGTGCTCGTTCTCCCATTCGACGCGGCGCAGGTTGTGGACGACGTTGCCGCTGCCCATGATGAGATAGCCCTTCTCGCGAAGGCTGGCGAGCTTTTGGCCGAGCTCGTACGACTGGCGCGCGTCGATGAGGCCGTTGACGGAGAGCTGGACGACGGGGATGTCGGCCTGCGGGAAGATGTGGACGAGGATGCTCCAGGTGCCGTGGTCGATGCCCCAGCTGTCGTCGATTTCGACGTCTGTGCCGAGCAAGTCGGTGACCGCGCGCGTTAGGTCGGCGCAGCCTGCGGGCTCGTACTTGAGGGCGTAGAGCTCTGGCGGGAAACCGTACATGTCGTAGACCTGGCGCGGCTTTGCGGCGCTCTGCACGAGCGTGCCGCGCGTGTACCAGTGCGCGGAGACCATCAGGATGGCCTTGGGCTTGCCGAACTCTGCAAGGATGCGCTCGCCGAGGCGGCGGTAGGTTTCGGTCAATTCGTTGTGGTCGAGTGCGATCATCGGGCTGCCGTGGCCGACGAAAATAGCGGGCATCTTTTTCATGGCGTTTCCTCTTTTCTCGTTGGATTCTCTATAAAAGTATGATTTCTGTACTTACGCTCTTGTTTATATTATAAGGATAGGGTAGAATATTGACAAGAAGGTAATTTTGCTTGACTAGGTATCAAGTGCTTGCGTATTGGAGGATTCATATGGCGAAAGATTTGTTTGGCATCTGCCGTTTGTGACGTCGCAGAAGATCTTGCAGGGGAAGTGGGCAATCCTTGTGCTGCACGAGCTGAGTCAGGGCACGCGGCGCTTCAATGAGCTCGAGCGTGGCTTGCAGATCACGCATGCGACGCTGTCCTCGCAGCTCAAGTCGCTCGAGCGCGAGGGCATCGTGCGCCGCACGGTCTATCCGGAGGTGCCGCCGCGCGTCGAGTACAGCCTGACGGACATCGGCCGGAAATTCGCGCCGGTGCTCGAGAGCATCCGGGCATGGGGGACGGACTACATCGACTACCTGCATGCCAACCGACCGAAAGTCGGCTGATCGTCGGACGGTCGGACCGTCCGACTGCCGACTGATGGGCAGCAGTCCGACTGCTGCCCTATCCATTTGGTCCATAGATCCTGTTCTCAAAAAGAGGCCCGACTTGCCGGGAGAGATGGCGAGTCGGGCCTTTCTTGGATGGTTCGGGGCATCGAGGGGGATTCGCTGCTCCCGTTTGAGCCATGTTTTTGTCGGGGGAGCAGTCGGGAGGGGGATGCCCGCTGCTCCCATGAAGTCTATAAGTCGATGGATCCGGTAGGACAAAAGGATGGTATGGTGTCAGTTGTTGTCTTTTGGCATCTCTTCGAGCGTCAGGCTTGCCTTGCGCTCCTGGTTGCCGCGCTGAATGGTCAGCTCGACTTTGTCGCCGACGTTGTGCTCGGCAATCTTGGCGCGCAGGTCGGAGACGCCCTTGATCTCTGTGCCGTCGATGGCGGTGATGACATCACCCTTGCGCAGGCCTGCCTTGTCGGCCGGGCCGCCGGGGACGACCTGGAAGAGGTAGACGCCCTTCTTGAGGTTCAGCTGGTAGCCGTAGCGCGCGGCGCTCTGCTGGTCAAAGATGGAGACGCCGAGGTAGGGGCGCGGCACGTAGCCTTTCTCCATGATAGCAGAGATGATGTTCTGCACGGCGTTCGACGGGATGGCGAGGCCGATGCCCTCGACGCCATTGGCGACGATCTTGGCACTGTTGATGCCGATGACCTTGCCGTCCATGTTGACGAGCGCGCCGCCGGAGTTGCCCGGGTTGATGGCGGCATCCGTCTGCAGGAGCTTGATGCGCGCGTCGCCGTCGCCGAGCGTGCGGTTGAGGCGCTGACGACGCCGCTCGTCACGCTGCCCTGGAACTCAAGGCCCATCGGGTTGCCAATGGCGATGACGGACTCGCCGACGACGGTCGCATCGGAGTCGCCGAAGTCGGCCGTCGGCAGGTTGCCGTCATCGACCTCGACGACCGCGAGGTCCGTCAGCGCATCGGCGCCGACGAGCTTGCCCGGCAGGCTGCGGCCGTCGGCAAGCGAGACGATGAGCTCGTTTGCACCGTCGACGACGTGGTTGTTCGTCACGATGTAGCTCTTGCCGCCGTCGTTCTTGAAGATGACGCCGGAGCCGACGCCCTGACTCTCGACCGGATTGTTGAAGAAGTCGCGTGCGACGGCCTTGTTGGTGATGCCGACGACGGACGGGCCGACGGCGGCCGCGGCGCGGACGGTCGGCGTGTTGCGCGCATCGGACAGGTTGTCGAGGTTGCCTGCTGCGTCTGCTGCGTGCTGCTCGAGGCGCTGCTCTTCGACGGCGTCTGTGACGAGCCGCAGCCGGCGAACGCCGTGGCCGACAGTGCGACGGCCAATGCAATGGCGAGCTTCTTGGATTTATTGGCATTCAGTTTCTGAAAGAACGATTTCATGGTATTCCCTCCAATCAATCGGGCAATCGGACGGAAGAGTCGGGGGATTGGCGATTGGTGCTAGTCGAGCTTTACGGCATCTTTTTGTTATCTTGAGGATACGACGCGCAGAAGGAAATCAGCTGAAAAGGCGCGTTTTTTTTCTCAGAATCCGATGCATCGACGGTCCGACCATCAAACGATGCGCCTTTTATGCGAGTCGCCCATCGAAAAAGTCCAGTGCTGGACTTTTTGGACGGGCGACTCTTTTACTGCTGTTCTGCGTACTCGGGGAAGGCGATGGAGTTCTCTTTGAAGATGTGGATGAAGACATCGTCGAAGAGCTCTTCCATGACCGTGTAGGTGCGGCGGAAGGTCGGGCAAGCATCAGCCGGCGGCGTGAAGTTGTCCGTGAGCTCCTGGATATCCTTGATGATGTCGCCGGCGCGTGTGCTCATTCTCGAGCTCCTGCACGAGGCGAGCGTCTTCTCGTCCGGGTGCGGATGCTGGCGCATCAGCGGGAAGACGAGCTGCTCTTCCTTGGCGAAGTGCTCTTCGAGCTCGGCCTTGAGGCCTGCATAGAGGTGGTGGAGGCGCGTGAGCATCTCGCCGTGGTGCGGGTAGTGGACGATGAGGATCTTGTTGAGCAGCTGCTCCGTCTCGGCCATGAGCTGGCGGTCCGTGACGTGGTGCGTCGCCTCGAGGTCATCGAGCATCTCGAGGACCGTCAGGTCCTTGAACGACTCGATGTCGGCGTGCACGTCCTTCGACTTCGTCGGACGGGCCGCGACTGCATTGAGGTCAGCGAGGAACTTCTCGACATCGAGCCCCTTCTCGCGGACGGCGATGGAGATGGCGTCGTGACCGCCGCAGCAGTAGTCGAGGTGGAGGTTATTGAGGAAGCCGATCGTGTTCGGGTGCGCCTTGACGACGTCGGCCAGTGTCATATCTTTTGTGATCATGGGTATCGCTCCTTTATCTTCGCTGTGCCTTTGTTCTCGTGTGTGTTTTTCTATCAATCCCATTTGATTCTTGTTCTCTGTTCTTGGAACATCTTCAGTATAAGGGGAGAAGGGGACCTTCTTCTGTAACATCTGGTACAGGACAAAAAGTGGCCCGAAAAAGTCGGGAATGGACTTTTTCGGGCCTTCTTATGGGTACGGCTTGACCGGCAGCGTTCATGCATCCGTTTCCTGATGCTGATGGCGTGTCTTATGGTGCTCTACTTTCTCTTTGTACATGTGGCAGTCGGCTTCGGCGAGGACGGTGTCGATGTTGGCGGCAGGCAGAGCTGCCATGGAGAAGCCGAGGGAGATGCTGATGCCGGCGACGCGGAAGCGGTCGTGGAGCCTGTCGTTGATGGCGCTCGCCTCCTGCTCGTCCTGCACGGCCTCGATCATGAGGAATTCATCGCCACCCATGCGGAAGACGGCGTTCGTCGGGCAGCTGTGCACAAAGACGCTTGCTGCCGACTGGATCAGGCGGTCGCCTGCATCGTGGCCGAGTTTGTCGTTCGTCTCCTTGAGGCCGTTGAGGTCGCCGAAGAAGAAGGCGTACATCCCACTCGGCAGGTCCTTGAGGGCGTCGAGCAGGCCGCGGCGGTTCATGACGCCGGTCAGCGGGTCGACTTTGCTCAGGCGGTCGATGCGCTGCATGAGATTGCGGTTGCGCAGTAGGATGGAAAAGAAGCGGGCGAGCGCGCGCAGCAGCGGCAGGGCTTTCTCCATCTGCTCGGGGGCCGGATTGACGACTTCGAGGTAGCCGTAGATGTGGTCGTCGAGGCGCAGGCGTGCGAAAATCAGGCGCTGGAGGTTCGGTAGGCGTGGCGCATAGCCTGACTCGTGGCAGAACTGCTCGACGTCGTCGATGGTGAAGACGGGCTCTCTGATGAAGCGCTCGTAGAGCGGCTGGATATCCTCGCGCGGGAAGGGCTTGATCTTGCGCGAGAACGGCACGGTCGTCTGCGTTTCCCAGAGGTAGGAGAAGTGAATGCTTGTGCCGATCTCTTCGGCAATCAGGACGTGGTCGGCGCGGAGCAGGCCGCCGAGTCGGTTCATCATCTTGCGGAGGCCGTTCTCGGGATTGAGCTCGTACATGCCCGCGCGGATGATGTCGTTGACGGAGAGCTCCTGGAACAGGACCTGCTCATTTGTCTTGTGGCGCTGCATGTAGTAGTCGAGATCGATGCAGAGACAGAAATGGCAGGGCTTGCCGTTCCACGGGACGAGTGTATGGCAGAGGAGACGAGCCGTGGCCGTGACGGGATTGTGGTAGATGTTCGTGAAGCATGCATTGGGCCGGAGCTTGTCTTCGTAGCAGATCTCGCAGACGGCATTGTTGCCCGCTAGTGTCTTGTAGCAGGTCTTCCCCGTCAGCGGCGCATCGGGCAGCAGGCCGAGCTCTTGGCGCTGGGCCTGGTTCATGTAGAGGAGCTCGTGCGTATCGGGGTCGATGATGACCACGCTGAACTCCATCTTGTCGAAGAGCTCCCGCGGGAAGACGAGGCTGTCGTTGCTGTAGAGCTGTACGCCGTAGAGCTTCTCTTCGGCCCGATGCAGGCGCTGGACCAGGAGGCGCAGCAGGCCGTCGATGCTGCGGACCTCGGAGCCGTGGCCCTTGGCGTAGTGCAGGAAGAGGTGGCAGGGATGGCCGTCGACGGCTTCGATATCATGGACCTCCTGTACGAGCTGCAGCAGGGCCTGCTGGATGGAGGCATCTTGCTGCGTCTTGGAAAGGATGAGGAAGCAGCAGCTGCCGATGCGGGCGATGCTGCAGGCGGCTGGCAGGTGCTGTTGGAGGAGCGCGACGATTTTCTGCAGCAGATGCTGTCGGAAGCCCTTGCCGTACTTCATGCCGATGGCGTCAAACTCCGGCACATCGACGAGCGTCGCCGTGTAGTCGTCGCCGTGCAGCCGGAACTCGTCGGCGTACTGCAGGCCGTCCATGAGCATGCCGCTGTAACTGAGGAGTCCTGTCTCCTCGTCGATGAGGCCGAGCGAGAGGTCCTGCTTGCGGCGTTCGGGCGCGTCCTCGAGTGAGTTGATGCGGATGAAGACGCCGACGACCTGCCCGCTCTCGCGGATGGGGGATTCGAAGGTGCGGATCTCCTGGATGCGGTGGCCGATGCTCAGGTATTCCTGCACGTCGAGCTGCGGCTCGCCCGTCTGCATGACCTTCTCCTCGGTCTCCTGTGCGTGCGTCGTGTGCAGCAGCCAGCCGAGCTCGGCGTCCGTCTTGCCGAGGATCTCTGCGACATCCTTGACGCCGCGCCCCTTGAGGAACGCCTTGCTCGCCCCGCGGAAGCGGTGCTGGCGGTCCTTCCAGAAGAACTCGATGCCCAGGTCGTCCATGAGGACATGCCAGATGGAGGCCGTCAGCGTGTCCGGCCCTGCGGCGAAGAACTCCTTCGAGAGGCCGTACGTCTCGAGCATCTGCCGGATGATGGCTTGGCGGTTCGGCTGGCGGCCCATAAAGTCCTTGCAGAGGCAGACGAGCATCTCGCGCGAGGTTGACTTGACGAGCGCCATGCTCGTGAAGTACAGCCAGGCGTAGCGGCCGTCGGCGAGCAGGATGCGGAACGGCGCCGAGAGGAAGGACTGCGGATTGCTAGCGGCCCGCTCGTAGAAGGTCTTGGGTCCGTAAAGGCGAGGAAGCGCTCGCGGTCGGATGGATGCACGTAATGGCCGGCGAACTGGCGCAGGCAGAGGCGACATTGTGGAACTGCGTGCCGACGCGGATGCTCGTCAGCGTCTCGATGATCTCCACGAGATTCTCGTCGAGGTTCAGGTACCAGATGGCATCGTAGGTCAGCAGCACATTGCGCAGGAGCCTGTCGAAACGGTGCGCGTTGGCATCGTCGAGCGCCTCCTCCGCGCTGATGTTGTAGAGCCCGACCTGGTAGATCGATTCTTTGTCCACCGTGGCAATCTCCTTGGCCTTGAGGCGCATGTACTGACCGTCATCGACGTACGTCATCGTCTCCCACTGGCCCGTCATCCGGAGCGGTCGGCGAAGCGGCGGAACTTCTCGTTCATCGGGAAGTAGGCTGAGCGCAGGTTGACGTTGACGCGCTGGACATCCCTCGTGCCGATGCTGTGCAGCGACTCGAGATAGAGCGTTGGCCTGCAGCATCGTCATCTCCTGCGTGTCATCGTGGACGATGGAAATCGGGATGGGCTGGTTGAGGTCGATGAGCCCGCCTGGTCAAAGAGCTGTGCCTCCGCGCGCGTCTCCACCTGCAGACCCTGGTCAAGCGCGTACTGGTGGAAGTCCTCGCACGGGATGGGCTTGCCATAGTAGTAGCCCTGGATCTTCTCGCAGCCGATCTCACGCAGGAAGTCGCACTGCTCCTTTGTCTCCGCGCCCTCGGCCAGCGTGTGGATGTGGAGGTCCTTGGCCATGCTGACGAGGGACTTGAGGATCTTGCGGCTCTTCTCCGTGAACGGATGCAGGAACTTCATGTCGAACTTTATCGTGTCGAAGTCGTAGTCCTTGAGCACATTGAGCGAGGAATAGCCGCTGCCGAAATCGTCGAGCAGCACGGGATAGCCCCCCTGCTGGAAGCGGCGGATGCCGTCAAGTACCGGTTCCATCTTGTCGACGAGTGCATTTTCCGTGACCTCGACCTGCAGGAGGCCGAGCGGCAGATCGTATTTCTCGCGGATGGCCTCCGTCGTGGCGAACGGGTCCTGCAGGATGAAGTCGAGGCGCGAGAGATTGACCGAGACGGGCAGCGCAGGCAGGCCCTGATCGAAGCCCTGGCGCGTCATCTTGGCGACGGCGTTGAGGATGTAGGCGTCGAGCTTGTGGATGAGGTGGGCTTCCTCGAGCACGGGGATGAAGATAGCCGGCGAGATCATGCCGTACTGCGGCGACTCCCAGCGCGCGAGCGCCTCCGCGCCGACGAGCTTGCCCGTCAGCGTGCGGATGACGGGCTGCAGGTAGAGGCGGATGAAGCCTTTCTCGAGCGCCTGGTCCAGGTACTCGCGCACGTAGTTCTGCATCTTGTGGCGCAGGCCGAGCTCCTGCGTGTAGATGGCCCAGTGGCGCGAGGCATCCTTCTTGATGGTGTCGCAGGCAATCTTGGCCTCGCTGTCGAACGCGACATTGAGGTCCTTCAGCGAACGCGGTCCCGAGAGGAAGCGGATGCCCGCCTTCAGCGCGATGTTTGGGTTGCCGATATAGGCCTGCACGCGCTGGCAGGCCTTGTCGATGCGCGCCTGCACATTGGCCTCCTCTGCCAGGACCGCGAAGTTGTCCGCGCCGAGGTGGATGACCGGGCGATCCGGGAACACATCCTGCAGAATACCCTCGATGTGCTGCAGGCAGAGGTCGCCCTGCCGGAAGCCATGCGTGGCGTTGTAGAGGTGGAAATTCGTGATATTGAAAAAAACCGGGCAGGATTTGAGCAGGTGGTACTCCCGCCACTCCTGCTGCAGGATGTCCGCCGCATCCCGCAGGAATTCCTGCCGGCTCTGGTTCGCTATTCTCATAGTTGTGTCACCGCGTCCTTGTCTTGCCTTACCGTCCATGTGTTCGTGCGTTCCTGAATCATTTCGTAAAATCGTTTTCAATTTTATTTTAACACAAATAGAAAACAAAACGCTATCACACTGTTCTTTTTGCGGAAAAAAGTCCAGCGCTGGACGGTTTCGCCATCGGATACGTGACGACCTGAGCATATCGGAGCGATGAGAAAAGAATTGACATCTATCGGTAAAGACGTTATAAAGAAATTATCATGATTTGTCGACAGATTGAAAGTCGGCGTGAAAATAGGGAAGATAAGTAGAACATGTAAGAAAGGGAAGAAAGGAAGGATTACGATGCAACTGGCAATCCCCTATGACGACGGTCAGGTCTTCCAGCACTTTGGCCGCAGTGAGCAATTCAAACTCTATGAGGTGACCGACGGGACAGTCGGACCATCCCGCATCCTCGAGAACAACGGGGCCGGCCACGGCGCTCTGGTCACGCTGCTCGCGCAGGAACACGTCGATGTGCTGATCTGCGGCGGCATCGGCGCAGGCGCACAGAATGCCCTGAAGGAAGCGGGCATCCGCTTCTACGGCGGCGTACAAGGCGAGGCCGACAAGGCAGCAGCCGACTTTGCAGCGGGACGCCTTGCCTACGACCCTGCCGTCCACTGCGAGCATCACGGCGAAGGCCACGATCATAGTCATGGGCACAACTGCCACCATCAGGATTGAGAGGGGTGTATGGGCATGAAAGCAGATTGTGCCAACTGCAGGACGCATGCGTGCTACACCAAGGCCGTCAACTGCACGGGCGTGGATGAAGCCGATATCCTTGCAGCGTACTCAGAGGAAGAGCGCCGGATCATGAAGCGGCGGCCTATGTCGAGGGTACCTTCTACAGCAACATCACGCGGCTGGAGGAGACGGCGGAGTTTGCCAAGGCGATGGGCTATCACCGGCTCGGCCTGGCCTTCTGCATCGGACTCAATGCCGAGGCGCGCTACATCGCGCGTTTCTACACGAAGCAGGGCTTCGAGTGCTACAGCGTCTGCTGCAAGAACTGCAGCTTCGCCAAGAAAGAGCTCGGTCTCAAGCAGGTCAAGCCGGAGCTGGAGCATGAAGCCATGTGCAACCCGAAGTTCCAGGCAAATTTCCTTGCCGATAAGGGCGTGGAGCTCTTCATTTCCTGCGGGCTCTGCGTCGGACATGACGCGCTCTTCAACGCCGCCTGCCCCGGCCCCGTCACGACACTCGTCGTCAAAGACCGCCTGCTGGCCCACAATCCCCTCGGCGCCATCTACTCGCGCTACTGGAAGCGCAAGCTCGGCATCATGGATGAAGATGAAGTCTAAGCGCCAACAAAAAGTCCAGCGCTGGACGGTTTCGCAGGAAACTGCCCGCATAGGATAAGAAAGGCCATGCATCATACGATGCATGGCCTTTCGCTCGGTCTATCGGTCTATGGTTGGCAAAGCAGTGGTCAGAGCAGTGCCTCGATGTCTGCTGCGATGGCAGCCGGCTCTTTCGTCGGCTCGAAGCGCTTGACGACGTTACCCTCGCGGTCAACGAGGAACTTCGTGAAGTTCCACTTGATGCCGTCGCCTTCGAGGTACTCGGGGAAGTTCTTCTTGAGGACGTCCTCGAGTACAGCAGCATTTGGATGCTCTTTATCAAAGCCCTCGAAGCCCTTTTCCTTCGTGAGGTACTGGAAGAGCGGCTGTGCCGTCTCGCCGCGCACGTCGCCCTTCTCGAAGATCTGGAACGTCACGCCGTAGTTGTAGCGGCAGAACTGCTGGATCTCCTCGTTGCTGCCCGGGTCCTGTGCAGCGAACTGATTGCACGGGAAGCCGAGGATCTCGAGCCCCTTATCCTTGTAGGCGAGGTAGAGCTTCTGCAGGGCCTCGAACTGCGGCGTGAAGCCGCACTTGCTGGCCGTATTGACGATCAGCAGGACCTTGCCCTTGTAGTCAGCCAGTGACTTCTCCTTGCCCTGGCTCGTCTTGACGGTGAAATCATAGATACCCATGATGATCTTCCTTTCTCTTGTGTGCGCCATGCGCTTCTATGTCTTTGCGTTCACGGCGGCGCTCGGCCTGCCGCATGTCTTTCTCATTTCTATGGTTTCAGTATACGGGATGATTTACATTTTGTCAAATCAAATTTTGCAATACAAGAATAAATTTGAATCATCGTCGGATGGATATGGTATAATATTAACATATCGTATTATTTAGTCGGAGGGATACAAATGAAACAGACCTACAAAAAACTGGCCAGACTGCTGATGACGACGATGATGACCGGCGGGCTGATGCTTGCAGGACAGACGGGTATGGCCGCGCCTGCGCAGCCGACGGTCAATGTGGACGCGGCGACGAAAGGCATGCCGAACCATGTCGCGAGCAAGGTGCTCGATGTCAAGGCCGATAAGACAGAAGTCGGACTGATCTCGAACGTCGTCTACGAGCAGGTGCCGAGCCGTGGCTATGCGAATGTGCCGATGCAGATGGACATCCTGCAGCCAAAGACGCAGGCGAAGAAACCGGCCATCCTCTTCGTGACGGGTGGCGGCTTCATCAACGCCAATAAGGACAATGGCATCCAGCTCCGCATGCACCTCGCGGAGCACGGCTATGTGGTCGGCAGCATCAACTACCGCGTCGCGCCAACAGCGAAGTTCCCAGAGCCGCTTGAGGATGTCAAAGCGGCCATCCGCTTCCTTAAGGCGAATGCCGACCGCTTCGGCATCGATCCCGCGCGCGTCGGCATCGTCGGCGGCAGCGCTGGTGGCTACCTGACCGCCATGGCCGGCACGACGAGCGGCACGAAGACGTTCGACAAGGGTGAGAACCTCCAGGTCACGAGCGACGTCAAGGCAGCCGTCGACCTCTACGGCCTGTCCGACCTCACGCAAGTCGGCTCCGACTACTCCGAGGAAGTCCAGGCGAAGCACCGCTCCGCCGGCGCGACGGAAGCCTCTGGGTCAACGGCTCGCCTGTCTTCGGCGGCCGTGACGGCGGCATCCTCGCCGACAAGAAAGCAGCCGAGGCCGCCAATCCCATCCACTACATCAGCAAGACGAGCGCCCCGATGCTCCTGATGCACGGCACCGCCGACAGCGTCGTCTCCCCGAGCCAGACCGACCTGCTCTATCAGGCCCTGCAGCAGAACGGCATCCCGAGCGAGCGCTATCTCGTCACCGGCGCGCACACGGCGGCAAATACTGGGTCCAGGAGCCGTGCTCAACGTCATCACCAACTTCTTCGACCGCTATCTCAAATAATGTTTCACTGTCCCCTGATTGATAGGAATCATTCTAATCAGTCAGGGGACTTCTGTCATGCCTGTCATCAGTAGCAGAAATGCCAGCAACATGATATACTCATATCGGCGGTCGATGAGTTGGCCTTCCCTTCTAAAGGGGGTGGTGCTCATGACGAACGAAGAGCTCGCATTGTTGCTGGCATTTCTTCAACTAGTCGTTAGCATTATCGCGTTGCTGAAGTAGTTCAGCGCACAAGGTCTTGCAACGGAACACGGCGCTTTCTTCAATCTTGGTAAGAAAGAGAAGGCTGACGGTTCCTAAGCATCGGCCGCTTTTCCTTACAAGATCAACGCTATTATTATTATACCACAATGCAGTCTTTAGGGACAATATGTGACCTAAATGGGGACGGATTGTGACCTGGAAGCTCCGAAAAGGTGGAAAGCTACCGTTTTCATGTCCCTTAATCCTAAATAAAGCGGAACTACTAAGGAGATAGAACAAGGTTACATGGGGTTCGGCAGAGCAACTAGGTCACATTTCGTCCCCTTTTGAGGATGTTGCGGAGCTGGTACCAGCAAGTTCGATGAAAATAGATAGATGCTATGAGAGAAAGCAAGCAAGCCGTAGGCTGTGGATAACAGCCTTGTGCTTTGCTTGCTTTTAGCATTAATGCTTTCTATGCTTTCGGCCCTCTGAAAGCCTTATGGCGCAAGGTTTTCAGAGGAAATATATGTACAGATTATAACCTTTATACGTACGGATTATAACCGATTCTCACTTTTGATACGTACGGATTGTAACCTTGATATGTACGGTTTATAACCAAACTTCGTTCTTAACATGGAAAATCTATCTATTTACATGTACATATAATTAGTGTAATATATTACATGTACAAAAAATAACCTGTATTTCACCGCTCAGCGGTGAAATCGGACCGCTGTAGGTTACATTTCGCCAATGTTTGGTGTAAGAAGCGAGGATGCACATGGAACGGAAGAAATCCCCCGAAGTCTATCAGCCAATCCGTTGATTGAAGCACGGAAGCCGATGAATGCCTTGGAAATGCGGTTGTTCTTGCTGGCAGTAGCAGCAGTCAATCCGCACCTATCTGAGAAGGATAAGTACTATGACCATGAGTTCAAGGAACTGCACCTCAAGCCCGGCGAGCTCAAAGCAATCTTTGGCAATGGCTCGTATCTCACAAGGCTTGAAGAAGTTTGTGATGGTCTGATGGAGCGGACCATCAAACTGCGGGATGGCAAAGGTGGTTTTGTCATCTATACGGTTTTCGATGTCATCCGCTATAAACCGAAGGATGGCCTGCGCATCCAGTTCAACCACAATATGCGACCGTTCCTGCTCGATATCTATGAGTCGCGCAAAGGATATACCAGGATCGGGCTCAAACAGATTTTCCAGTTATCGTCAGCGTATGCTATCCGTCTCTTGGAATTAATGCTGCAATATCGCGGAACGATGCAGGGAAAGAAGATTGTCCGGCACATCGAAGTGGACGATTTACGCTTCTTGCTCAATGTGGATGAAGCAAAGTATAAACTCATGGCAGAGTTCAAGCGGCGTGTGCTTGACGCACCAATCCGCGAGATCAATCAGCGCACGCAATATCAGCTGAGCTATGAGCGACTAAGACAGGACGCAAGATTACAGGGTTTACCTTCACAATGGATTGCAGCCATGTCACGCCGGACGCAGTGGTAAAGGAGACGATTACGCTGGAGCGTGCTTTGCCGAAGCGGGAATGGCATGGCCTTTCTGAGCAGGCCATCAACAAGCTCACGACGCTCTGTGGCAGCAATGCGGAGTTCAAGCGGCGCATGGACTATGCGTTGGAGCTGGCGGAGAAGCGGAAGGTCAAGGACCTGCCGGCGTTTCTCTACAAGGCGATTGAGCAGGATTACCGCAAGCGCGACGAGGATATCCGCGCGGCGGTGGAGCGCGAGGTGCAGGCCCAGGCCGACAATACGGCTTGGGAGATGGACGCCGTCAAGATGTTCGGCAACACGATTGCCCTCGATGTCGAGGAAGAGCCTTTCGATACCACAAGCGAGATGGGATGCGCCTGCATCGACATCATTAAGAAAGGACTCAAGGATCGCAACCTCACGTTCACCGGCAAGCGGCTCTTGGAGCAGCATGGCATGTCGGTCGCGCGGTTCATCGAGCTCTACTGCAAGGGGTAAAAAGTCCAGCACTGGACTTTTTCATGGGAAGTGACTCTGCGTAAGGCAGCAAAAGGAACGGCATAGCACGCGTTATCTGCGGTGCTATGCCGTTCCTTTTTGCTTGTTTGCTTGTCTGGATGTACCTAAAACGCACTTCAGGATTCTTTGTGGTGCGCGTGCATCTGGCGCTTGTTCTCGTACATGAGGGCGTCGGCTTCGGAGAGGATGGTGTCGATGCTGCGGAGGGGCGAGACTTGGACGGTGCAGCCGATGGCGACGCTGACGTGCTGGCGGGCGTAGGTGGCGCGCAGCTCTTTGAGCATGGCGTCGGCTTCCTGTTTGGTGATGTTCTCGACGACGAGCAGGAATTCGTCGCCTCCCATGCGGAAGACGCGCTCGGGGCCTGCGGCGGCGACGAGTACGGCCGCGGCTTTCTTGATGAGCAGGTCGCCGGCTCATGGCCTTTCGTGTCGTTCTCGACCTTAAGCCCGTTGATGTCGCCGAAGAAGAAGGCAAGCGAGGTGCCGTCGGGTATCGTGCGGATGAAGGAGAGCAGGGCGCGGCGGTTACCGACACCGGTGAGCTGATCGCGGTAGCTGTAGGTCTCGAGCCGGCGGATCATATCGCGGTTGCGCAGGATGGTGGCGATGACGCTCGTCAGGGAGCTCAGCAGGAAGGTCGCGGAGGAGAAGGTCTCCGATGCCGGATTGACGACTTCGGTGAAGCCGATGGAGCGGCCGGACTGGGTCAGATGGCCGGAGACGAGGCTCGTGAGCCCCTGCAGCACGGGATGGAACCCCGGATGGAGCTGCAGGAACTGGTCGACGTCGTGGATGATCAGCATGTGGCTGTGCTCAAAGTGGTCGTAGAGGGCCTGAAGGCGGGAGAGCGGGATTTCCTGCGTGTCCTTCATGACGGATTCTGCTGTGTCGCGGCGCCATTCGTAGGTGCTGCTGACAGTCCCGCGTCCGTTCTCCTCGAAGATCAGGAAGCGCTCGGCCTGCAGCGTCTCGCCAATCCTTGCCATCATCTTGCGGATGCCTTCCTCGGGGTCGGGCTCCTGGATGCCGATGGTGATGATGTCGTTGATGACTTCCTCGCGCCGCAGCAAGGTGTTCTTCTCGGATTCGAGGTCCTTCTGGTAGTGCTGGAGGTTTGTCATGATGGAGAAGCGCGCATTCTTGCCCTTCCATGGCACGAGCATGTCGCGCTGCAGGATTGTTCCGCTCGTGAAGTACGCGCTGCGCTTCCAGGTGTGGAGGTGATAGCGCTGCAGGGTGTGATTGATGCAGTCTGTGCAGGGGGCAGCGCGCCCTGCCAGCAGCTCATAGCACTTCCTGCCGCGATAGGAATCGCGGCTGACCGGCAATTTCAGCATGTGCAGCAGTGCGGGATTGAAATAGAGGATGTCGTAGGTATCGATGTCGATGAGGGAGATGCCATCCTCTGCCTCCTTGATCTGGGCCATACTGATCTGGATGCTGTCGCCGCTGGGGCGCTCAAATGGCCAGCGCTGGCAGATGGCGTCGTTGAGACGCTTGGCGAGCAGGTAGAGCAGCGTGTTGAATCCCTTGGCCTCTGAGCCGCGGATGGTCGTGGCGGTCAGCGTCAGGGTGCAGCTGTAGCCTGCGACGGAGGTGATGCTCTCGACGGTGCTCTTGAGTGCATTGAGGCGCTCCGTCAGGGCATCGGTGTACTTGGCCTTGCTGAAGATGCAGAAGACGCCGCTGCGATGTAGCAGAAGATGGCCGACTTTGGCGCATGGCCCCGGATGGCCGTACAGATCTCCGAAAGGATCTGCTGCTGTGTCTCGCGGCTGTACTGGTGGACGAGTGCCTTGATCTCGGGGACCTGCAGGATCGTGGCCAGATAGTCCTCCCCACGCCGGACGCGGTCGTCCTCGAGGCGCATGCCGGCCATCGTCATGCCGCGGAACCCGAGGAAGCCCGTATCGCGGTCGAGGATGCCGAGGCTCTCCAGCTCGCGCTTCTCTGTGGCGGTGTCTCTGACGTTGATGGAGCCGAGCAGCCCCGTGATCTTCCCGCCTTGGTAGACGGGAATGGCGGAGAGAGAGAGGCGCTGTGGGATGCCGTGCACGAGGACGGAGGTGCGGTAGTCACGGCAGGTCTTGCCCTTGTGCAGGATCTCCTTTTCGACCTGCTCTTCCTCTTCGTCCTGCAGGCACCAGCCGAGTTCCGCGTCGGTCTTGCCGAGGATGGCTTCGGCATCCGCTAAGCCGAAATAGTCGAGAAAGGCGGGATTGACGCCGCGGTAACGCCGCTCATTGTCTTTCCAGTAGAAGGGGATGGGTAAGAAGTTGCAGGCGGCCTGCCAGAGCATAGCGGCCTCGTGCAGGGACGACTGCTCGGACGGCTGCAGGTAGGGCAGGAATTTTGGCAGCAGGGCGTGAAGGTTCTCCTGGCGTTCCCAGATGTTTTCGCGCACGCAGATCAGGATGTCCTTGGCCGTGCTCTTGTAGATGACGATCGCATCGAAGATCATCCAGACAAAGCGCCCATCGGGCCGCTTGACGCGGAACATCTCGATGGCCTCAGAGCGTCCCGACCGCTCGGCCTGCTGGTAGATGATGGCCGGGTCCAGGAAGCGGCGGAAGCGGGCGCGGTCTTCGGGATGGATGTAGTGGCGGGCATAGGTGTCGGCCATCTTCTTGAGGTCGTCGACGACGTCGCTGCCTGCCAGAGGGACGTCATGCTCTCGATGACGTAGAGCGCTTTCCGCTGGCGGTCGATGAAGTAGATGCCGTCGTAGACGAGCATGAGGTTGCGGAAGACGTTCTCGTACTGGTGGAAGGCCGTGAGGTCCTGGTCGTAGGTGATGTTGGCGAGGCGTGCGAGCATGAGCGTGAAATCCGGCGTAGCGGCAATCTTCTGGGCGTTCAGGCGCAGGTACTGGCCATTCTCACAAAGGTCATGTGCTCTTCGCGGACGCTGTGGGCAGCGCTGGCGAGCAGCGTCATGAATTTCTCGCGCATGGGGTAGCTTGCCGTCCGCATGTTCTCGTTGAATTCCTCGCGGCTGCTCGTGCCAGATGTCGCGAGGACCTTCTGGTAGGCATCGTTCGCGCTGATGATCTGGGCATCGTCTTCGCGGTACTGGAAGATGGCGACCGGAGCATCTGTGATGAGATTGACGAGGCTGCTACATCGCAGGCCTGTTCTTCTGACAGCGTCTCGAGGAGCCAGCCCTTTTTCTTGCAGTGCTCGCGCAGGAGTTCATACGGCATGGGGCGTCCGTAGTAGTAGCCTGGATCTTCTCGCAGCCGATGGAGCGCAGGAAGTCGACATGCTTCTTCGTCTCCGCACCCTCGGCCAGCACGTGGATGCCCATCTCCTTAGCCATCAGGACGATGGAACGGATGATCTTCCGGCTGTCCTCGTTGAAGTAGCGCAAGAGGCCCTGGTCGATCTTGAGCTCGTCGAACTCGTAGTTCTGCAGAACGTTGAGCGAGGAATAGGCGCTGCCGAAATCGTCGAGCCAGACCTGATAGCCCGACTGATGGAACTGCTGCAGCTTGTCGATGAGCAGATGGCGGTTCTTGACGAGCACCGACTCGGTGACCTCGATGCGCAGGTAGTAACGCGGGATGTGGTATTGCTCGACGATGTGTTCGACAAAGGCGAGCGGGTCCATCAGGATGAAGTCGTAACGAGAGAGGTTCACAGAGATGGGGACCATCGGGAGATTGTTCTCGAGCTGATAGCGCAGGAGCTGGGCCACCTTCTCGATGACGTAGCGGTCGAGCCGCGAGATCAGGCGCGACTCCTCGAGCACGGGGATGAAGCTGGCGGGCGAGATCGTCCCCTTGACCGGGTCGATCCAGCGGGCCAGCGCCTCGCAGCCGCATAGCTTGCCTGTCATCGTGCGGATGACCGGCTGGTAGTAGACCTGGATGTGGCCCTGCTCGATGGCCTTGTCGAGGTTGTCGAGGATGAAGATGCGGTCCGCCATGCTCCGGCGCATGGAGTCGTGGTAGAAGGCGGCAAAGCGCGTCGGATCCTTCTTGATGCTGTCGCAGGCGAGCTTCGCCTGGTCGAAATACGCCGTGATGGCACGGCGGCGCGTGCCGGCTTCCTCGTCAAACGAACCGATACCAGCTTTCATCGTGATATTGGGGAGGTGAATCTCATTGTTGACCGCCTGGCAGAGGTCGCGAATCTTGATCTCGAGCCCCTGACGCGGCACGAAGAGCGCGAAGTTGTCGCCTGCAAGGCGCGTGATATACGACGAGGGGAACTTGCTCTTGAGCATCTGCCCGATCTTGCGCAACATGCGGTCGCCCTCGTAGAGGCCGTGCGTCTCGTTGTAGACCTTGAAGTTCGTGAGATTCAGGTAGACCGGGCAGTAGAGCATGCCCGTGTCGTCTGGCTGCCGCTTGGCGCGCTGCGCATCGATCTTCTTCTCCACGCGTTGGTAGAACGCGTGCATGTTCAGAAGGCCCGTGACCGGGTCGAGGTCGCTGACGGCCATGCTGCGCTCCTTGTTGACGAGGTTTAGCATCCAGACTTTGCCAAAGCCCGGCACTGTGCCATTCTGGAACGTCCCCTCGACGTGGAGGTAGACGCCCTCCTTCGTGTAGCAGCGGAAGGCGAGGAACGCATATCCTTCCGCTGCCTCCCCGTGCCGGCTGTTCATCGGGCCTCGAGCGGCATGTAATCATCCGCTTCCATGAGCCGCGAAGCGTCCCTTCGTCAGCTGGTAGAACTCCTGCTCCGTCTTGCACTGGTAGAGCTTCAGCATCTCCTTGTTGACAAAGAGGATCTGCTCCTCCGCGCTCTGCCGGACCAGGCACACCCCTCCCGCAATCATATCGTAATAGCGATGCAGTTGTTTCTTGATTGGCTCCGCGTCCATGCCGATTTCTCCCTTTCGCGCGCCCCGAATCCCCCGGCAAGACGCGCCACATGTTTTCTATATGGTGATAACAGTTCGCTTTAATAAGACCAAATCCCTGCCGTCTGCTCAAGAAAGTTCGATTCTGCTAAGAGAGCCTGCCTGCAATGCATCGCTTGCAGACAGGCTCTCTTTGACGGTACGGCAAAAGTCCAGCGCTGGACTTTTTGGTTTAGACCAGGTGGTCCAGCATCTTGTAGAGTTCGCCCTTGAAGGCAGTGATTTCATCGGGGGTGAAGTTCAAATTCCGTTCACTGAGGTAGCAGCGCATCTGCTCGGGAACTTTGCTGACTTCCTCTTTGAAGGCCTGCCCCTTCTCGGTCAAGCGGGCCTCGACGACGCGCTCGTCGATGGTGCTGCGGTGACGCTCGATGTAGCCGAAGCTTTCGAGCTTCTTGAGCACGGGCGTCAGGGTGCCGGAGTCGAGGTAGAGGATGTCGCCGAGTTCGTGCACGGAGATTTCCTTCTTCTCCCAGATGACCATCATCGTGACGTACTGGGTGTAGGTCAGCCCAAGGGCTTTGAGGAAGGGATGATAGGCCGCGACGACCTTGCGCGCGCAGGCGTAAAGCGGGAAGCAGAGCTGCTTATCGAGCAGCAGGAGATCTTCTTTTTCGTTTTCGGTTGCCATAGTATATTCCTTTCATGCGTGTCATGCGTGGATTGCATCGATTCTTTGATTCTATTGTATCAAATTTTCTTGGCGTTGCAAAATGGATTTCCCCAACAATGTTTGACAAAACGAAAAACCTCCTGCCCGTGAACGGACAGAAGGTCTTTTTATGCTTGCAGCATCTTGCGAATGACCTGCTTTGTATGGTCGGACAGTCCGTCGGCGAGGTCGAGGGCCTGGGTCAGGAACTCCTTGAAGCGTCGACTTCTTTGTGGTCGACGGCCAGCGGCACGAGGTCGAAGTTACTCGGCTTCGCGATTTTCGTCGCGACGAGGTACTCGAACTTCTCGCGCGGCTTGCGACGGCCCTTGATGATGGCGTCGATTTCCTCTTTTGTCGTGACTTTCTTCATCACGTAGCGCATGGAGGGATCCATGAGCAGGTGGTAGCGCTGCTCGTAGATGTACTCCTGCAGCTCCTGCGGGAGGTCGCAGAGCATGTTGGCAACGGCCTGCGTGATCTGGCGCTTGTCGTAGGCGTCGAGCAACGGCGCGATGAGCTTCTCGAGGCGGCGGTAGAAGAAGACGGTCGAGCGGCTGACGCCGAAGAGCTTCGAGACGGCCGTGTTGACGTCGACACCGGAGCCGTAGAAGGACTCTTCCTTCTCGAGGCGGGCCATCTCGCTGTAGCAGCGGATGCGGATGGCGGAGTCTTCCTTGGCGCGCTGGGCGATGTTCGTCAGGATGACGATGCGGCGCGCCGTCGGCACCGTGATCTGCCCGTGCTGGTAGACTTTGCACGGGATGCGCAGGTATTTCTCGTCATGCGTGACTTCGTAGAGCTCGTGGTAGACGAGCGTGCGCGTGTGGCCGCCGAGGATCATGTAGCTGCCGTCCTCCTGTTCCCAAACGGTGCAGGGATGCCAGAGGCCGTACTTGTAGATGGACTGGAAGATCAGCGCGTACTGGTCCGGCTGCGGACGGCCGAAGAAATTCCAATCATCCGGCGCGGGGTGAAGCTTATCAAGATCGATGAGCTGCTCGTGATGTGCAGGCAGCAGCGTGTCGACGCGGTCGGGATCCTCCGCGTGCTGCGGCGCGACGGCTGCGGCCGGCTTAGCCATCAGTTCCTTGAGCGCGGCGATGCGCTCCGGCGACATCGCGCTCGCGGCCGACGGCGCGCTGGACATGGCGCCGACGTCAGCAAAGTCCGGCGTCTTCTTGGTGGAGATGAAGAATGATTTTCGCTTAGCCAATTCGAGTCAATACCTCCTCTACGAGTTTGGAATAGGCGCGCGTCGCCTTGCCCGACGGATAGGCCTCCGTGACGGGCAGGTGGCGGCTCTCGGCCTTGTGGGCGTCCTCGGAATGGGGGACGATGGTCTCGAGGATCAGCGGCGCGTACTTCGCGCGGATCTGCGGCACGTAGTCGTGCGCGACAGCCGTGCGCATGTTGACGGCCTCGAAGAAGATGCCCGCGACGCAGAGGTCGGGGTTCGCATGGCGGATCTTCGAAGCGTAGCCGAGCACCGTGTCGACGCCGTCGACGGAATCGTCGGCCGCATTGACGGGGATCATGAGGTACTGCACGGCGCGCATGATCTGGGCAATCTCATTGTCGACGGCCGGACGGCAGTCGAAGATGATGTAGTCGTAGAGGCCATCGAGCTCCTGAATCAGCACCTTGTAGGCATTGATGCCGAGCATGACCGCCTCGAGAAGCGTCTTCGTCGTGGCCGTGTAGCGGTCGTCGTTCGGGATGATGTCGACATTCTTGTTCTGCGTGGCGAGCACGAAATCACGGAGCGGCTTCGGGTCATCCGAGAGGATGTTGAGCACGGCCGCGCTCAGCTGGACCGCGCCGCGGTATTCCTTCGGATGGTAGCCAAAGCGCTTCGAGAGGTTGCCCTGCGGGTCCGCGTCGATGAGCAGGACCTTGTAGTCCCGGCGCCCCAAGAGGTCCGCAAAGGCCGCTGCCGAAGTCGTCTTGCCGACGCCGCCTTTGTGTGAACAGAATGCGATAGTCTTAGCCATGAATATAGTTGCTCCTTCTCCGCCGCTCGCGAGGACGCGGCCTCTGTACTTCTGGACCAAGAGCTCGAGCGCCTCGTCGACGAGCGCCGTCTTTTGTGTGCCCGTCACCTCCGCAATGCGGTCGAGCTTCTCGTACAGCACCTTCGACACCGACGTCGAGAACCGGTCCGGGGATTGTTTCGCGACATGCTCCCCCTGCTTCCTGAAAATCTTCAAGTTCATGTGCGGCTCTGCACCATTACAGTACAAAACCTTCATACAAAAATTATACCATCTTCGCGGGGGAAAGACAATGCAGATACCAAAAAGTCCAGCACTGGACTTTTTGGTCGGACTGGACTTTTATGCGTATGGTCGGGCGACTGTCGGACTTTTGCCGAACTCCGATGGTCGTGGCTCAGTCGCTTGCGAGCTTGCGCACGGCGGCGGAGAGCAGCTCGGTGCCGCGCACGATGTCCGAGAGCTCAGCGTGTTCCGCGGGATTGTGACTGATGCCCGCGCGGCACGGGATGAAGAGCATGGCCGTCGGCGCGTAGTCGGCCCAGTGCATGCTGTCGTGACCCGCGCCGCTCATCATCCGACGGCAGGGAATGGTGAGCTCCTTGGCCGTCTCCTCGAGCAGATTGACAAGTGCCGCGTCCATGTGGCTGCTGCTCCTTGCTGACCGGTTCGATGTCATAGGTCAGCTGACGCCTCTCAGCGATGGCCTCGATATCTTGGCGGACTGCCTGCTCAACAGCATCCTTGGCCTCCGCGGAGATGCTGCGGATGTCGACGCCGATCCGGACTTCACCCGGAATGACGTTCATGACGCCCGGCGTGACTTGCAGGATGCCGACCGTGCCGACGACAGGTGCTTCTGTGTAAGACGAAGCCTCACGCTCGACGACCAGCACGGCTTCTGCCGCCGCACAGAGTCCGTCGTGGCGCAGGTCCATTGGCGTCGCACCGCTGTGATCGGCACTGCCGTGGAAGTTGACGTAGAAGCGCGTCGGCGCTGCGATGCCTGTGACGAGGCCGATGGGCAGGCCCTCATGCTCGAGGACCTTGCCCTGCTCGATGTGGAGCTCGAGGAAGGCGCGCAGTGGCCTCGTGTACCGGGCCGACTCGATATGGTCGGGGTCAAGATGGCGACTCTTGAGCACCTCGTAGAGTGTATGGCCTTCCTTGTCGTGCAGCCGCAGCAGGTCGTCGTGCGAGAGCTCGCCGCGCATGGCCCGGCTGCCGAGTGTCGCCGCCGAGAAGCGGCTCGACTCCTCGCAGAGGAACAAGACGGTCTCGAGTGGCCGCCGCGGCGTGAAGCCGTCTTCCCGCATCGAGCGGACCGTCTCGATTGCCGCGAGGATGCCGACAATGCCGTCGAAGTTGCCGCCTTCCGGCACACTGTCGCCATGCGAACCGAACATAACAGCGGGCAGGCTCTCATCTGCGCCCTTCACATGGCCGATGACATTGCCGAAGGCATCCTCGCACAGCTCCATGCCCGCCTCGCGCATCAAGCCCATCAGATACGCGCGCCCCTGCCAATCCGCATCCGTGAACGCCAGCCGGTTGATGCCCTTCCCCGGCGCCGTGATGCTCTGCAGATCCGCGAGCTGCTGCTGCAAGCGTGTTCTTGAAATCATAAAAATACCTCCCATCTTACAATGAAACTCCTATCTCGATCTTCTCTATATATTGTATACTTCTTCGAATCTCCTTTCGCCTTTCTTGACAATCATTATACCGCAATCCTATAATAAACCAAATGGTATAATTACTTTTAATTATGAAAGGTGGAATCTGCATGCTAACACTCATGCTGATTGTCGGTGCCATCATTGTCTGTGGTGTCGTCTACGCACTCGTCAAGGGAGCAGATGCGCGCATCACGCTGATTGGGTCCGGCATCCTCATGGCGGCCATCGGCGGTGTGCCAATGGCTGCTCTCGATGCCTTCGCAAAGAGCATGACGAACAGCGGTCTGATACAGGCCGTATGTTCGGTCATGGGCTTTGCACTGGCGGTCCGCTTCACGGAATGCGACAAGCACCTGATCAATGCGATGGCCTCGGTGATCTCGCGCGTCCGCTTCTTCCTGATCCCGGGCGTCGTCATCTGCACGTATCTCGTCAACATCGCGCTGCCGAGTGCAGCCGGCACGGCCGCCGCTGCCGGCGCCATCTTCATCCCGCTGCTCATGGCAGCAGGTGTCGGGCCGGCACTCGCGGCAGCCGCCGTCAAATGCGGCACGTACGGCAGCATGCTGAATCCGGGCCTTGCCCACAACCCGTTCGTCGCCAAGATTGCCGGTGTCGATGTCATGGATGTCATCGGATTCCACTACAAGGCCAATCTCGCCTCCCTCGTCGTCGCGACCATCTGCATCACGGTCATCGCGCATGTGCTCAAGGAAGATAAAGGACATGTCCCTGAGCATCTGCAGGTGGACAAGAACTTCAAGGTCAATTACCTCTACGCGCTGATGCCGGTCGTCCCGATTGTCATCCTGCTGCTCGGCTCGACCAAGATTGTCCCCCTCTTCAAGATGGGCGTGCCGCAGGCCATGATCATCGGTGCCCTGCTGACGCTCGTCGTCACGCGCACGAAGCCGAAAGCGCTCTGCGATGCGTTCTTCGAGGGGATGGGCAAGGCGTATGGCAGCATCATCGGTATCATCATCTCGGCTGGCGTCTTTGTTGCCGGCCTCACCTCGATTGGCCTCGTCAAGTGGTTCATCGACGCGATGCTCAACAACCCGGCCATCGTCAAGATCTGCGCTGCCTTCGGTCCGTTCCTGCTCGGCCTGCTGACGGGTTCCGGCGATGCGGCAACCTTCGCCTTCAATGAGGCCATCACACCGTACGCACCGGACTTCGGCATGTCGCAGGTCCAGATGGGCAGTATGGCGACACTCGGCGGCACGCTGGGCCGCACGATGTCGCCGATTGCCGGCGCAACCATCATCTGCGCCGGTATCGCTGGTGTCAACCCGATGGAGATCACGAAACGCAATGCCATCCCGATGCTCTGCGCATTGACGGTCGGCATGCTGATCCTGCTCTTCTGATATACAGACAAGACGAGGTGCTGCGAAGCGGCACCTCTTTTTATAAGGAGGAATCATTATGGACTTGAAAGAGACAATCCTGAAATTCGCCGATGATGTGCAAGCGGACATGGTGGCCTGCCGCCGTGACCTGCACGCGCATCCAGAGCCGGGCTGGACGGAATTCCGCACGGCAGCCAAGGTAGCCAAGACGCTCGCCGAGCTCGGCTACACGGTCAAGACGGGAGCCGACACCATCCGCGAGGATGCCATGATGGGCGTGCCGTCGGCCGAGAAGCTCGCCAAGGAACAGCAGCGCGCATCGCAGAGGGGGCTGACCCCAACTGGGTCAAGAAGATGGACGGCGGCCGCACGGGCGTGCTCGGCGTCATGCAGTTCTCCGAAGACGGCCCGGTCGTCGCCGTGCGCTTCGACATGGACTCCAATGATGTGACGGAGACGACGGAAGCCGCGCACCGCGCCAACAAAGAAGGTTTTGCCTCCTGCCATGCGGGCGCCATGCATGCCTGCGGCCACGACGGCCACACGACCGTCGGGCTGGCTCTTGCCGAACTGCTGGCCAGCCTCAAGTCGGAGCTGCGCGGCACGATCAAGCTCTGCTTCCAGCCCGCAGAGGAAGGCGTGCGCGGTGCGCATGCGATGGTCGAGAGCGGCATCGTCGACGATGTCGACTACATGCTCGGCGCGCACTTCGGCTTCAAGATGCGCAAGACGGGCACCGTCGCCTGCAACGTCACGGGCTTCCTTGCGACGAGCAAGTACGACGCACACTTCCAGGGCGTCCCGGCACACGCCGGCGCTGCGCCAGAGCAGGGCAAGAACGCGCTGCTGGCCGCTGCCTGCGCCGCGCTCAACCTGCACGCCATCTCGCGCCATTCCGCCGGCGCTTCGCGCATCAATGTCGGCCGGCTCGACGCGGGCAGCGGCCGCAACGTCATCGGCGACAAGGCCTTGTGTGCCTCGAGACGCGCGGTGCGACGAGCGCGATCAATGCGTTCATGGAGACGGAAGCCCAGCGTATCCTCAAGCTGCGGCCATGATGTACGACGTCAAAGTCGATATCGAGAAAGTCGGCGGTGCAGCTGGCGGCAGCAACTCGCCAGAGCTCGCGGCCTTCCTCGAGAAAGAAGCCAATTCCCTCGGCATCTTCGAGGAAGTCGTCGGCGAGTGCCCGTTCGGCGCCAGTGAAGACTTCTCCTACTTCATGGAGCGCGTCCAGTCGCATGGCGGCCAGGCAGCCTACATGATGGTCGGCGCGACCTAGCGGCAGGCCACCACGATTCCCACTTCGACTTCGATGAGCGCGCCCTCGGCTACTCGCTCAAGCTCATGGGCTGCGCCGTCTGCAAACTGCTGCTGAGCAAGTGACCTCTGCCCTCACCACAACCGCATCACGAGGCGAACCGTCCGACTACGAGCCGACTCCTTCGTCATCCCCAAAGTCCAGTCCGACTCAAAAAGTCCAGCACTGGACTTTTTGCATAGGAAAAAGTCTGCATCCATGGTACAATATCCCTGTTCAGACAACAGAAAGGGGAATTGATTTCGTGATATCCGAAAAGAAACAACCAGGTGTGCCCGAACAGCATGCGACGCGGGCCATCTTTTTTGTCGGGGGATTCGGCGCAGCCTCATGGGCGCCGCTCGTGCCACTCTTGAAGGCGCGGCTCGGCATCGCGGAGGACGTGCTCGGCATGCTGCTCTTATGCATCGGCATCGGCTCGCTGCTGACGATGCGCTGTCGGGTGCGGCGGCAGTCCGACTCGGCTGCCGCAAGGTGCTGACAGCGGCGGGGCTCGTCTACGCTGCTCTGCTGCTCTTGCTCTGCACAGTATCGTCGTTCGGCATGGCCGTGCCGCTACTGCTGATCTTCGGCGCGACGATGGGCTGCATCGATGTCGTCGTCAACATCCAGGCCGTCATCGTCGAGAAAGCAGCGGGGCGCCGCCTCATGAGCGGTATGCACGCGCTCTGGAGCGTCGGCGGCTTCGCAGGTGCCGGACTCTTCGGCATCTGGGTCGGCACCTTCTCGCTGACGCCGCTGCTCTCGACCATCATTGCGGCCGCCATCATGGTGCTCGTGACGCTCGCGGCTTCGCGCCATCTGTTGCCCTATGGCGGCGATGCCGGCGGCAAGCTGCTCGCGCTGCCGAAGGGCATTGTGACCTTCGTCGCATCATCGCCTGCATCGCCTTCCTCGTCGAAGGCGCCATCATGGACTGGGGCGGTGTCTTCCTGACGACCGTGCGCCACTTCGACATGTCCCTCGCCGGAACGGCCTTCACCGTCTTCTCGGCGGCCATGCTGACGATGCGCCTGTTCGGCGACTGGACCGTGCAGAAGCTCGGCCAGGAGCGCGTCGTCATCGGTGGCAGCCTGCTGGCCGTCGCCGGCTTCCTGCTCGTCATCTTCGCCGCTGAGCCTGCGCTGCTCTACCTCGGCTTCTTCGCATCGGTATCGGCTGCGCCAACGTCGTGCCCGTCTTCTTCTCCCTGCTCGGCAAGCAGCGCGTCATGCCCATCAGCCTCGCCGTGCCAGCCGTCAGCACGCTCGGCTACCTCGGCATCCTCATGGGCCCCGCCGTCATCGGCTTCATCGCCCACCAGACCAGCCTCTACACCGCCTTCGGCCTGCTCGCCTTCCTCGTGCTGCTGCAGTCCATCATCGCCGCCTATGTCTATCGCCATATCTTAGATTGATGATTTAGGTTGCCTATCATAAACGCATACAAAAAGAGAACGCCTCGGAAGATCTGCCTTCCAAGGCGTTCTCTTTGTTTACGCAGATGATTTCACGACCTTCACCAGCACGATCTCCGGTGCCGGGCCGATGCGGAAGCGCTGGCCCCAGGCGCCGTAGCCGCTAGAGACGATGGCCAGCAAATGGCCGAAGTGGCGGGCACCGTAATCGAGAGAGAAGATGCGCCTTGTCACGAAGCGGTTCGGCCAGAACTGGCCGGCGTGCGTGTGGCCGGCGAAGTAGAGGTCCATGCCGCAGGAGGATGCCTGCTCGATGCGCAGGGGCTCGTGCTCCATCGCGATCGTGAAAGCGTCCGGCTCCGCCTGCGGAAACTCCGCATGCGGGGCGATCCTATAGTCCTCCAAGCCGACGAGTGAGACGCCGGCCGCCAGATGCACCGTGCCGCCGCGCAGGCAGCGCACGCCGCTCCGCTGCAGCCGGTGCTGTTCCTTATTGAGGTTCAGCCCGTACGTGTCGTGGTTGCCGAAGACCGCAAAGACACCCCACGCGCCTTTAGCCCCTCGAAGCCCTTGAAGCTGCGGTCGCGCAGCACATAGTCGAGGTTGCCGTCGATGATGTCGCCGCCGAGCAGGATGAGGTCCGG
>ENA-OQEN01000173-OQEN01000173.1-human-gut-metagenome-genome-assembly--contig:-NODE-173-length-28385-cov-3.081357_pt1 | contig 28385 bp, 30 predicted proteins | sample MGYA00242791_ERZ504627 | MGnify/ENA primary metagenome ERZ504627 (study PRJEB26092, sample SAMD00036316) | human gut metagenome | host: Homo sapiens | study: EMG produced TPA metagenomics assembly of... | reverse complement strand
CGCCATCAAGGAGGGCAACGAGGGAACCGATCAGGTATTGGCGTATATCTACCGGTATAAGGAAGAATTTCAGCTTCTATTCTCCATTCGGCGGGGACAGAATATGAAGATTACTTTGATAAGCTCACGGCAATCGAGGAGCAGTATTACAACATATTTGCGAAGCAGTATGCAAATGAGAATGCGACCGCGGATGAATTTTTATCCACGTATTCTGCAGAACCGGCTGGCAGTATATCTACGAGGTGCTGACACACGACAAGCCATATGATGAGGCAGCAGCCTTTATGAAGAATGTACAAATCTTCAATTTCGCAGGCTGGAAAGCAGTTTTTGGCTTGTAAATAAAATGAAGCACGCGGATGCGTGTGCAGGTCATCAATCCTACGGGTTGGTGCCATATGATAACAGGCAGTGCATAGCGATGTGCACTGCCAAAAATTACATATAGGTTAGTAAAACCTAACTGAATATAAAATCATTTTACAAGGAGGTTTTGTCATGAAGGCAAAAAAGCAAAGTGCAATGTCAAGACTTATGAAAATTGCCGGAACGCATAAGTATTTTTCCTATGCATCCTGCGTCTTGGCAGCAATCAGTGCCTGGGTTGCGCTGATTCCGTTTTATGATGTGTGGCGCATTATAAAAGAGGTCTTAGAAGTAAGACCAGACTATTCCAAAGCCACACATATCACATCCTATGGATGGCAGGCGGTAGGATTTGCCCTGCTCGCAATGGTGCTTTATATCGGAGCTTTGATGTGCTCTCATAAGGCAGCATTCCGCGTGCAGACAAATATGCGTATCGCGATGATGAACCACATCATGAAGCTTCCACTTGGTTATGTGGAGACAGAGGGAACCGGAAAGATTCGAAAGATCGTTATGGATTCCTCCGCAGCGACAGAGACATTTCTGGCACACAACCTGCCAGATAAGGTCGTATCAAGAGCAACACCGATCGGGCTGCTTGTACTGATGGCAAGCTTTGACTGGCGTCTTGGTCTGATCAGCCTGATTCCTGCCGTATTCGCATTCCTTATCATGGGTACGATGATGATGGGACCGAAGATGGCAGAGGATATGAAGCAGTATCAGAACTCGCTGGAGACAATGTCCTCCGAGGCGGTAGAGTATGTGCGAGGCGTACCGGTCTTAAAGACATTTGGACAGACGATCTTTTCATTCAAGCGGTTTAAGACAGCCATCGATGAGTATGAGAAATGGACAATCGATTACACGAAATCCATGATGATTCCGATGATTGGGTTCACGGTATTTTGCAATGGCATATTTGCAGCACTGATTGTAGCCGCGTATACATTAGGTGGAAATACAGTCACAGACAAATTCGTATTGAACCTGATTTTCTACATATTGGTGACTTCGGTACTTACCACAACGCTGATGAAGGTTGCATATGCAGGTGAATCACAGATGCTCGTCGAGGATGCATTGAACCGGATGGATGAGGTGCTAAATGCGAAGGAACTTCCGGAGTCAGCAAATAAGCAGACATCAAAGGATGCATCCATCGCGTTGAAGGACGTGACATTTGCTTACGATAAGGCAAAGGCAAATGCGATCGACGGCATCACGCTTTCCGTCAAGGCAGGTTCCCATATCGCGTTTGTTGGTCCGTCCGGTGGTGGTAAGACGACGCTGGCATCACTGATTGCAAGATTCTGGGATGTCAAGAGTGGCAGCATCGAGATCGGTGGTGTGGATGTGAAGAACATTGACAGCAAGGAGCTGATGAATCAGGTATCATATGTATTTCAGGATAGTAAGCTGCTTAAGACCTCCATTCTGGAAAATGTTCGTATGGGCAGACCGGATGCGACGGACGCCGAGGTAATGGAAGCGCTGGAGAAGGCGCAGTGCAGCGACATCATCGAGAAGCTTCCGGACGGTGTGAACACGGTGATCGGCTCGAAGGGAACGTATGTATCCGGTGGTGAGATGCAGCGCCTGTCGATCGCGCGGGCATTCCTTAAGAATGCGCCAATCCTGATCTTAGATGAGGCGACCGCATTTGCTGATCCGGACAATGAGAGACAGGTGCAGCGCGCATTTGAGAATCTGTCCAAGGATAAGACAGTAATCATGATCGCACATCGTCTGTCGACGGTGACAAATGCGGATCAGATCTACGTATTGAAGGACGGAAAGATTGCAGAGTCCGGTACACATGATGCGCTGGCAGCCAAGGACGGCATCTACACACATATGTGGAACGAATATAACAAGTCCGTGAACTGGCAGGTAGGAAAGGCAGGTGCAACCGCATGATCGAGAAATTGAAACATAAATACGCACTGTCCGAAAACGGTGCAAAGAACATGATAAAAGCGTTTGTGGCAGTCACAATCGCGAACCTTGTGCTGATGCTGCCGGTTGGGCTTCTGTATCAGCTTACCTCGTATCTGCTTGATGGCAAGGTGCCAAAGGATAAGCTTGGATTCTTCATCGGCGGAATCGTCGTAGTATTTTTACTTGTAGCAGTTACAACTTATTTCCAATATAACGCAACCTTCTTTTCCACCTATGTCGAAAGTGGTGTGCGTAGACGTGCGCTTGCTGAGAAGCTTCGCCGCCTGCCACTTTCCTTCTTCGGGAAGAAGGATCTGTCCGATCTGACGAATACGATCATGTCAGACTGTGCATTGCTCGAGACAGGAAGCTCCCACTGGATTCCGGAGCTGATCGGTTCGATGATCTCCACAACGATTATTGTAATTGGATTGTTGTTCTTCAACTGGAAGATGGCACTTGCCGCTGTATGGGTGATGCCGATTGCATTTATCATCGTACTGACTTCGAGAAAAGGTCTGAAGTCTGTACAGAAGAAGACAATGACATATAAGCTTTCCTGTCTTGATGGAATTCAGGAGGGACTGGAGACGATCCGTGACCTGCGTTCAAACAACATGACAGAGATGTATATGGAAGGACTTGATAAGAAAATCAAAGCCGTAGAGAAAAATGCCATCGTACTGGAATTTAAGAATGCAGCTTATGTATGTTCCGCACAGATGATCCTGAAGCTCGGCATTGGAACGGTTGCATTGGTTGGTAGTATCCTGCTTGTAAATGGAAAGATCAATGTACTGACATTGTTCGTGTTCCTGCTTGTTGTAACAAGAATGTATGAGCCTTTGCAGATTGCATTGCAGAACCTGTCCGCTCTGATCAGTCTGGAGCCAAGCTGTGAGCGTATGGATGAGATCCTGTCACACGAAGAGCAGACCGGTGCAGAGACACTGACGAACAAGGGTTATGATATCGTATTTGACCACGTTGCATTTGCCTATGACAGTGGCGAGCAGGTGCTCTCCGATGTCAGCTTCACAGCAAAGCAGGGGCAGGTAACAGCCCTGATCGGACCATCCGGTGGTGGTAAGACGACTGTATCGAGACTGGCGGCAAGATTCTGGGATATCCAGAAGGGTACTGTCACGGTCGGAGGCATGGATGTATCGAAGATCGAGCCGGAGAAATTGCTTTCCCTGTATTCCATCGTGTTCCAGGATGTAACACTCTTCAACAACACGGTTATGGAGAACATCCGGATCGGTCGCAAGGATGCAACGGACGAGGAAGTTATGGCAGCAGCCAGGCTTGCAAACTGTACGGACTTTATCGAGAAATTACCGGACAAATGGAACACCATGATCGGGGAAAATGGTTCCGAATTATCCGGTGGTGAGCGGCAGAGAATCTCCATCGCGCGTGCATTCTTAAAGGATGCACCAATCATCCTGATGGATGAGGCAACCGCTTCTCTGGATGTGGATAATGAGTCCGTGATTCAGGAGTCCATCTCCAAGCTGATTCAGAACAAGACGGTTCTTATCATCGCGCACCGTATGCGTACGGTTGATGGCGCGGATCAGATTGTCGTCCTGAAAGATGGTGTGGTAGCGGAACAGGGAACGCCGGCTGCTTTGAAGGAGAAGAAGGGTATCTACAAGCATATGGTAGATATGCAGTTGGAGAGCGAACAGTGGAAATATAATTAAGGTATAAGAACGAGATGTGAAGACATTCCAGAGTGTAGACTTTGGAGTGTCTTTTCTTTTACAAAGAAATGCAAATGCTATCTTGTCTGCGGATCAAAATAAGCATACAATAAGGACAGTGTTGGGGAAAGGGAGGAACGCTGACATGCGTTATTATATTGCAGATTTACATTTCTGCCATGAAAATTTGAATACACGTATGGACTGTCGCGGCTTTGAGAGCGGCGAAGCCATGAATGAATATATGATCGCACAGTGGAACTCACGTGTGCGGAAACGTGATGAAGTTGTAATCTTAGGAGATTTCTGTATTTCGAAAAAGGGTGAAGCAGCAAATGCCATTCTGGAGAGGCTGAATGGCAGGAAGTATCTGATCATCGGAAATCACGATTATTTTATTGCAAACAAACAATTTGATCCATCGCATTTTGAATGGATCACACATTATAGAGAAATCAATGATAACAACCGCAAGGTAATCCTGTGCCATTATCCGGTTATGTGCTACAACGGGCAGTATCGTCGGAATGCTAAGGGAGAACCGAAGACATACATGCTGTATGGACATGTGCATGACACATATGACGAGTATCTGATCGATGATTTCCAACGCCAGACGCGTGCATCTACGCGCCCGGTGCTAGGAAAATCTGGCGAGGAAGAAATGGTTTCTATCCCCTGCCAGATGATTAATTGTTTTTGTATGTTCTCGGATTATGTCCCGCTCACACTTGATGAATGGATCGAAGTGGACCGGAAGCGGCGGGACGGAATGAAACGGAGGATGATTGTTAAGGATTCTTTTTTGGTTCTGACTCAATCCGGCTGTACCGGAAGTCGCAGCAGGCTGCACCTTCGGCGATCGTCTGTGTCCGGACTAAGCGCATATGCATCATGTCGGCAAGCACGTAGTCCATGCGGCAGAGATATTTGGCAAGTTCGAAACAGCCCTCATCCCGGCACAGACTGCAGATGCCGCATGTATGATAATCATAGCCAAGCTCGAAATCATCATTCGCGCCGCCTTCTAAGATGTCAACCACCCAGTCATTTTCGTATTTCCGTTTATGGGAGTCAGCAGACCACTTTTTCCGGGCTGGAAGCTTCTTCACATCGAGATAGCTGTCTGCATTTCCTACGACCTTGTGGAACAACTGATTGGCGGAAAGTCCATCCTTGTACAGGGCATAACATTCCTCCGGGGATAAGGTTGTGTTCCGGTTTAATGCGATGAAATATGCGCCCATGCAGTAGGAACTCATCAGCCGGGATTTGCCGATATCCTTGGCGCGCGTCAGGATGGCACGGTAATCCTGTTTGATTGTCTTGCTGTCAATCTGCAAATGCTGTCTTTTTGCCTGCTTCATGCAGGAATTGTGATAAAAAAATCCAAATAATTTCTGTGAGAATCCGTACTTCAACTAAATCATCCTTCTTGGCAAAATCTATCTCAATGACTTGGCACATTTTGGACTTGTAATCCAAGTGTCGCTTCGATGCCGTGCATCAGCACATCCATCGCCTCTAAAAATGCCTGCTTCATTTCTTCGGTGAAGCCATCCTTACTGGTATCATCGGCAATCATCTCACAGATCATCGAGAACTCAGACAACGACAGCATGTAGCATGTTTTCTCAGATAGCTGATTCATCGCAAGTCCACGCACGTATAACTCATGATAAAAGCGCGTTGCGAATTCGTTGCATCGCGCGATATAAACTTTGCGGAAGTTCCGGATATAGGTGCCGGAATCGTTTTTTAACAGCATGTGGAAGAGCTGCATATCGTCCTCTAACAGCTCGAGGGTCCGGATGGATATGCGGGAATAGAATACCTGCATCAGCTGCTCGTCGGACATTGCCGAAAAGTCAATATCCAGCATGGACTCACTCAGTGCCATCAGCTTATTTCCGCTCTCTGCGAATATCTCGCCGAACATTTCTTCCTTCCCTGAAAAATGCTTGTATATCGCACCAGGCGTAATGCCTGCCCGCGCAGCGATCTTTCGCATGGATGTTTCCTGATAGCCGCATTCCAAGAAAATCTCTTTCGCACTCTGTAAAATTGTTGCTCTGGTCGCTTTTGTGCTCTCGCGCATAATTGTACTCCTTTGGTAAACACTGTTTACTTTATAGCACAGGAGACGGGGAAATGCAAGGGGGAATGTTGGGGTGAAGGGAAAATAATCAATCTATTAAATTCAAAATCAAAAATTTTATTTTTATCATCCGCACAATTATGATAGAATTAAGCGTAAGTGAATTATAACAGAAGAGACGAATGAGGGAGGATATAAAATGGCAGAAGGAAAAGATTTATTGCAGGTACTATGGAGTGGGGCGGATGTACTGCGTGGAAAGATGGACGCCAATGAGTACAAGACATACTTGCTTGGATTGGTTTTCTATAAATATTTATCAGATTCGTATCTATCAAAAGTGTACGACCTGTTGAATGATGCAAAGCCGGATAGTCTGGAAGAGGCACAGACAGCCTACGAAGAAATTATGGAAAGCGAAGATGCAGAGGAGCTGTTGGAGGAACTGAAAGAATCTTTGCATTATACATTGGATCCGGACATGACTTATGTCAGCATCTTAAAGGATGCGAAAAACAACGCATTCAATCGAGAGAAATTACAGGCAGCATTTAACCGGATTGAAGAGTCGGATGAATTGTTTCATGGACTATTTGCAGATGTAGATCTGTATTCAAATCGATTGGGAACCGGAGATCAGAAGCAGAGCGCAACGATCGCAGAAGTAATTAAGGTGTTGGATGATGCAGATCTGATTCATACCGAGGGCGATGTGCTGGGAAATGCATATGAGTATCTGATCGGTCAGTTTGCTTCGGAAACGGGAAAGAAAGCAGGAGAATTCTATACACCACATGGACCGGCACAGATCTTATGTCGGATCGCGATGACCGGACAGGAAAATAAAAAAGGATTGCAGGTATATGATCCATGTATGGGTTCCGGTTCATTGATGCTTAGCTGTAGAAATTATTCCACAGAACCAGACTTTATCAAATATTACGGACAGGAACTGATGCCATCCACTTACAACCTTGCTCGTATGAATATGTTCCTGCATGGCGTACTGCCAGAGAATCAGCATCTGCGAAATGGAGATACCCTGGATGCAGACTGGCCAACCGATGAAGAAACCGAGTTTGATGCAGTTACGATGAATCCGCCGTATTCGGCAAATTGGTCGGCGGCAGAAGGCTTCAAACAGGATGAACGATTTATGGATTATGGTGGAAAGCTGGCACCAAAGTCAAAGGCAGATTATGCATTTTTGTTACATGGTTTCTATCATCTGAAACAGACAGGAACTATGGCGATTGTGTTACCGCATGGTGTGTTGTTCCGTGGAGCAGCAGAGGGAAGCATAAGGAAGACCTTGCTAGAAAATGGTTCGATCTATGCTGTGATTGGTCTGCCATCGAACATGTTCTACAATACGTCGATTCCTACTTGTATTATCGTGCTGAAGAAGCACCGCGAAGGGCGCGATGTGTTATTTATTGATGCATCCAAATTGTTCGAAAAAGAGAAAAAGCAAAATGTGATGAAAGAGGAACATATCGATCATGTTCTGGAATTATACAATAATCGTAAGACGGTGGAGAAAGAAGCATATCTCGCCTCTTATGATGATATTGTGGCAAATGATTTCAATTTGAACATTCCAAGATATGTGGATACAACGGAAGAAGAGGAAGAAATCGACTTAAAGGCATTGACACAGAGTATGCGCGAGACAGACAAGCAGATCAAAGAGGAAAATGCAACGTTAGTCGGAATGATGAAAGAACTGACCTTTCAGGATGATGCGACGAAAGAGGCTGTTGAGGCGTTTATTCGTGTGCTTGAGGAGGTGTAAGATATGAATACACCGAAGATTCGATTTAAGGGATTCGAAGACGATTGGGAACAGTGTAAGTTTGAAGATGTTGGAACTGTAGCAATGTGCAAACGTATTTTTAAGGAGCAAACATCAGAAGAAGGAGAAGTCCCTTTTTATAAGATAGGAACTTTTGGAGGCATGCCAGATGCATATATAACAAGAGAACTATTTGAAGAATATAAGAAAAACTATCAGTATCCAAATAAAGGGGATATTTTAATTTCAGCATCTGGGAGTATAGGAAGAACCGTTGAATATACAGGTAAAGATGAATATTATCAGGACTCAAATATTGTTTGGCTTAAGCATGAAAATGATTTGGATAACTCTTTTTGAAAGTATTATACGGCGTTATTGAATGGTCTTGCGAAGGGTCAACAATTAAAAGATTATATAATGACAATTTCTTAAAAACTGAATTTATGCTTCCAAAAATAGAGGAGCAAATTAAAATTGGTGAGTATTTTTCAAAGCTTGATCACCTCATCACTCTTCATCAGTGTAAGTGTGACGAAACAAAAGAACTAAAAAAATTTATGTTGCAAAAAATGTTTCCGAAAAATGGTGAGAAAAATCCAGAAATTCGATTTGAAGGATTTACGGACGATTGGGAACAGCGTAAGTTGTCTGATTGTGCAGAATTTAGACGGGGTTCATTTCCACAACCATATGGAAATAAGGACTGGTATGATGGCAAGGGTGCTATGCCATTTGTTCAAGTGGCAGATGTTTCAAGTGATATGAAACTTGTAAATGATACTAAACAGAAAATAAGCAAATTGGCACAACCAATGAGTGTTTTTGCTGAAAAGGGTTCGGTTCTTGTAACATTACAAGGTAGTATTGGGCGCGTTGCAATTACGCAATATGGGGCTTTTGTTGATAGAACAGTTTTAATATTTGATAAATATAAAGATGATATTGATAAAAAATTTTGGGCTTATATTATTAAAGAAAAATTTGAATATGAGGCAAAAAAAGCTCCTGGCGGAACTATAAAAACTATTACCAAAGAAGTTTTGGCAAACTTTGATTTAATGCTACCTTGTTATGCAGAGCAAAGTATATTAGCAGATTATTTGATAAAACTCGATCACCTCATCACTCTTCATCAACGTAAGTGTGAAAAACTAAAAGAACTGAAGAAATTCATGTTGCAGAATATGTTTGTTTAATATGCAAACGCTAGCTTTTAGAAGCGATTCCTTGCAAATTTGTATTGTATATACATTTTTGCTTTAGATAGTATAATTAAAGCAGAAATGTAAAAGAGCTGATCGGTTCATGGAGGGATTACAGAATGGGTAAAATTATTTTATATCATGGAACACAAAATAAAATAATGACACCGGTTTTTGGTGGTGGAAATGATAAACATGATTATGGTCGTGGATTTTATCTGGCGGAAGTATTGAATCTAGCAAGGAGTGGGCGGTTTGTGTACCGAATAGCGAGAATGGATGGGTACATAAATATGAATTAGATTGTACTGGATTGAAGATTCTCGATTTTCAAGAGAAAGATGTACTGAACTGGTTAGCAGAGCTTATGAAACATCGGGATGCAGCAGATTCAAAAAGATATAGAATGTTAGCGGCGAAGTTCATTGATAAATACGGAATTGATACAAGCGGCTATGATGTGATAAAGGGATGGAGAGCCGACGCATCGTACTTTTATATTGCAAAGGAATTTGTGCGCGACAACATAGATATGGATATATTGGAGGAACTGCTATCATTGGGCGGTTTGGGAATCCAGTATTGTATCAAATCAGAACGGGCGTATGCGCAATTGCATGAAATCGAAGAAGATATGATCTCAGTTCCATATAGTGAATTTAATGAACAATACAATCAACGAGATATAGAAGCTAGAGATAATATGAGAAAACTGGTTGATTCAGAAGCCAATAAGGTAACGAAGGTATTTAGTACATTATTGTAGAGGTGATAGGGTATGGGAGCATACGCAGAAGCATATTTAAGTGATGTAGTTGAGAATCAGGGAAAGTTATTCGATTATGTTGCGGAAACATTTCCGGATAAGGACACAGAGGATTTTATCAATTTTTATATGCAGAGTAATACACGGAAAAGCATCGATGAATCACAGGCATATGTGAATACGATGGATGCAAAAACTTTGTGGGAGTATTTCTGCAAAACTGAAGAATATGCATTGAAAGATGGAAAAGCACTTGCTGGATTCCTTCCGGATTGGGTAGGTGAATTTTATGCATATTATCAGTGGTTCTATAATATTCCCAGCCGGGAAGTTGTGAAGAAAATCCCGCTTAGTTTCTTGAAGAAAGCATATCCGGGATTGCATGATTTAGAACTCGATTTAGCGGTACAAAAGGTGGGTGAACCAGAGTGAAAGTAATAACATTTCACAATCCAGACGAAGAAAATGGATGTTTCAGTAATTGGTATCTGTCTGATTTTACAATTGGTGATGTGAAATATACTTCGTTGGAACAGTATATGATGCATCAAAAAGCTTTGCGGTTTCACGATGCAAGTATTGCGACACAGATACTTGCAACGGATGATGTAGCTTATATCAAAGAGCTAGGACGTAAGGTGTCTGGTTTTGATAATCATGTCTGGAATGGCATGAGACAGATTATAGTTTATGAAGGTTTAGTGGCGAAATTCACGCAGAATCCAGAGTTAAAAAGAGCGTTGCTCGATACAGGCAATGCAGTTCTTGCAGAGGCAGCAGTAAATGATAAGATTTGGGGCATTGGATTGTCTATGAGTGATCCGAAAAGATTAGATCCAAGCGAATGGAAAGGACAAAATCTGATGGGATATGCCTTGATGCTGGTAAGGGAGAAACTAAGATAACATAAACAATGAATAGTAACATTATAAATGTTATTTTAATAAAAAAATGTTATCAAAAAAGGGACTCTTATGAAAGATGCGATAATTATAGCGTTTGATTTGAAAAAATTACTTACGATTGGGAACAGCGTAAGTTGGGGGATATAGTCGATGTACGAAGTGGTAAAGATTATAAGCATCTTTCAGAGGGAAATATTCCCGTTTATGGAACAGGTGGGTATATGCTTAGTGTCAATCAGGCGTTGTCCTACGATGAAGATGCTATCGGCATTGGAAGAAAAGGAACGATAGATAAACCGTACATTCTTAAAGCCCCATTTTGGACGGTAGATACCTTGTTTTACGCCGTTCCGAGCCAAAACTCCGATTTGGATTTTGTGTTTGATATTTTTCAAAACATTGATTGGAAGAAAAAAGATGAGTCAACAGGTGTTCCAAGTTTATCTAAAACTGCAATCAACGAAATTGATATTTCCGCACCTTGTTTAGAAGAACAGCAAGTTATCGGCTCGTATTTTTCAAAAATCGACCACCTTATCGCCCTTCATCAGCGTAAGTGTAACGAACTGAAAAACTTGAAACAATATATGGCAAATCATATGTTTGTCAACCAAAGTACAAAATGCGATAGGAATATCGCAACAAATCATAAAAAATTACAAGAAAGGACGAAAGAAATGGGAGAATTAGAATCAGTAATTGAGCAGAGATTAATTGACCAATTATGCGGTGGGGATTCACAGTGGACATATCGGAAGGATATTCGGACGGAGGAGCAGTTGTGGATAACTTCAAATACATATTGGAGCAGAACAACAAGGCAAAGCTGAACGACACGCCACTCAGCGAGAGTGAATTTGCAAAGATCAAAAATGATGTATCGCACGCTTCTTTTTATGATGCAGGCAAATGGCAGGTCGGCGAGAACGGAAAAGTCTATGTGCATGTACAAAGAGGCAATGAGACATTGCATTTGGTCGTGATGAACAACGAGCATATTGCCGGTGGAACGAGCGTCTACGAAGTAATCAACCAGTATCAGGCATTCAAGACCGATGAGGTGGATGACAAGCGGGACCGAAGATTTGATGTGACGCTGTTGATCAATGGAATCCCAATGATACATATTGAGTTGAAGAACAAGGATCATCCTATATGGATGGGTATCGGCAGATAGAGAAGTATATTTCTGAGGGAAAATTCCGCGGACTTTTTTCGAATATACAGATGTTTGTCGTTAGTAATGCTGTTGACACGAAATATTTTGCGGCGGCAAGGGCAGCAGAATTAGCAGAAGGTAAGAAATTTATAACCGGATGGGTGGACGAAAAGAATCATCCGGTCTGTGATTATCTGGATTTCGCGAAGACTGTTTTGCGGATTCCACAGGCACATGAGATGATTGCGAAATATACAGTGCTTGATAATGAGAAGAAGAAATTATTGATTTTGCGGCCATATCAGATTCATGCGATTGAAGCGATGCGCGCAGCGTCCAAGCGGAGTATATCAGGATATATCTGGCATACAACGGCTCCGGAAAGACGATGACATCTTATAAGGCAACAAGGAATCTGTTGATGGATATTCCGTCCATAGAAAAGACAATATTCCTGATTGACCGGAAAGATCTGGATATGCAGACGAAGATGGCATTCCAATCCTATGCAGATAACGATACGATTGATGTGGATGATACGGAAAATGTGGATGCCCTGATTCGGCGTCTGACAGATGGCAACCGACAGATGATTGTCACGACACGGCAGAAGCTGCAGACGATGATTACCAAGAGACTGCAGGAGGGAACAAAAGAATATGACAAAATCCGTAACCTCGGGTTGCATTTGTGGTAGATGAATGTCACAGAGCGGTAACGCCAGAGACAAAACGTAAGATTGAACGATTTTTTGCACATTCTCTGTGGTATGGATTCACAGGTACGCCAATCTTTGAGGAGAACCGGTATGAGCAGAAGGGGGATCTTCCGCAGACAACCGATGAGCTGTACGGAGCATGCCTGCATAGCTACACAATCAAGAATGCCATTCATGACGAAGCAGTTCTCGGATTCATGGTTGAGAATCTCGGACCGAAAAAAGAAGATGTGGATGATTCGGTATTTGAGACAGAAGAGCATATGCGCCAGGTCCTGGATGTGGTGCTCAATCAGTCTTATACGAAATTAGGCATGCAGAACGGCAAGGGAAGAACCTACGAAGGTATCCTGACAGTTGGATCCATCGCGAAAGCACAGCGTTATTATGAGTTGTTAAAACGGATCAAAGCGGGCAAAGATGCATTAAAGATAAATGAGGAGATCTGCAAGGTAGTTCCCGATTTCCCGAAATTCGCAATCACATATTCCGTGACGGAAAATGATGAGGCATCAACGGTGAATCAGGATAAAATGCGCGAGTCCCTGCAAGATTACAATGCGATGTTTGGCACACATTATGACGTGGAGAATATCAACGCGTATAATAGTAATCTGAATGATCGTCTGGCTCGAAAGGAAAAACGTTATATGGAGCGGAGTCAGCAGTTGGATCTGGTTATCGTTGTCAATCGTTTGTTGACGGGATTTGATGCTCCATGTCTGTCCACCTTGTATATGGATAGATCGCCGATGAGCCACAGGATATCATACAGGCTTTTTCAAGAACGAATCGTTTGTTTGATGCGAATAAGACATATGGACAGGTTGTAACATTTCAGTCCCCAAAAGACTTCAAGAAAGAGATTGACTGGGCATTGCGGCTGTATTCCAGAGGCGGTGAAGGCGTAGCAGTATCAGAAGATTGGGAGAGCGTGCTTGATGTTTTTTCGATTGATGTAAAGACGATTCATGCATTGGGACGGACACCGGAAGAGATTAGTCAGTTGTCAAGGGAGCAGAAGAAGTCGTTTATCTATGCATTTCGGAGTTTGGATAAGAGCTTTGCACATTTGAAAGCATTTTCCAGATATCGGGAAGAACTGCTTGCAGACTATGATTTCTCGCAGGAGGAATATGAAAACTATGCGGCAATGTATAAAAATGTTATGGAAGAGCTGAAGAAACCGAAGGATGAGGCGGAAAACGATGATCCGGTTATGGACGACTATGATCTGATTGCGTACAGCAAGATGCGGGTGGATTTTGAGTATATTGTCGAGCTGTTACAGGGATTGGTGAATTATCTGGATCAGTCGAGCAATGATTTTCAGGATGCGATATTTGCAAAGAACATTCTGGCGCTGCGCGAGATCTCGAAGGAATTTGCCGAGGATAATCAGAAGCTCGGTGAATTGTTGGAGCAGGTGATTGATAATATCGAGCAGGACAAAGATCGGTACAAAGGTCAGGATATCGCAGTGGTTGTCAATCAGATGCGCTATGATGCGATTGATACGGAAATCAAGACATTTGCGAAGCTGTGGAATCTGAATGAGGACGATGTGCGTTATGAAGTGTATAATTACCGGGATGGCGAGATGGCAAATGAAAACACCTTCAAGGATCGTGCGTATGCATCCTATAAGGAGGGTGTAGAGGAACCTATGCCGAAATTCAAGTTCCGTAAGATCATAGTGGAGAAGTTCAAACATGATCTGATGGAGAATGTATTGCCGCTGCGCGATTGACGAAATGTCGGGATGCGGATATATAGGACGCTTTCTGCAAACGACGAATGAGAAATTGATAGGCTGGAATAGACTGGGAATATCTATGGATGGTATTCCCAGTTTTATTATAAATCGACGTGCATATTTGGATGCGAAGTAGTTTAATTCAGGTTCGCAAGGGAACGCATGATGATGTCAATGTCCTTGCTTTCCAATTCCTGAATAATGTGCAGATATGTTTTCTGGGTGGTCGTCATGCTGGCATGTCCGAGGCGCCTTGCCACACTGGCGATGGAAACGCCGGCGAAAAGCATGAGCGAGGCATGGGTATGACGTAAACCGTGGATAGAGATGACGGGGATTCCGGCATTTTTGCAATGTCGTTCCAATATTCCGTTCAAGGTGGAATTATATATTTTCCCTTTTGCGAAGATCGGTTCATCTTCCGGAAGCTTTTTCACCAGTCCGGCAAATTGCATAACGGTTAACCAGTCAATCTGTATCTTTCGGACAGACGATTGATTCTTGGTTGGCAGGAAGCCGCCATTTCCTTTGTAATCCCATGTCTTGGAAATCGTCAGTATTTGCCGTGAAAAATCAAAATCCCTCGGCGTCAATGCAAGCGCTTCGGAAAAACGCATTCCGGTTTTGGCAACCAGAAGGATGAACCAATCCCATGATACTTCCGGCCCCAGATCAAGGTCTTCGATTAGTTTGTGAAGCTCAAACTGATTGAGAAATTTCTGTTTTTTCTCACGTGTTTTTTTGCCTTTGATGATCGCTTTCCGGGTTGGATCTCGCGGAATCAGCCCCTCATCCACGGCATCTAAATGGCACATTCACATGGTGGTGAAAATCCATCGTTGTCTGATGCTCATGTTCTTCTGCATATTCATTTAGTATTTTCTGATAAGAAATCCGATCCAGTTCGGAAATCGATAGATCAGGAGCCAGCTTTAACAGCCATTGATGCGCCATGTTGTATTTACTCATGGTGACCGGGCGGATCGCTCCTTCTTTGTAGACGTTGATCCATTGCTTGTAGTAATCACAAAACAGCATTGGATTTCTGGGTGTTGGTGTGTTCATTTGTAAAACCTCCTTTTTGATAGTGGTGCACGTCGATAATATGTAGAGATTTTTGTATTAGATGTATATACAGAATAATAGAATTCTGTCGAATGTGATATTTTTCTTGAATATTCTGCATAATATTGTAGAATATAAATATGAATTTGGGATATATGGGGATTTTATAACATGAATGGGGATTCAATGTTAAACAGTGTAGATTTATCAAAATGCTACATTCTTATTTCTGGAAATATTCATTGTAGTTATTAAAATCCGAAAATATATACAGATGTATAAATGCTTTGACATCAAACGTAGTTAAGGTGGTGAGAAATACTGATGTAGAATGGAAGGAAAAGGCGCTGTATTTATGAATGAATAAAGGAGGATGCAGAATGTTAGAGTTAATAATTGATGCCTACAAAGAGAAAACAAAGGATAAAAATTTTTTTGAAACGGTAAAAAAATTGGATATTATCTCAAAGATTTTTTTTGGGATTTTTGTATTGGATATTATAATGCTTATAATATTTTTAATTTTGGGCAAGTTTAAAATGGCACTAGGTTTTATAGGAGGATTTATTATTTTCTTAGTAGCTTATGTGTGTATCATTAGCAAAACTTCATCTAAAAAATGGGAAAAAAATATCGAAAAATACAATGAGAGCTTAGATGTATTAATGGAAATTTTAAAACAAGAAAACATAAATTGTGGTTCTAAAGATAAAATAGAAAAATTAATTAGACAATGTCAGGATAAAATAGATGAATATAATGAGCAAAAGGGTAAATTAAAAGAGGGCAAAAATGGCGTTTTAGAGAAATGTGTTTTCCCGATAGTAGCATTTGTTTCGGGGGTTATAGCTAAGAATATTAATGTTGAAGATGCAATAAAAATAGCGACAATTGCAAGTGTAGTAATTATATATTCTATAGCAGTATACTATGGTGGGGAGAGTATGATTGAGGATATATCAGGCAACAGACTTGAGAAAACTAAATATATGAAGGCTATGTTGGAAGATATACTTATACGTGGAATTTAAAGTCAATTAAGTGAGAAATGTTGAATTATATGGGAGGAACAAAAAATGAAAAAGCAAATGAAAAGGAAATATTCATTAAATATTTTTTTGATGAAGGATTTCGTTAAAAATGTTAGGACGTGCATAAAACAAGATAAAAATGTGACATGGTTAGATCTTTCAAAGGATTATGATTTAGTTGGTCAAATTGCTATTGCAGAAACTGCGACAAATACACCTAGTTGGTTAGAATTTCTTAGTGCCTTTAGTGCATCAACGATATCTCTTGACGATAATACATCTAATAGAGCAGTTATGTTTGTGTATGTTGAAGGTAGAATCATGGCATTAACGTTTGGATATGGTAAAAATTTTTTGGTGGAAGAATATGTAGAATCTGATTTTGGATTTTGGGCAGCGATCAATTTGTTAAACCCGCAAAAAATACGAAGTATATATGCTGCTACCATTGAAGATATGGTAATACATTCTCAGAAACAAGCGAGTTATGCGACGGAACAGAATGAATTTTCTATAAATACATATCAGGATATTATGACATCGATTGCTGGAGAAGCTTTAGATGAAAATAAGGCTGTCAGAGTGAGTGGAAGGGATTCTTTATTGGTTACAGTAGAAATGGACCCAAGTGAATTATATGAGAAATTAAAGTATTATTTAGATGCATATACAAGCAATGAATATAAAGAATATTTTTCGTGGATTGAAAATATAAGGCAAATTAGAGATAAGAAAATAATTGATGAATTAGAAAAAATGTTTGATAAAAAAAAATAGAAAGCCATGATTTAAACAACATTTATATTTCTCCTCCAGATATAATTGATTGGAATGAGGTAAATCGCTTCTTTATTAGAGGAATAAGATTAAAAAAAGGTAATCCAGATAATCTTGAATTAGAACAATTATTAGAATTATATTGGGAGGAAATCAACAACAATAAAGAAATATTGGAAAAGTTAAAAAGAGATAAACTTGAAGTTATTGATTTGGAAGATGAGTATCGATCTCTTGGTAGTATGTATAATGCTTTGGTTGCTCAAGTGCAATATGAAGATAAATTGTATATTTTGAGTGGGAAGAAATGGTATTTGATAGAGGAACAATTTTATGATAGGGTAGTAGCAGAGATGCAGAGGATTCCAGAATCAAATATTGATTTTCCAATATGTAATGCAGGCGAAACAGAAGGAGAATATAATAAAAGAATATCAGAAAAACCTGAATTTTGTTTGATGGACAAAAGACTGGTGGGTGTTTTAGATGGACCGAAGAAGATAGAAGCATGTGATATTTTTACAAATAAAAAACAAATGATCCACGTGAAGAAAAAGTATGATTCGGCGAATTTGAGCCACTTATTTGCGCAAGGCAAAGTTTCAGCAGAGTGTTTTATGAGCGATGAAAATTACAGAAAAAGTGTTTTTGATATAGTGAAAGCGGATTTAGGCGATAACATTTTTGATTATAGACAGAAACCTAGTCAAAATGAATTTGAAATAGTTTATGCAATAATTTCTAAAAAAGTGGAACCGCTTGAAAAAGCATTGCCGTTTTTTAGTATGGTAAATTTGATGATGTCTGTTCAGGAACTGGATAGAATGCATATGCGGTATTCGGTCAAGATAATACAGAAGGAAGAAAAATTGTGAAGGAAAATTAAAATGAACATCCAAATCTTCGGCACAAAAAAGTGCAACGATACAAAGAAAGCAGAGAGGTTCTTCAAGGAACGCGGAATTAAATATCAGTTTATCGACATGAAAGAAAAGGGCATGAGCAAAGGAGAGTTCCAGGCTGTGGCATCCGTCAATGGTGGCATGGAGAATATGATCAATCCGAGTTTTAAGGATAAAGATCTGCTGGCGTTGATTCAGTACATTGCCCCGGAGGATAAGCTGGACAAGATACTGGAGAATCCACAGGTGATCAAGACACCGGTTGTGCGGAATGGAAAGCAGTCGACACTTGGATATCATCCGGAAATATGGAAGACGTGGTCATAATATGAAACTACATGAAAAAACAACCAAATCAAATGCGATGCTGCATGTCACGCTCGCCTGTACCTTGGTGATTGCCATTGTGATATTCTTATTCGCAAAAGGTATGTGGCAGACAAGCTGACATTTAACATTGTAAGATACATGAGCCAGAGAAAAATCCTGTTATTATATCTTGGCGTTGTCAATCTCGTAACGTTCATTTTATTTGGCATCGACAAGTATGCGGCAATCAAGGGAAAATGGAGAATCCCGGTGGCGACATTGTTAGGATTTTCATTTGCGGGCGGTGCGATTGGTGGTATAATTGCGATGTACTTATTTCATCACAAGACACAGAAGAATTATTTTGCGGTGGGACTGCCGATGATGATCGTGACACAGATCGTGGTGCTGTTTTATTGTATGAATGCGCCGTGGTAAGCCAATATAGTCTAGAAGCGAACCGCGCGAACAATTCGAATAGCGAGAGTACAATTCACATAGTGCGATAACGATTCGAATAGAACAAAAACAAAGAATAAAATACTAGGGGAGAAAACAAAAACATGGGTATACTTGGAAATATTTTATGGTTTATATTTGGCGGCTTTGCAGCCGGGCTTTCGTGGGTGATCGCGGGAATCGGCTGGTGTATTACGATCATAGGAATTCCAATTGGCTTGCAGTGCTTTAAGTTCGCCGGGCTTGCATTCTTCCCGTTTGGCAAGGAAGTTACATATGGTGGCGGGGCGATGAGTCTTATCGCGAATATATTCTGGCTGCTTTTGACGGGGATTCCGATGGCGATTGCAGATGTAGTCTGGGGATGTATCCTGTGCATTACGATTATTGGTATTCCATTCGGAAAGCAATTTTTCAAGCTCGCGAAATTGTCGCTGATGCCATTTGGGGCAACGGTTGCATAGGAAGAGGAAATAGATCATGCAAATATTTGTAGATGCCGATGCCTGCCCGGTCGTGCGTATCGTGGAGGAGATCGCGGAAAAATATCATATCCGGACGACGCTGCTTTGCGACACGAATCATGTCCTGAATTCTGATTATAGTGAGGTGATCGTGGTTGGTGCCGGCGCGGATGCAGTGGACTACAAGCTGATTAGTCTTTGTCATAAGGGAGATATCGTTGTGTCGCAGGATTATGGTGTGGCGGCGATGGCACTTGGGAAAGGTGCGTATGCCATTCATCAGTCTGGGAAATGGTACACAGACGCGAACATTGACCAGATGCTGATGGAACGGCATTTGAACAAGAAAGCACGGCGCAGTTTCGGGAAGAATCATTTGAAAGGTCCGAGGAAAAGAACCGAGGAAGATGATATAAGATTTGCAGAGTCATTCGAGAAGCTGGTATTGAAAGGGAAAACTTGGAATTTACAATGAGGCACGCGGATGTGCCCAAAAGACAAGAAAGGAAAGTGAACGTTATGAAAGAATTAAACGCATATTTTAAAAGTATTATTGATCAGGAGCGTGTATCGGTTGTGATCTGTAGCCTACAGCATGAAATTATTTACATGAACCCTGCAGCAATTAAAAATTATGCAAAGCGCGGTGGCGAGGCACTCATAGGGAAAAGTCTGCTTGCCTGTCACAATCCGGAATCGAACAAGAGGATTCAACAGGTGGTTGATTGGTTTGCAGCAGATGTAAGTCACAATATTGTATATACCAGTTACAATGCAAAGCAGAACAAGGATGTATACATGGTGGCTTTGCGGGACAGTGAGCAGAAATTAATCGGATATTATGAGAAACATGAATATCGTGACCGGGAGACGATGAAGTTTTATGATATGCAGTAGCTCAATACACAATACAATGCGTGCATTCAATTCAACACGCTATCTGGACGCAGCGAAACGTGGGGATGATGGAAAACTGAACTAACTGATTGATGTTCTGGATGCATGCAGTAAAAAGTTATAAACAAAAAACCTTGAAACACAATGTTTCAAGGTTTTTCACAAGCAGGGGATGAGAGAATCGAACTCCCGCCAAAGGTTTTGGAGACCCCTATCATACCATTTGACCAATCCCCTATAATTGGGTGTGCCCGCAAGACACATGTACTATTATACAGTTTTATCGATATTTGTCAAGAATTAAATTTCGCGAATTGCAGGAAAAAATTTATAAAGAGGCTATAAAAAGAGAGAAAAAACGATTGCGTATTCCTATTTATTATGATAGAATAAATTAAATCTATGAATCAAATAGGCGTATATGTTCATAATATGGTTGAACGTTTCTACCAACTACCGTAAAGAGTTGACTACGAAAACAATTGTTTCGTGGTCTTTTTTTATGTTTTGATTTTGGGAGGTTATTTATGAAGTATGATGTGATCGTAATTGGTGCAGGACCGGGCGGTATTTTCTCTGCGTATGAACTGGTACAGAAAAATCCAGATTTAAAGATTGCTGTGTTTGAAGCAGGACATGCATTGGACAAACGGCATTGCCCGATTGATGGAGATAAGGTGAAAAGCTGTATCGGCTGTAAGAGCTGCTCAATCATGAGCGGGTTTGGTGGTGCAGGCGCATTTTCGGATGGAAAATATAATATTACAAATGATTTTGGCGGTACGCTTTATGAGTATATTGGCAAGAAACAATCGCTCGAACTGATGAAGTATGTTGATGAGATCAATATGCGTTATGGTGGCGAGGGCACGAAGCTCTATTCGACGGCGGGTACACGGTTCAAGACGGTATGCATTCAGAATGATCTGCATCTGCTTGATGCATCTGTACGTCATCTGGGGACGGATATCAACTATGTCGTGCTTGGAAATCTGTATGCATATCTGAAGGATAAGGTGGAGTTTTTCTTCGATACACCAGTGAATTCGGTTGTCGCAGAAGCGGCGGGCGGCTACACGGTTGTCTGCAAGGATGCATCCTATACATGTGAGAATTGCATTATATCGGTTGGACGAAGCGGAAGCAAATGGATGGAGAAGATTTGCGATGATCTGGAGATTCCAACGAAATCAAATCGTGTGGATATTGGTGTGCGCGTGGAGCTTCCGGCAGTTGTATTTGCGCATCTGACCGATGAACTTACGAGAGCAAGATTGTGTACCGGACTGAGAAATACGGCGACCGCGTGCGTACCTTCTGTATGAATCCAAAGGGGGCTGTTGTAAATGAAAATACAAATGGCATCATCACTGTAAATGGTCACAGCTATGAAGATCCGGAGAAGCAGACGGAGAATACAAATTTTGCATTGCTTGTGGCAAAACATTTTTCAGAGCCGTTCAAGGATTCAAATGGGTATGGTGAGAGTATTGCCAGACTTAGCAACATGCTTGGTGGCGGTGTTATCGTACAACGGTTTGGTGATCTGATCCGAGGCAGGCGCTCGACACAGAGTCGGATTGATGAGGCGTTTATCACACCGACGCTCAGTGCAACACCGGGGGACCTGAGTCTGGTGCTTCCAAAGCGTATCTTAGATGGCATTATCGAGATGATCTATGCGCTTGACAAGATTGCACCGGGTACAGCAAACGAGGACACACTGCTCTATGGCGTGGAAGTCAAATTCTACAATATGGAAGTTGATGTGGATGAGAAACTGGAGACACGTCATAAGGGACTATATATTATCGGAGATGGCAGTGGAATCACGCATTCGTTGTCACATGCATCTGCCAGCGGTGTCTATGTGGCTCGAAATATAACGGATTTTGTGAAATAAAGTAAATATATGGTATAAATTCCGGTGATTTTATGCTATCATTATTAAATTAAAGTAGAATCAGTGTAAAGTTGCGAAAGAAAAAGGCACTGCTCGTGATTTGGCAGTGCCTTTTCTTTTGGTATGTGGTGAAAACTGCCCATTGTGGTTTAACTTGGATGAAGAACAAATCAGAGTTAGGAGATAGAACATGATACAGAACGAAGTAACTGAGATCAAGAAGATTATGACGAAGAACGACTGCTGCATTCACGGGCTTGCCGGATGCTATGTCGATGCGAATAAAGAGATGCATATTTTGGAGCAGGGAAAATTCCTTGTTCTGCAGGAGGAAGAACAGCACAAATACTTTGATCTGATCAAGAAGGGCTTGTCCGGGCGGATCGGTAAGAATCTGCTGAATCTTGTGTTTCGTACAGAAAATGGAATTACAGTGCCAAACCGTGATACACTCATGCAGGTGTTAAACAGTGAACTGAAAGATCCACAGGTGCTGCAGGCATATTTTGAGAAGATACGCGATTCGTATGCGTATGTGGATAATTATTATATTATGCTGGTGTATGGTGTCTACGATGTACCGGGAAAGACCGCGGACGGAATCGAGATGGAGGATGCATCCGATGTCGTGTACAAGTTCAACCTGACATTACTTTGTCCACTCAAACCATCGAAGGCAGGCTGATGTACAACCCGGTCGATAACAGTCTGGAGAATGCGATGCGGAATATGATGGTCGAGCTGCCGATGAACGGATTCTTATTCCCGGCATTTAATGAACGCATGAGTGATGTACATGCGGCACTTTACTATACGAAGAAACCATCTGAGTTAAATGACAGTCTGCTTATGGATGTGTTTGGCTGTGAGATTCCGGCGACCGCCGGTAAGCAGAACGAGATGTTTATCAATGCGATCGAAGCCGTGGAGGAGATGACATTTGATAAGGCGAAAGCAATCTACTCGAACATGCGGGAGCATGAGATGGAGTTAAAGGACAGCCCAGAGGAAGTTGTGGTTGATAAGAAAGAAACGGCACGTATCTTAGAGGAAAGCGGATTTGAAGAAGAGGAGATTCAGGCGTTCACGAAGACCTTCGATGAGGCAACCGAAGAGAATGGAAAAGTGCTGTTAAGCAATGTGTTCGAGGGAAGCAATAAGCTGAAGATCAAGTCCGGCAAGACGGAGGTATCCCTCCCGGTAGAACAGACGGATGCAATTGAGGTACGAAAGATTGACGGAAAAAATTGCATCGTTATCGAAATCAGCGATGACTTACTTGTAAATGGTGTGAAGATCAATAAATTTGATGGACCGATTGATCTTTCTATATAATCTAGCAGTACACCCGTGGAACTGCGGAATTCACAAAGAGCGGATTGATCCGGAATGTCACAGAGTCCCCGATAGAGACGGGAGCTTTGGACACATCTAAGATACATGAATTCATACTGATCTGACCAAGAACTGGCAGGGTTTGACCTTCAAACTCTGCCGTTTGTTTTTTCTGGAAGCAGGCATGCTTGCACAGGCGAAGCAGACGAAGCGGCGAGGGATGTTTCGGAGCAGTCTCGCGTGTCATACCAAGTCCGTGAAAATATCCAGCCGATACGACAGCCGTTGTAGAAGCTTTGGTCAGACGGCAGGTTTTGCCGTAGCCGATATTGTGTCCGGCAGGAAGCTCATATACGTCGTCCACACTTGCTGTCAGGTCGCAGACATTTTCAAATCCACAGGAATTGGAAACAGCGAGACGACCGAGAAATGCGGAACCGATACGGACCGCATCCAGATTCATATACGGAAAACGGACGAGGGAGGAAGAGGAGGAGATATGACGTATCCCAAGTGGAATCCCTGCGTCCGTCAGAGTAGTGCAAAGGTTGTTAAAATCCTCAAACTGCTTTTTGACAAATCGCTCATTCTTGCAACATGCGGCGTAGAAATGGGAATAGATTCCTGTGACCTGCACGTGCGTCATGGCATGTACAGTGTTGATGATGTCGCCAATCTGCGAGGTTTTGCTGCATAAGAAACCATAACGCCCAAAGCCTGTATCGATGCACAGATGCGCATGGCGCAAAAATGATTTAAGCGTGCGGCAGTATCCTCCAAGATCTGCCCGCATGAAACGCTTGTGATACTGAGTGTGATGTCGTGTTTGATTGCGCGTGTAATATCTTCTGGATGATAAAGTGGTGTCAGAAGCAGAATCTCCCCGAAGATTCCTTTCTCTCGAAGTTCGATGGCATCCGCAAGCTCCGTGACTGCGAAATGTCGGATTCCGCGTGCCTGTAAGAATGTCGCAAATTTGCACAGCCCCAAGCCGTATGCGTTCCCCTTTAATACGGCTATGATCTGTGCGTCAGCAGCCAGAGATTTGATGATCTCGATATTGTGTTCCAAAGCACGAATCCGAATATTTAAGGTTGTCATCGCCATTCCTCCTTTAAAAACAAACGCGGATTGAAGTAAGTTTAGATATTTCACTCTTGTATCTGCTTGCAGTATAGTGTATTATTGCATCGAAGTTGTATCATAACTGTAACGAAGTTGCAAAAGATTTGTTTACAACTTGCATATTTTGAAAAGAGAAATATATAGAGGTAACTACGATGGAGACATTATCAAGACATGCAAAGATTCAGACGTCGGAGACATTCTTATTAAGTGCGATTCTGGCGTTGTCAGGGGGATTTCAGGATGCGTACACATACAATGTGCGAAATGGCGTATTCTCGAATGCACAGACCGGAAATGTTGTGCTGATGAGCCAGCATCTGATGGAAGGAAACTGGATGCGCGCGCTGCACTACTTGTTCCCGGTGCTTGCGTTTGCATTTGGTGTACTCGTGGCAGAACGGATTGGACATACTTATAAGAATGCGAGAAAGATCCACTGGCGGCAGATCGTTGTTTTGATTGAGATATTGATTTTATTAGCGGTTGGTTTTATGCCGCAGAAGTTCAACATGGCGGCGACGATGCTCGTGTCGTTTGCCTGTGCGATGCAGGTTCAGACGTTCCGGAAGGTAAATGGCTATGGCTATGCGAGCACGATGTGTATCGGAAACTTAAGAAGCGGAACCGAGAGCCTGTCCGTCTATATCCGGGAGCACCAGAAGGGGGCACTTCGCAAGGCACTGCATTACTATGGAATCATATTGATCTTTGCAGTCGGTGCCGGTGCCGGTGGAATCTGCTCAATGCAGATCGGCGTGCATGCAATCTGGATATCCTGTGTCCTGTTGCTTGCCGGATGTCTGCTTATGATTAAGGAGGAACGTTAAAAATATCGTTTTCTGTTAAGAATCGGAATAACGATCATGGTTTCAAAGGAATCCTCGATATATTGACTCCGCATGTAACCATGATATTTTTCCGTGATGATCTTTATATTTGCCAGACCGTACCCGTGATCCATTCGGTGATCCGGGTACTTTTTTATTTGGTCTTCCGGCAGACAGGTGTTGCGCATATGTATAACAAACGTATTATTTTCAGAGATACATACATTGAAATGCACATATCGGTTCGGATTTCTGGATTTACAGACCGCTTCGGATGCGTTATCCAGCATATTTCCGACGATCGTACACAGGTCATAGTCCGAGACCGGAATCTGAGTTGGTTGCAATGTAATCTTTTGGGAAAAGGCAAATTGCTTCTCTTTTGCGAGCATCTCGAAGCTACTGATGAAGGCATCCAATACAAGGTTGCCGCTGTTGACACTGATATAATTCGCTTCTATGTCGTTGATCGCAGAGTGAAGATATGCATCTAACTGCTCCGTCTGTTGCTTCTTAAGCATCTCGGAGATTGCAAAATAATGGTTCTTCATATCGTGTACGATGCTGCGGGTTTTCTTGTAGGCGGTTCCCAATTGGAATATTTTTCCTGCTGAAAATCAATCTGTCTGCGCATAGAAAGGTTTTCGTCCTTGATCTGCTCCATCTTAAAACAATTATCCAACAGACAATAATTCAATATATTTAACAGGGCAATCGCTAAATAGGCAATGATCATATAGTACGCATTGTTTGACTGGTAATTGCTGCGGACAGGAATACAAAGGGTAATTACCAGAGAAAGCACGGGCGTCGTAAATAATAACAGGTTGTATTTATAATCGTGATATTTTATGTGTCGGTTCCAGAAGAAAATCACAACCAGAATCAACAGGAACAGCATGATCTTGGAACCGAGATTCATGAGGATCGAAAGCTGGCGGAGAGGGAGATCTATAACTGCCGGGTTTATTATTTTCACCAGAAACAGGAAAAAGCTTTCTCCAAGCAGAGCAAGAATCTGGAAGGAAATGGATACAAATATGCGGTTTGACAGGCGCGTCCTGTATAGGAAGGTCAGTGCAAAGGTCGTAAGCAGACTTACGGTGCTTGTGGCTATTGTAAATTGCTTGGATGGCAGTCCGGTGCACAGAACCTGGTTTACATAGATAAGTACCTCCATAATAAGGAAGCACGCAATATAGAGCGGATAAGCGGTACGACGGTTTTCCTTATGGAAGATGCCATTCATATAGATAATGATTATGCCCATATCAAAGAGATAGGTAAGTGCTTCAATCGCGTAATACATAGTGCGCCCTCCTAATTTAACTCGTTTAATTCTACGAGGTGATTCATGTAAATAGAAAGTAGTTCCCGTCTGGCATTTCGACTCAGAGGAATTCGCTCCTGATTGTCTAAAACAACGAATTTGTCCTCAAAATAATGTACATGCTTCAGATTCAGAAGGATACTGCGATAACATTTGTAAAAGTGCTGGGAGGCAAGCGTTTCCTTCCAGTATGAAAGCGTTCCGCGCACAGAGATCGTGTGGTTTGTAAGATGAAACAGTAAAGTCTGTGTATCACTGTTTTCAACCTCGATATAGAGAAGATCCTGAATATAGATCGTCGTTTCTCCTTCTGTTGTAGACACGATGGAATAGATTGTGTGACTTTGTTCGATTTCATTGATTGCGTTCTTCAGCACTTCTTCGACATCCTCTGTGGTGTATGGTTTCGTCAGATAATAAAATGCCCGGACTGTAAAGCTTTTTTGCATGTATTCCGGATAATTGCTCACGAACACGAGCAAGGCATAACGGTCGATGGTGGAACGCAGGATGCTTGCGGTATCCAAACCGTTTAGCTCTGGCATTTCTACATCCATGAAAATTAACTGATATTGTCCTTTTTCTGTATAGGAATCTAAGAATGTTCTTCCGCTTGTAAATGTAGAGATAGAAACTTCCACATCAAACGCAAAATAAAAAATGTGTGATACAGGATTTTAAATATTCAATTGCTGCTTCGTCATCGTCACAGATTGCAATGTTCAGTTTCATTGAGATCCCCCTTTGCTGATTCGCCCCAATAATTGGTTTATCCATATTACGATAACACAAAAGAACATAATCTGGATAGAATCAAATCTAAAAAAGTTAAAAAATATAAGGTACAAGCTTAGTAGCATTATCGAATATATTGCAGTCAGGTATTTTAATCGACGTTTCTTCTTTTGAGTCAGGCGATGGCTTTTTGTATCTATAGGTGCAAGGATGATGATGGCAATCAGCAATACACAGAAACACCAGAAGGCTGGAAATGTCTGGATTGCAGGGATTGGCAGATAGATCGTGATAATTATTCCAATACAGAAGGTGAGATAAGAAATAATATCACATATGCCGCGCGAAGATGCATGCATGCCTCCGGCAAGCATCTTGAGTGGAGACATTGTAAAAACGTAGACGAGTGCCAGCCATCCATGATGGAAAAAGATTCCAAGAATCAGAAGGCTGAGATTATATAGGAATAAGTCGAAACAGAAGTCAAAGCAGTATATGTAAGCTGCCCGTTGCTGAAACGGTAGAACGTGATTATCGATAAATATATCCGTGATTTTTACGCTGAGCGTTTCTGTAATTTTCATTCGATTTACCTCCATATAAGCATCATAACATAGAACAATTGGTAATATATAATTTCCCGTAAATGTCAAAAACGGGGGGTAAAATGCACTTTACTCCCCGTTTTTGACCATTCGCAGAAAAAATGAAAGAAGCATCTGTGCGTATGATAGGATAAAAATGGGTTTAATAAGAAATTCAAATAATTATTTACAGGAGGGAAAAGAGCATGAAAAAA
>ENA-OQEN01000172-OQEN01000172.1-human-gut-metagenome-genome-assembly--contig:-NODE-172-length-28410-cov-2.786267_pt1 | contig 28410 bp, 35 predicted proteins | sample MGYA00242791_ERZ504627 | MGnify/ENA primary metagenome ERZ504627 (study PRJEB26092, sample SAMD00036316) | human gut metagenome | host: Homo sapiens | study: EMG produced TPA metagenomics assembly of... | reverse complement strand
CGCCTGTACAGGCTTGCTCCATAGCCGGTGGCTCCCTGTCCGTTGTCCATCTCGCCGGCAGGCAGTTCATCCGGCGCCATGTCGCGAAATCGTCTCCGGCCGCTGAGAACTGAAGCCCAAAGCCTGCGTTTCTTAGTGCAATGCCTACCGCTGCCGTCTGCGCCCATTCCCGCGGTGACACAGATGGCTTGGAGGCATCCGGCCCCCTTGACGCTGTAGCTTCTGCGAGATAGCAGTCAACCGGGTCCTTGTAGCTGGGATAGATGCGCGCCGTTGCCACAAAACAATCCTTGCCGGGCGACACCTGGATGGCGATACGGCCTTCAGGGTATTTCAGGCGGAACCATGCCATTTGGATCATGACAGGAAGACGCTTTCGCGTCTCCTGCGTATTGAGATCCGTATAATCCACGGCAAACGGGGATGGGTCAAAGCCCTCCACCTTGTGGATGCTGTCCAGCTTTGCCAGCATAGCTGTTTTGGCATTCGAGTTGTTCTGACTCATGATAAAGCCCTCCTCTTATTTACTGATGTTGATGTAGGTGTTGCGCAGCTTCAACCAAACCGGTAAAACGGTGTTGATCAGGCTGCTTACTCCCTTGCGATACTGGTACTGATCTGTTGGGGTGAAGCTGGAAAACCGCTTCCGGCAATCCAGAACGACCTTGTCAAGGGTCTCGGCCGCCGTCTGGCGCTTGGCCTTCAGATTCTGATCTGCAGGCTGTCCCAGCCGCCGTTCCTTGGTCAGGCACTGGATATAGGCGTCTACCAGCTGGTAATGTCCGGACAGAACGGCTACATCCGTCGTGACCGGTGCCGTCTGGCAGAATGCCTGACTTGCATAAAGCACCTCAATACGATACAGCAGCTCCTGATACAGCATCAGCTGCTCCAGGGAGGCATGTCCTGCACCGATTTGCTTTTCCATCTCGTTTTTCAAGTTCTTGTACTCACTGAGCCAAGTTGCCATTGTAATGATCTCCTTTCACATTTGAGATTAGCTCTTTGATTCGCGCCGAGAGCATCGTCCCGCGCTGTTCCGTATCTGTACGCTTGATGGCAATGCATAATGCTCTCCGCTCTCCTACGATCAGCACGCGCTCCTTTGCGCGTGTAATTGCCGTATAAACAAGCGGACGCACCAGCATGACCGCATGGGCGCACTGCAGGTTGATGATGACAGACTTATATTCGCTGCCCTGGGACTTGTGGATGGTGGAGGCGTAGGCCAGATCCAGCATTTCAAGGTCGCTTCCGTCATACTCGGCAATTCGGCCATCGCCGAAATCAACGGTCAGCACACTGTCGGTGTCATCACGGGTGACGGATGTGATATAACCGATATCGCCATTGCTGATGTCCTCGCAGTTTTTTATCTGCATGACCTTGTCTCCCAAACGATATATCCGCTTTCTGTATGCAACCTCCGGCTTTTTCCCGTCCTGCGGATTGAGCTTTTCCCGAAGCCGCTCGTTCAGCGCATTCACGCCCGTCTCCGTCTTTTGGCGGTATGGGGTCAGAAGTGCCACATTGTCAACACCGTATCTGGCGGTTTCCTGTAGGTACAGTGTCTCGATCTGCTGTGCGGAAGCACTCATGTCACAGGAGTCATAGAACTGGAAATCCTCGCCGTATTCCAAGCTAAGATTTCCGTGTCGGATGAGCTTTGCATTAGCGGCGATACGGCTACCATAGCTCTGCCGGAATATGCGATCCAGCCGCACTACCGGTACAGCGCCGCAGGCGATGATCTCGCTCAGCACGGCGCCGGGCCCGACAGAGGGAAGCTGATCCGCATCGCCAATCAGCACAAGCTGACTGCCGTGCGGTACGGAGCGGAACAGATGGTTGGCAAGATAGATATCCATCATGGACACCTCATCCACTACAATCAGATCCGCATCCAGCATCTCCGGTTCACAGTAGTCGCCGTCCTCACCGGCCAGAAGCCCAAGCGCTTTGTGAATGGTAGTGGCCGGGAACCCGGTCGATTGCTCCATCCTGCGGGCTGCGCGTCCTGTAGGCGCACAGCAGATAATTTTTGCTCCGCGGTTTTTCCTGCGATAGATATCCAGCAGGAATCGCTGGATCAGCGTCTTGCCGGTACCGGGTCCGCCGGTAATCACACTGAGCTGTGATGTCAGGGCCGTCGTAACTGCGTGCCGCTGTTCGGAAGCCAACTGTATACCCTGCTTTTTTTCTTCTGCGGAGATCTCCGTATCAATGTTGACGTGAGACCCCGCTTTCTCATAAGTAAGCATTCTGTAAACGGCCCACGCAAGGCTCTGTTCCGTTCGCGCTGTGACTGCACGGTATACCTGCCTGTCGTAGGAGCCAAGCGGCCGGACTCAAGCATTCTTGAAGCCCGTACCGCCAGCATCTCTTCCGTCAGGTCTTCGGTATCCAGCAGCTTCAGGCATTGCTTGAGAAAGCTGTGCTTTTCCATACACAGATGCCCTTTCAGCTCTGCATCGGTCAGCGTGAATATCAGCCCCTCATCCACACGTTCCGGCGAAAGAGGGTCAAAGCCCATGCTGACAGCAATACGGTCAGCCGTCTTAAAGCCGATGCCCACCATCTCACACAGACGGTAAGGGTGATTTCGGACGATGTCCATGGTATGCTCTCCGTACTGCTTGTACAGCTTGACCGCCCTGTTAGGTGTTACACCATGTGGCGCCAGAAAGGCAACCACATCGCGTGCGCCGCGGGAGGCAAGATAGGAGTCGCAAATCTTTTTGAGCTTTGTTTTGCTGATGCCAGACACGGCAAGCAGTTGTTCCGGCTCATGATCCAGCACGGTCAGCGTGTTCTGCCCAAACATGGCATAAATCTTTTCCGCGGTTTTAGGGCCGATCCCCTTGATCTGCCCGGAGCACAGGTAAGCGATGACGCCTTCCTTGCTGGGCACAATCACTTCATTGAAGCCCTCGACTTCAAATTGGATGCCATGCTTGGCGCTCCGGCTCCAACGTCCGCGCATATCATAACGCAAATTATCTGCCGTCGGCAGGCAATAACCCACCGCCTTGATCTCAGAAACCACATTCCCCGCCGCGTCCATGACCTTCTCACAAGGTCGGTACAGGGCGATCATGTAGCTGGCATCACCAGCCGTAACGGCTTTCGGGTAGATCAGCCTTTTGAATTGACATATCAAGATCGATTCTCCTTTCCTTTTGAAATCGGGTAATCAGTCAAAGTCAGGCTCCTCAAAGACCATGCCGTCGTAGTCACTGCGTTCTTCGGCATCGGTGGGGCTCCAGTCGTCTGACCAGTTGACATGATCGGTTGTGAGATGGTCTGCAAGATCCATAGCCGCAGCCGAGGTAGCTGCTCTTACGAACACGACACCTGTGCGGACGATCGTGACCTCATAGATAGACCCGTTTTCGGGGCAATCACCGGTCGCTTGATTGTCCAATGGCGTGTAGTATTTCAGCAGTTCGCTCTCTGGCAGCGTCAGATCCTTGTGCATGGGCAGAGTCCCGAATTTAAGCGCGCGGCTGATGGTCACAATGTCTCCTTCGACCTTTTTGACCTCGCCGCGAATGCAGAATTCCGTTTCCGGCTGTCCTTCTGTTTTGCAGATCAGTTTATCTCCAACATTCAGCATAAATCTGCTCCTTTCTGTTATGGGGTTGTGACCAGCACCTTGCGGTCTGTGGAAGGAAATACTCCTCTTCAATGACCTGTGCTTCTCTTGTAAGCCGGAGCACCAGCTCAACCATACGGTCTGCCAGTTGATCCAGCTCCTGCACGAGTTTTACACGTTCACGAAGCGCGTGCATGCTCCAGTCCTCGAAATCCTCGCCGTCATCAGTGCCACGCCCCGGATAAGTTACCACCTGCATGTGGGTCTGCGAGAAATTGACCCGAGTGGGCCTTCCGCAGACACCGCAGGTACAGTTGCCACCGGCAGCAAGCCGGTAATTCTTCTGTCCGCAGTTAGCGCAGTAGGACTTGTAGCCGCTTGGCCGCTTTTCTCCCTGATAGAGAACCAGATATCCGCCGCTTCGTCCGTTCATCCCTGCCTGCCAGAGATAGTTGTGCTTCGCAGCAAATTCCCATTTACACTCGTCCATGGCATCAAAAAACCCCTGGGTCTGGATCATATCGAACAGCTTGTCCACCACCTCGGGCGAGAGCCAAGGTGTGTGATTTTTAGGTTACAAGCATACGATGTGGATCTGTTCCAGGAGTTTAATGTTGGATAGCGAAAATGTGTGGTCAGATACTGCGTCATTTTCTGTCGGGACCGGAGATCTACCGGCTGATAGAATCTACGCAAGGCAACGCACCTCCCAGGACCGGTCTGTTCCCGGCTCGTTGGAGGCCAGCGCCGGATGCGTTTCGTCCATTGCGACTAACTTCTTATCCGCTCCGGCCCGTGTCGCCAGCTTGCGCACATCCAAATAGAGGTCTTCGCAGTATACGATGATGGGGATTCCCAACTGGGCGGCATGATGGATTTCGCCCTTCATACCGCGGCTGATGCGATCCCCGCAAATCAGCAAAACCTCGCTCTGTTCCAAAAGCTGAAGCCCAAATTGCAGAGCCAGTGCACGCTCCGCCGCTACATGGTCACACAGGAGCATGGGCAGATAGGCGTGAGGGGCGCGTACCAGGTATCCCAGCATGGTGCGGGCATAGAGCATGTATGCCCGAGCACACCAGATGTTGCTGAGTTCTTCTTCCGCTGTGCTCCCGCTCAAAGGTGAGCAGATATAGGCGCGTTTCCGGTAACGGTCGTTTTTCAGGAACTGCCGGTCTAGCTCGCGCTCCCAGCTTTCGTGATAGGCTTTCATTGCGTCATGCATTATTGATTCTCCCTTCTTATGTCGGTGTAACCGATACTTTTAGTTTCCGGCTCTCACTGGTCTTGAGTACATCCGCATACACGGTGGGATACTTCTCTTTGAGGAGCTTCGAGTCGGGACGTTTGGTTGTTTTGGTGATAAAGTCGATGAGGAGCTTGTCGCCGGTCGTGCTCAGCACGCCATGCTCATGCGCCTGCATCAATTCTGCGATTCGCACGCTGTGTGCAGCGATCTCCTTTTCATAGGTTTTGATCTCCGCATTGCAGTCGGAGATTTTCCCCTGCAGCAGCGCGATCTGGCGCAGTGCCTTTTCATACTTTGCAGGGAATTCAATCGTGGGGAGTCCGGGCTGGCTGGCGCCGTAAATGCGCGCCAGGGATTCCAGTGCCAGTGCTGGCTTGACATCCGCCATCGTAGGTGGCTTGTCATGCTCTAAGCTCCAAATCCATTCCTCAAGCCGCTGGAAGATCATATCCTCCTTGGCTCGGTCGCGGGTAAGCGCCGGCATTGCCAGATCATGTTCCGGATTGTTTCCCCAAATAGTAGAAAACGCGCCAATCTCCACATCCGCCACAGCCAGATAGAAGCGAAGCTGCAGCTCATAGTAGATGGGATAGGCATCGTCAGCCCAATCTCCGGCTTTGTGATAGGTGCAGCTTTTGCACTCCAAAATGCCGGGAGCGTTGTCCTCCTTACGGGTAAAGCGGCGGTCAAAGTCCGCAACGAGCCCACGGGTGATCTGCATGCTGATACATATAGGTATCGTCATAGACCGTATTGCCGGTTTTTGCTGATACCAATAGGCCGCGATAGGTTCCAGAAGATGCCCCATCATCAGCTGCTCCTGATTGGATTTCACGGGTGCCTTCATCCGGCCCTTTTGATCATCCATAGCTCTAACGGTGTTGTCCACGGCGATACGCCGAAGATAGCAGCCACATCGCTGCCTCCCACCGTATAGGGAATGGTGCCCTTAGGCCCATGGGCGCGGCATTCCAGCCATCGTTCGTTGGTCATGCCTGCGGTGTCGCAGAGAATAATCGGAGCGGACATCAGTAGCTCACCGCCTTCGCAAGGTCGTAATCGCCCCACCTCAGCGTAAGCGCCCGCGCCATGTTCTCCTCCACAACGAGCATTTTGCTCTCAGGTGTATGGTCGGATTTGAGAATATAGGGGATCTCCTGCATAGCCATGAACACATCATGGGCGGTTGCGGTTCCTCCGCCATAGGCCATCTCAAACATACCGATTGCTTCCAAAGCAGCTTTCTTCGGCAGAGACAGCTTTTGCAGATCCGGGTCATCGCATTGACCGGATAGCTCAGATGGATATCCAACAGCTTTTGTAATCTGGCGACCGAATCACCGAATTGCGCAAACAACTGGTCCAAAGCTGCTTCAAAGTCCTCCACTTTACTCTGGTGCCTGTGGTCCACGGCGATACAGCTCCCAATATGGATCGGATGCTGCGTACCCTCCAGCATGGCGGAAACCTTAGCTGAGGCAATGCCGGTATCCGAGGTAACAAAGCGGATGGCGGGAACAAGTTTGGCAGCAAGTGTGGTTTTCCCCTGCGACGCCAGCAGTTTGGCATAGGCGCCGAGCAGGTCTTCCTTTTGCCCGGGCATAGTCCAGGAGGCACTGGAGAGCGAATGATCGCGATAACCTCCCTGAAACATGCTGCCGGGGAAACGGTCGTCCAGCTTTTTGGTCAGAACCTTCAGCAGCTCATCGATCGGCAGCACGGAATAATCCATAGAATCGCCGGAGTGTGCTGCCGAGATCTTTTCATCTCGGATAAGCAGGAGCGTCTCCGAAGAATACAGCTCCAGACAATCGTTAAGCACCGACGCCAATCTTTGGCGGCTCAGCTTCGGCAAGGCCGATCCGCTGATTTTCGCTCTGTCCAACAGGCTTTTGTAGGCCGTGCTGCGGACGGGATAGTAAGAACCATCTACCCGCATGGCAAGACCGAGGTTTTCCGCCGTGTCCTCAACGGACTCGGCGCTGATTCCCGCAGCGAATGCGGACGGAGTTCCATAAAGAGGCGACGCCTTATCCAGCGGCTCAATATGCAGTTCATTGACCCTGCATCTGTGCCATCGGCTTTCCAGCGATTCCTTCTCATGGTACCGGCGCATCCCATCGTAGGAAGCAAAGGTCGTGGAGTAGTTGTCCTGGCATGGTTGTAACATTTTGTGTTCTCCTTTCGTTTTTTGGCGGTATTCGCGTGATATAACAAAAACCAGCAACCCATGATCGGACTGCTGGCTTATGCCACTATGGAATTGGCCGGAAACAAAAAAGTGCCATTCGTGCAATGCACAAATGACACTTCGCAACTCGGTTAAACTTTGCTTAGCCGTGGCTAAACTCTGATACTTACATGATGATTATACCAGAGCAGCGGCCGACAGTCAATCCATAGTCAAACGAAAAGGCCATAAAAGCTGAAAGGAAAGAGGGATGCCGCAGGTGCGGCATCCCTCGAAAGGCAAACTATGCGGAACGGTTCAACGCCCACATCCCGCGTCCTGTATGCACGAAGAGCTGCGGACTGCATTGTAGGGTTTGGCGAACCTTCTCTTTCCACCACTGATTTTTCCGCGCTTTGGTATATGGCTCGACTTGCTCATAAATGTATGCAAGCGAAACAGGAGATTGGCAGGTTTCCAGCACTGCCGCAACCACATCCCGCCAGGTAGCGCCGTTCATATCGCGGATATCCTTTTGTACAGGCTCCGTTATCAGGATCGGATACACCAAGGACGCATCCTTCTTGATAATCAGTAGATACTCATGCAGTATGGGGATGAAATGCCCACTGTACTGTGTTTGATTTGAAAAGCAATTGTGCTGTGCTTTTATGATGACATTTTCCAATGTGCCCGGCTTAATCAATTCAAAGAGCATGCTGTAAAGCTGCCCCTTCTTTTTGATATCGCGACCAGCACTGCCATCCTGCCGCCACGCTCCAAAGCGCAAAATTGTTTCATCATGGCGTAGTTCATTACGCGCACGAAGTCCTCCCATTTGGGGATACGTGATAAGTCGAACTGCGGGGATCATATCCGTATTTTGACTGCACCTCCGAAGCCTTGTACATCACGTCTGAATATGTAATCATATCCCAATACGGCGGATGCCAGAACACAAATTCAGGGCGCTCCGGTATCTCGCAATTGATGAGATCGAATCCGCTGTGCAGATCGTAGCAATGGCTAATGATTCCCATGGTATGAGCGGCATCCTGCGTCGTGCCGCTGCCGCACATGTAGTCGCAGATCTCGGCCGGCTTGAAAAAACCGATCAGATCCTCAATTAGCTTGGGTGAACAGTTGCCGCGATAGCGATTGTTGCCGCCAGCTCCGCGCTCTGGATACGAGACGATAGAGGTGAGCCTATTTTCAGCACTCATAGCCGCCTTCTCCTTTCATATGCAGATACAGGAGCAATCATCGCACTCTGATTTGCCCGAGCCAATGCAAAGCGGGTATGGATTATCTGCTTCTGGTGTGAAACAGTCCGGCTGCTTTGATGCTTGCCTGACCAAACCATGAGCAGCCTCAGATACACTTTCCCAATATGCTTCCCAATAGTGGTCATTGCGCCCGAGATGGCGTTCGATGCACTCAGGAATCATCGGGTTTGTAATGAGTCTCTGATACTGTGCTTCACTCAATGCTGCAACTTCATCCCATTGTTCGATTTGCGATATAAAGTCTTCGGTCTGGCATTGCGCCTTATACACTCCTCCAACCTCCCGAATATACCTACTGGACATCATCAGCGGCTGCCGGACAATCATGATTTTGTAGTGATTTTCCATATACTCGCCGTTAAGATATGCTTCGTAGAAGTCCATCGAAGAATTCTCTGCGAAGATGCTTGATTCTCTCCAAGACGGAACACTTCCGTCCTCCAATTCTTCTCGAATACGATTTGTCATAATACGCTTTGCATCGTCATAGTCCGAGAACGCCTCGCAATCATTTCCGTGCTCGCCATCCACAGCCCAGTCTTCCATCACAAGAAAAACATTGACGCGTTTACGCATAGAACGAAGATCATCCAACGGACGAATCATTTCGGGCGCCATGATAACCATGTCCAGTACGATATCAGCAATGGTCTTTGGCTGGTGATACAGATCAGAGAAGGTATCCTCCAGCGTCTTGACCTCATGCGGCATGACCGGAGGGTCAAACTCACAATAGATGTCAGGCGTTTCGTTTTCGGTCTCCTTATCCTCGCCATCATGAATGGCGTTTATTCGGCCATAAAGCCTGCGTATTCACTCTCAGCGGTGCCCACAATGGCTCCGCCAATCGTGTATGTGACGCCTTCATACTCAAATTTAGCGCCAGTTCTGTTCAAAATCATTTTTCGCGCCTTCTATCTTAGATATGGCAGTCAATCCCGACAATGAAATGATCGTCAGGAATGCTGTCTATGTAGTCTGCCAACATCTGCCGCCATGCATCCGGCTTCTTGTCGTTGCTGCTGATACCCCACCAGCCCATTTCTCCCTTGGAGTGCCAGTCTCCGCCCTGAAGGAAGGATAGGCGTCGGGCACCATGCGCTGATCCGGTGCGAGTCCGTTGCGGCGGAGGTAGGCTCCTCGCTTTCATTCTTGAAATAGATCTGCGTTACGAAAGAGATAATTCCATCCTCCGTGATCTTCCAGAAGCTGCCTTCCGGAGCCTTGCCGGAACGAAATGTCTCTGCAAGAAGCTCAAATCGCTTTTTGGCGTGCTGCAGCTCCCATTCCTTCATGAGTTCCCATGCAATATCCCTTTTTCTTGCGCCGCAGACCCATATATAGCCTTCGGGCGCTTCACATACAGCATCTTCGTTGCCCCATGAGCGCTCACCGTTAATTCGTTCCGCTGTGTCACGGACAAGGAATTGGAACGGCCAGCGGCCGCCAATGGAATACCAATCCCAGAAGGCATTCGGATTGCAGTAATACCCATACGTATTGGTCTTGCTGTCAAAGGTATAACCGCAGTAGTCCTCCGCATACTGCCTCAGACTGGGATAGAGCTTCTTCACCGGATATCCCATAAATGCACGCATCTTTTTCGCTTTCTTCGTTCGCTTCTCATGGCCGAGGTGTCCGGCCTTTTTCTGGAACACCTTGCCATCTTTGATGAGATATTTTTCGCACACCAGCCGGCTGTACTCCGGAACGACAGTTCCGTCCGGAAAACGGACACAGTTGATTTTGTCGGTCTCATAATCCCGCCGCAGGTCATCGGTTCGATCCTCAAACTCCAGATAGGCCGGGTCATCTGTTCCTTCACAGAATGGGGCCATCAGTTCATCAATCTCGCACTCAGCCGAACGCTCCAGAGTGCTGGCCTTACTTTGAAGTCGTTTCAAAAGAAACCGCAAAGCAAAACTCTCCGGATCCTGCGCCAGCTTTTCTTTGACTTCTGCGATCTGTTCCGCATAACGCATGTTTTCCTCGCAGTTTTCCTCCAGTTTGGGCATATAAAAATTGACCAATGTTACAAAATGACTCATTTTTTTGATTCCTTTCCTGTTGTAAGATTAACGGGCAGCAGGAAAAGAATCCGCTGCCCGTCGTTGTGAATTGTAATATCCCCGTTAGACCCGCATATGTCGCTTGACCGCTGCGGTCAGCTTTACGGGCAGTTGATTCAGATCTGTGATGTCCATAAAGGAATCACCATAGATTCGCTCGATGTTCTGTTTGTCCTCGCCGATAGCGGCCGCAATGAACAATACTCCTTGCGCGGTACTCCTGCCTGATGCCGCGGAGATCTTCCTCGGCGGCACTGCCGTAGTAACCGGGTGCTGCCGGTTGACCATCGGATACAAGGATCAGGATCTTTACCTCCTCCGGCCGTTTAACCAGCTGCTCGGCCACAAAACGAAGCGCGGCGCCGTCGCGGTTGCTGCCACGGGCAGCAATGTCCATCATGCGGTATTTATCATCGTTATCGATGCTTTCGAACTCTGCATAGGAATACAGCTCCACACTGTTGCCGCTGGTGGAATGACCGTAAACGGTGACAGGGATATGCAGCGCCTTGCAGAAGTCATATAGAATGATGGCCGAAGACCTGGCGTAGGTACAGCGGTCGCAGGAGCACATGCTGCCTGATTCGTCCAGCAAAAGCCCTACGGACATCTGTGGAATTTCGTTGGGCAGGGCATTTTTATAAAAAACCTTCCCATCGTTCCGGCAGAGGGCGTGGGCATCCAGCCGTCGCCCCATCATGAGCCCGGTCTGCTTGCCGCCACGCTGTTTATCCTTCAGCTGCTGTAAGAGGCTTTTCTGCAGCTGCCGTGAGATATCCAGCAATGGTCCGGAAATGGCGTTATACTGCTCTACAAGCTCCTCATCGACGGTGGATATCCGGTTCACACAGATATCAACACCGGATGAACATCTCCATAGGAGATGCTCTGGGCCACATCGTTGAGTTCCCGTGTCCGTTCATTCTCCAGCTGCTCGCAGGCAGCCTTCTCCGCCATCTTGTCCAGCAGGCGCTCAATGTCCTCCGCTGCATGGTCATAGCGTTCACGCTCATATGCTTCGTTGTGCTTGGTAGCCCCTCCGCTGCCTTCGGAAACACGATCCGTCTGCTGATAGGGGATGCGTCCGTCTTCTTCCGCGGATACTGCCTGCTTCCCGCCGGAAGCGCCTTCCATATCTCCGGTAATTGCGCCTTCTTCCGCCGGATTTTCGGTCTGGGAGATCCCGGCAGAAGAACGCTCGGATTCGGAGTCAGTCTGGGGCTCGGGCTCTTCAGAGCCGCTGCTTCCTTCAGACTCGCTTTTTTCTGCCTGAGCTGCCGTCTGCGCCCGTTTCCCGCTCCGGCTGCCACACAGACCGCGCCCACTTCGGGGATCGGTGTGCTGCTGCCCTCGCCGGACACAGAGCTTCCGGCTATTGCCTGCAGAAGCTGCGCGATGGTCTCGGCCAGCGACTCTGTGGAACCGGACGCCTTGGCCTCCTCCTGGCGCTTTTTGCAGATCTCCAGGAAATCCTCGATATAGTCCCAGCAGCGAACCAGTATGAGATTGACGACCTTGAGCCGTTCTTTTCCGGAGGGATTGACAATGGCGGCGTCCAGATCGTGGATCAGCTTGAACACGACCTGGATACGCTCATCGCTGAGGGGAGCATCCCCGTACTTGATTTCACCGAACTTCACATACGACAGCATGATCTGTAGGATGCTCTCAAAGATGTGGCAGTTCCCGTCATCCTCTTTCTCGATAAGCTCCGTTACCGTCGGAATGCTCTCATACTGCTGCTCCCGTAACGCTTCCAGGCAGTTGCCCAGTGTGCCGCGGAATTGAGCGAGTATCCGATTTTCGATATAGGCGTCCTCGATGACATTGGAAATATGGTGCGCGACATAGCGAAGCATTTCGTTGTTCCGTGGCTCCAGCCGTACATACTCCCACAGCGCTCGTTCGCTTACAGTGTCTTTGGGCAGCTTGTAAGCAGGCGGCTCCGGATACCATTTCTCCCGGCTGAGGTAGTTGTTGTAGGTCTGGCCCGCAAGAAAGTCCGTGTATAGACAATGCCCAAGTTCGTGGGCAAACAGTCCGCAAACGATCTCATAGCGGTTCTCCCGCCCTCTGTTTTGGGTCACCAGCCTATGCCCCGCATTGATCAGCACCGACAGGTTATTGGTGCATGCCACTTCACCGGACTTCGGACTCCAGCTGATGGCCACATGGATGCGGCGGTTGTATTTATACCGCCGCGTCTGTGCCATGCCATGTCTTCAAAATGTCCTGCAAGGATGCGGGACGTGAAGAATTGCCGGTCTGTGATTCTGCTGCGTTTTTCATTGAGCAGCTGTTTAACCCGCTTATGATTCACTCTTGCCATATAGAGTCGTCCTCCTTTCTTCCGGACTTATGCCGATGTTCGCTTCCGCTTTGGGGCAAACATAGGGTCCAGAATGGTTGTAATCAGTGCTTCCCGGTCTTCCTCGTCGGCAGTGGCTTTGCTGATGACCGTATACTTTGCCGACAGATAAGGGTCACCGGAGATCTCTGCACTGATGACCCAATCGATTAGGCTGCGCATACCGCAGGCACCGTCGGTGATACTGTTTTTGCGGCAGTAATCGGCCATGTCGTTGACCACCTGCACCATCTGGGATACCAGGTATTCGTCGGCACATCCGGTCACGGCCATGGCTCGCTGCACCATAACCTCGGGCTCTGGCAGTTCAATGTCCTTGACCAGACTCATTCTGTCCACCACCGACTGGTTCATCGACCTGCAACCTTCGTAACTGACATTGGTCGTCACAATGACGACCGTATCAGGGTGTCTGCGAATGATCTCGCCGGTCGGAAGCGTGATGGACCCCTCCTGCTCCAGAAGAGAGTTAAGGCCCACCAGAACTCCCGGCTGAATGATCGTGGACGGCTCCTGAACCTCGACTAAATACCCATGTTTTAACGCTTTCACAAAATCCGTCTCCACATAAGCATAGTTCTGGCCGGAGCTTTGACGGTTTTCGGCACGCTTGCTAAGAGCCTGTACCTTTTCCGTGACCTTTTCCAGCACAACGCTCATGCAGTCCTGCACGGTAGCCGCCAGATTTTCCACGCCTGTCAGAGCCTGATAGACGCCGGCAGGATCGTAGTCCATATCATCCAAGTCCGGAAGGCGCATAAGATTTGCTACATTGGCATAGCTGATACCTCCCATGGACTTGAGGATCTCGCGCTCACGGTCAAGCTCCGAGCTACCGGTGGACACTGCGTCCGTTTCAGGGAAGATCATGCCGGTGAAATCAAATATTTCTGTGTTGGCAGAGCAGGTATACTTCATGTATGGCAGCCCCAGTCCGGCGGCAATGGCTTTTGCGCCCATGGTCTTGCCAGTACCGGCAGGCCCGCGCAACAGGAAGTTTCGCATCTGCATGGGCCGCCCGGTGGTCTTCTGCGCATGCTTGCAAATATCCACCACTTCCGGCGGAATGATATACCATTCCGGGAGTTTCGGAATCAGGCTCAGCTCCAACGCGCTCAAGGTGCGTCCCGGCGTCAGGGGATACTTGCCGACGAAATCCGTATGCTCCACCACGACGCCGGCTTTTTTGATAACGGCCGGTCCGGTCTTGGCAAAGATCGTGAATTCCCCGGCTGTGACGCTGGTGGGCACAAAGGATCCGGAATCCAGCTGACCTTGAGAAACCCGCATCAGGTTTCCGGACTTGTCCACTGTGATATTGATATGCGCCGGGCAGGTATCGTCCTTGATTCTGCGGTAGGCATTGTCGCAGAGGATTGCCATGCTTTCGGTCGCCTTTGCCATATCCGGGTATCCGGCAATGAACTGGTCGTAGTACTCCTGAAAGGTTTCATCGAACTCCGCATCTGACATCAGGAACGGCATTAGGCAAAGAAGATTGCCGCGCCGTCCCGCTGGCTCGGATGCGCCACGTACTGCTCGATGAGCTCGGTGTTTTTGTCATAAACGCTTGCCAAAGCGCTGCCGGAGCTGCATCGAACACCACAAGATGATAGGCATCCGGACCGACGGAGGATTTATACTCCGCCACGCTTTTGTTTGTATCGATCTGGCCGACCGCACCTTCTCCGGTGCCGTTCATGCACCGGCACATGGCGTGGACTGCCTTGATCACAGAACCACATAGCGTTGATTCCGTCTTTGCCCCGTACATGGATGCCACCTTGACCTTCTTATTTGTCATGGTATCAAAGGGGACGGGCAGCGAACGGGAATAGTTGAACAGATTGTTGATTGATACGCTCATATCGCGTCATTCCTTTCTGCAGTGTCACTGCGTGAAATCAATGGTAATACCGGTATCTGTACAGCAGCAGTTCTCCATACCGTTTCGTTCCAGCTCCCGGCAGATGTCCGGCCAGCTTTCTCGTGCAGGCAATTCTGCCGCCGTTATTTCCAGCATGGATAGCCCTTGTGCGATGCTCTCGTTGCACCGCTCATTGAGTTCCATAACATGGGCGTCCACCCATTCAAAAGCCAGATACTCATAATTCTCCGGGGGATCGACCTTCTGCGGAGTGCCATCCTCGGTTTCCTCTGTGCCCGTCTCATCATTTTCCGTTTCCGGCATCTTGACTTCTTCCGCGTGCGGGTAGGTCAGGCTGCACACTTGAAGGCCGCGAATCACAACGATCGCTTCACGGTATCCGCCGGCATGGTTGAGCAGGATTCGCACCTCGTTGCCTGTCGCAATATTGCGCATGGCATTAGGCGTCTTCCATACCCATCTAGCGTTGGGGAAATCGGCCGTGACCAGCTCTGTAATCCGCCGCTGCATTGAGCCGAACGCCATGTCCCGGATATCCTGATCCGTAGGTTCTGGGCGAGCAGCCGGAAGCAGAGGCGGGATATTCTCCACTTTTCTGGCAGAGAGAAAGAGCAGTCGCATGGCGGCGATAAAAATACCGAGTATCACCAATAAGAGAATCGGCCAAAGCCTGCAAACAAACAGCAGCAGAGCCAATGTCCCCAGTATGGTCAAAACCTCATAGGCGATGTGGCGCTTGAATTCTTTGTTTTGCATATACTGTCCTTTCTGAACGCAAAAAACGCACATGAGTCCACATAGATACTCATGTGCGTTTTAATGCGCTCGATCCATTTGTAGTTCTTCGATTGATTATTCGTCGAAGAACGAATTTACGCCGCCGAAGGTTCAAAGCCGGTGAAATTACCGGGCATCTCTCCGTTGGAGGCAGACTTTGCGGGTGCGCCAGCCGCTCTGGGCTGTTCCCCTGCTTCATCGGTCCTCTGCTTTCCGCCGCCGGAGGAGCAATACTCAATCTCATCCAGAATGACCACCATGGCACTTCTTTTTTCATGCGTCGTGCTGTCCTCCCAGACATCCTCGTCCAGACGTCCGAGAATATTGATGAACGAGCTCTCTTTAAGCTGCATCTTTTTGATGCGCTCACATACCGGGCCAAAGGCTTTTACAGAGAGGTTTACCCATCGGGTGTTGTTTTCGGCGCGGGTGTCGTACACCTTTTTGCCGATGCGGAACCGGACGCTCTCCCCGTTTTCGGAGAATTTGAGAGCCGGTGCGCCGTCATATCCCTTGGAGATGACGACATCAGTTGCGATTACCTTGAACATAAGATGCTCCTTTCTTGCAGGTGCTGCCTGCTATAACATGATTTATTTCAACCCATTCAGGGAAGAAACCGAGAAACAAAAAAAAGTGCCAACCAACACAAATGTGCTAATTGACACTTTACAACTTGAATACTCTGGTGTTCCGCGCAGGAAACTTGATACTTATGATTGTATTATAGCAGGTTCTCATATGACAGTCAATTGCTTTCCGCTGTTTTCGCCGGGCACTTCGCTGTTTTCACCGGGGTATCTTGCTCCAGCACAGACAGAACAAACTCCAACGCAAGCCTCACTCGAAGCGGGTCGAATATACAGTTCCCATCCGGCAGGATACCCGCTTCGACTCTGTTCTCTATTTCCCTGACTAATCCGCGGATCTCATCGCCTTTTGTCATTTTGATCCTCTTCCTTTCAAAATATCGATTGCCAAATATGTGCTAAGCTGTTGGCAGCCTTCGTTTTCATATACCGGTGTGCCGGTTGCCGTATATACCGTGATGATGTCGCCCTCATCAACATTTCGAAGTCTTCCGGCGATCTGTATTTTCACTGTATGTGGGTCTGACCACAGATAGAGCGTTTTGATGCGGCGGCGCATCGGAGTTTTTTCCAGCCCGGTACAGTGACCACGAATTACCACTATTTGATCGGTGACTGCGCTATACAGCAGTTGCAATGCACTGAACCCATAAAAGGTGAAAAAGAGTAGGACGGAAAGAGACAGATAAAGGTTGCCCTCCAGCAACAGAGACACCACCATCAATAAAAGGCTTACCAGCGCGGCTCCACATCTCATTATAATCTGTTTTTGCAGCGGCGGTGGGATTTTTTCGAATTTTTCTCTCATTACGCACCTCACAGCAGAAGGATTCTCTTTTTCTTCAGTAGCCTGAGCAATGCGGAAACGACCTCATCCCGCACTGCGGCGTGTTCCATTTGGGCTTCCAGAATGTTATCAAAAATGGTTTCCTGCGTATAAATCGTTTCCGTCAGGTTCTGCCTGTTTCTATCCCCCAACAGGTTTATTTGCGGTGCTACATGATGTTCTGTCAGGAATACCAGTTCTGCCGTGGTGAGCCGAAGTCCGGCTTCTGTCAGCCATAGCAGCAGTTCTTTTTGGCGTGCGCTTAGAATCGCACGAACTCCTTGCGGCTTCGCAGGCGTCAGAACGCACTGTGTCAATGCACGATACTCAAAAACGGGCTCATCACCTTCTGTAATTTCAACAAGCCCCTGACGTTTAAGCTGCTGCAGTGCTTTTACCTCCAGCACATTCTCGCGGTTTTTTGCAAACCCAAATCTGCCATTAAGCCAGAGCGCAGCCTGTTCCCCGGTCAGCTGAAAATCTACGCCGCAGCGGGTCACGAACAGAAGATCCTCTGTGGAGGCTCTGATTACCATACCTTTGGATATATATTTCATTTTGCTCACTCCTTGTCTGTCCTTTTCCCATATTACACGGCAAGGCAGCGCGAATTACAGCACTCACAGCAAATACATTGCGACAACGCACAGAATAACAATCAGCAGCATGACTCCCGCCACGGCGGAAACCTTCTTCACCAATTCCATGTCAGGCCCCTCTTTCAGTTTTCCTGCGTCTGAAGGCAGAACATCGTCATAGTAGCCGTCATATCCATCGTCCTTTGGATGAAAAGCTCCTCCACGTGTTCACCGACAGGCTTTTCATGCTCTTTCTGTGGCTTTGGCGACGGGTGCTTGCGCTTCTTTTCCATACGCTTTTGTGACTTTATGGGTTTCTCTTTTGGCTTTTTCTGACCACCTTCCGCAGTCGGCAGACTCTTCCCGCACTCCATGCAGAAAGAAGCGGCACCATCAGCAAGATCGGCGCCGCAATAGGGACAATACTTCATATTCAGCACTCCTTTGGGCAGTATTCGGCATTCATGCCGGGCTTCACGACCCATTGGTGGACGATACAATTATACCACAGCGTCTTTTTCGTGTCATCGGCGCAAATCCTGCCATTTAGTCTGCCATTTCGTGAGACATTTTGTATTTCTCAATAGTCGGGAGCGGAAAAATCGTATGTATTTATTTTGCGCGGCGGGGCTCATCTTCCCCGCCGCCGTAGCTTCTGTGCCTGCTTCCTTAAAGCGGCATGCTTATTCCGGTGGAAATCAGATCTGCCGCACGATATAATGAATTTACAAGCATATGCTTGCAAGTGTAATAAGTGTAATCATTTTCATTATTGGCATCGCTTTCATAATTTCACCGCTATTTTTGGTAAGTCAAAGTTATATCTGGACACTGGGTCTTATCATTGTTGCAATAGCAATTCTTTACATCTACACACGAAAGAAGAGGGATTCAATGAAAGCAACGAATAGAGCCTATCATCTGTCCGCTCTTGCGTTACAGGGTATAGCGTTAATTTTAGAGATACTACCGATTGGTGCTGTCATGGTGTTCGCGACAAGTCCAACCAAACAAAATATTGAAGTGTATTCATATTTCAGTCTGCTCCCCGTAGTATGCGAATTTCACGCCGCTGTTGACAGGAATCCTGACAATTTTGATTATCCTGCTTGGTGTAATTGCCTTGTTCAAATTTGACAACGCTGCCAGCCTCAGAAAAGCCATGTTTGTTTGCAGCGTCATCTCACTACTGCTTTCGATTGTTCCGTTATTCCTATTCGGAACGGTTGGAATGACAACTGCAAGTTATGCGGTTTCTTGTGCAATCCTCTTGTCGATCTGCCTGCAAGCTGTAGCCAATCGAAAGGAATAGTTCGTGCTTGGTGAACGACACAAGCGGTATTTATGACTTCCGCAAGTGAGGTGCAGTCAGACCGCAATAGGCCGTATATGAGCTTGCAGCGATTCTTATAACATAGCATTGGAAAGGCAGGTGATTCTACGGTTCATGTTCATAGGTACACAATGTGACCTATGGGGCAGACCGAACGGTACGGGGCACGAAAATAAGTCGAGGGAATTTCCCTCGACTTATTTTTTCTTTGATCCCAAGTTTATCTGAGCGACAACATTTTATTGGATATGCAGACTTGATCCACGACTCTCGCCGAATCTGCTATCCGGCTAAGGCTGGAACGAAAGTGGTCCAACCGGTACCGCCCCGCAGTGCGGCATCATTTTCATCTGAGAGGGTGAACAAGTAAACGGGCTGGTGGAATCCCTTGCTGTCGGTCATATATTCGAGCTTACAGTCAGTGACTCGCACTTGCCGTGGGGACAAATAGTTGAACATGGGCACATCACGCCAAGAGAACTGCCCAGCACAAAGGCGCTCATACGCCTCTTGGGAAGAGATAACTGCAGCATTTCCATGAAGGGTGCTGACAGAAAGATGGTTGTCTACCTTGTAGAGGATACCGCCCTCTGCCACCCAGCAGACCAATTCACCATTGGTAAGCACATCGTTCTCTACTACACATTCTGCCCGAAAAGCGTACCTTCCCGCGCTCTCGTCCGCGATGACAAAACTGGCCGCAACGGGAATCTCGATGCCCAGCTTGTCCAGAGCGGCACGAAGGCCGTCCTCTGTGATCGCTCCACCCTTTTCGCTGTATCGTTGTTCACTGTCCACGCGATAATCCGTGTACTCGTAGGATGATCATTGTAATACACCCACAGGGCATAGGTGCGGTGGTCAGAGTAGAAAGCTCTGCTGTCATAGTAATCTACATCGGGAGTACCGAATCGAATTTCCGCTCCCTGTCGCCCAACAAATTCTGACGCAAAGGCATCGCAATCCTTCCTTGTGAACGGCTCCGTCCGGTATACTCCGGACGGTCCGGGCTCATTGGACAAAGAACATTCCTGCACCCATTCGATTTCCTTGGTCTTCGCGTTGTAGATCGGACCGTCCGCAAGGTTGCCATAGGGCCGGAAATGATAGGTGAGGAACACACCGGCCAGAGCAGCGATGGACAGAACGGGAAAAATAACATAGACTCCGGCGGTTTTCCATTGTTTCCTCACCAAGCTGACGAACAGCATACAAAAGCAGTACCCCAGCATGGCCCCCAAAACATTGCATATCAGATCGTCCACATCGGCCTGTCCACGACCAAGGACATACTGAAGCAGCTCGATCACAAGAGATGTGCCGACCCCTGCGGTCAGCATCCAAAACCACCGTCGGAAATGCTTTACCGCAAGAGGAAGCAGTACGCCCAGTGGAAGGAACATGGCGATGTTCAGCAAAGGGTTTAGCCAAATTTGCAGGGTAAAGTTATTCCACGCCTCCCAAAACGCCAAAAAGGGAAGGAGCTGGACGCCCGTTCGCATACCATCCATACGGTTCATTAAAGTGATGGCAGCAAGCCCACCCAAGTAGCACAACAGAAGGAGAAAGGCGACAGCTTGCCCTTTCGGAAAACATTTTCCTTCTCGACGGCACTTCAGGTTCAGCATAACAAGAATTACTGCACCTGCCGCCAAGCCGATCAAAGCGAGGGGAATTGCATTTCGAAAAAAATATAAAATGGTTCCGATAAAATCATGCACGGTAATCTTTCTCCCTTCAATAAAATCGTATGCGAGCGAAGAAACACGCCGAAAGGCGCACAACTCCGCCGCCTGTGAGGATGCGAAATTCCTATTTGGAACGGTTGGAATGACAGCTGCAATGTGTGTCTTGTATTTTGACCAAAAGGTTGCTTTCTTGTTCTTTTGCTTATGAATATAATACCTCTTACGCTTTAATATACCTCGACGTCCGTCCCGCACCGATACGCTTTACCGAGCCGGTCTTAACCATTACCCCAAGGACAGCTTCGATGGTCGTGGGGCTGACATCGGGGAGAATTTTGCAGATATCAGCTTTGGAAAGCGGGGTCAGGCTGTTTAGGACGGTCGCTTCTACACGGGCCTTCTTAGTGATCTTCTTACCGTGTACCACTGCAAACCGCTTGTCCAGCTCTTTATAGCACATATAGAGTGTGGACAGGAAATTCTCAATAAACGGGAAATAAGAGTTCTCATTCGTTTCCCATCTGGCAGAGGACTGTCGCAGGGCTTCATAATAATACGCCTTATAGTTGTTGATCTGCTCCTCAAAGGACACATATTTTCCGGCGTCAAAGCCGTTTTTGTATAACAGCAGCAGTGACAGCAGACGGGACATTCTGCCGTTGCCGTCTCGGAACGGGTGGATGCAGAGGAAATCTAAAATTACGCATGGGATCAGAAGAAGCTGATTGATATTTGCATCGCTTCGGGCATCCAGATAAGCAAACTCTAACTGTTCCATTGCTTTCGGCGTTGCACTTGCAGGGATAGGACGGAAACGGACACGACGATTTCCATCAGCGTCAATCTCCAAAATCACATTGTCGTCCGTCTTGTACTGCCCGCCGTACTCATAACCCGCAAAACTCATCATCATTCATGCAGCCGCAGAATATCGCTCTGCCGAAAGTCAATATGTGCATAGCCCAAGTGGATCTCATTCAGCGCATCTCTGTACCCGGCGATCTCCGCCTCGTTGTGGTTCAGCGGGGCGCTGTTCTGATTAACAATGGCGGCAATACGCTCGTCGCTGGTCACAATGCCCTCAATGGCGTTGGAGCTTTTGATAGACTGTACCTTTGCGACAGCCTCCAGCTCCGTGAATATCTGCGTGTATTCCTCCTTGCGCACGCCTGCCAGGGTTTTCAGAGCCGCAATATTGGAAGTGAGGGTCACAAGGTTTGCCGGCAGCATACCGTTATTCAAAAAGGAGTAATCGAATTTTCTCATACAGCACCAGCCTTTCTGCACATAATTATAGCGCACTATGTGCAGAAACGCAAGCAATCATCTGAATTATCTGCATATTCTTTTCTAAAAACATGTGCAGATTAGGCTTTGAAATATGCAGCATAATAAAAAACGCACGGAATTTCCGTGCCGTTCGCGTTAGTTCGCTTTGATTTTTGAAGTAGGCCACGGCATCAACACTTCCGCAGAAGTAAATGTGCTGCAGCTTCATACCCGTCCGTACCTTGCTGAGCATGAGGGCGCCACAAGGCGGCGAAGAAAGCCTTTGACGAGCTGGGCGTCAAAAAAACTGCCCTCCGTCAAGAGCTTGCAGGAGGAATACGCCAAGCTGCTATCGGAGAAAAAGGCGGCGTATGCCGAATACCGGCGTTCGCGCGATGAGATGCGCGAGCTGCTGCTCCACAAGCAGAACGTGGATCGTATGCTGGGCAAAAACGAGCGCGAGGAGGAGAAGAAACAGGAGCATGATCGCCAGTAACGGCCATGCTCCCAAGCATTTCGCAGAAACGCGCAGCCACACATTTATGTGTGTTCAAAGGGTTTCAGGGGCGCTGCCCCTGACAAGCAGAGGGCAGTTTTCGCGGCGGCGGAAATTGCCCGAAAAGCAAAGTGGGTACCTCTTTGCCCTGCTTGCCACGTTTGCTACGTTTGTAAATTTGGGCTTAAAATAACACTGCTATCTTGACATTTGACGCAACCTGTGTATAATTAGATAGCAGTGCTATTTTTCTGGGAGGTGATTAGCATGAGTAAGAGTGAGGATACAAAACAACTGATTTTAGACACAGCCAAAAAGGAGTTCATGGAAAAGGGATATAACGATGCTTCCGTTCGCAGTATTGCAAAACAAGCTGGGCTGACCACTGGCGCAATTTTTCGGTATTTTGCCGATAAAGAAAGCCTGTTTGCCGCACTTGTGTCCCCAGTTGCGGATCATATGTTGGATTTGTATCGCAAAGGCGGAGAACGGGGCTTCGATTCTCTGACAGATGGCCATCCGGAAAATATGTGGAATATTTCTGATGAGGTTATTTCCGTACTGGTGGAGTACATTTTCGCAAACAAGGATGCTTTCTACCTGCTTATCAGCCAGTCTGCCGGAAGTGCCTACGAAAGCTTTGTGGATCAGCTTATTGAGGAAGAAGAAAAGCAGACTTATGCCTTTCAGCAGGAGATGATTCGCCAGGGCTATTCGTGCCGTCCCTTGACGCTGGACGAAATACATATTCTATTTTCTGCACAGTATTATGCGTTCTTCGAGATTGTGCGTCATAAGCTGGAAAAGGACGAAGCACTTGACAGAATACATCTCATTGCAGATTTTTTCGGTAGTGCATGGAAATTGTATTTTGCGTAAGGAGGTGTTTTTTTGCCCGTTGGTTAGCCTACTCTAACTCATTCTTGTGAATCCTACAGACCTATTTTTTGAAAGGAGTTTTTTTATGAATACTACGACTGAAAAGAAAAGATTTACCACGCGGGACGTGATGGTAATTGCAGCCATGATGGTCCTGACATTTGCAGTATATGGAGCGGTTGGTGCTCTGACACTTCCGTTTCCATTCCTGTACCTTTACTGCGCTGCCGGCATTCAGGAATTTTTCTGCGCGACATTTTACCTCGTTGTTGCCAATCGGCTGAACAAACACGGGATTTTGATGGTATGGAGTGCCGTGTTTGGCATCATCAGTGCATTGGGCGGCTATGTATTCCTGCTTCCTTATTTTCTGCTGGTGGGTGTGATTTGTGAGCTTGCCATGCTGGGCAAGGACAGCTATCGGAAGCCTTTGCGCAACGCCATCGGGTGGTCTTGTTATGGCCTCGGCATGATTATCGGAAACACTGTTCCGATCTGGGCTGCTTGGGAAAGTTATGTGGCAAAGGCATCCACGGAAGGCTTTTCTCAGGAAGTCTTTGATATGCAACTCAATATGCTCTCCAGCCCGTGGCACATGATTGGAGCCTGTGCGATCACGGTAGCTCTTGCCCTGCTTGGCTGCCTCTTTGGACAGCGTATTTTGAGACGCCATTTCCAGAAAGCAGGAATTGTAAAGTGATGGAAGCCGTAATTAACAACACAAAACTGATCCGCCGCGTCAACATTTTTGCGCTTTTGATATTGGCTGTTTGTGTCTGCGCCGTGGCTTTTCTCTGCAAAAACATGTGGCTGCATATTGCCTGCACCGCCGCACTGTTTCTTGTGATGACAATATTCGGGTATTGGGGAAAGGGACTGAAATTCTTAGTAGCTTTCCTCATTAGCTACGGATGCTTACATTCAATGTGCGCCATGGTATCAATATTCCATCCCCCATGCTTTTTACTTTCCTGATCGAACTGATCCCCGTCTTTATGGCGGTCTATCTTGTTTCACAGGCTCCGTCGGGCAAGCTGACTGCTGCCCTCCGGCAACTGCCGCTTCCGTCCTCCGTAAGGCTGACGGTGATTGTCATACTGCGTTTTGTTCCAACGGTGGCTTCGGAGTTTTCTGATGTGCTGGATGCCATGAAGACGCGCGGACTTCTGCTCTCTCCGCTTCAAGTGGTTTTACATCCGCTTAACACCTTTGAATATGTGGTCGTACCGATGGTGTTTCGCTCCTTGAAAATTGCAGACGAGTTGGCGGCATCCAGCGTTGTTCGCGGGATTGAGAGTCCCTACAAGAAGGAAGGCTACTACTTAAACAAGATGGCTGTAAGCGATGGCGTCATGATTGCGCTGTTTATTTCAACAGCGGCCATGTGTATCTTGGTGTGAGGTGAGAAATTGAATCCAGCGATTGAAATTAAAAATCTCAGTTTCTCCTACGGAGACACGGAGAATCAGTTGAAGCATATCAATCTCAGCGTAGAAAAGGGGGAGGTCATCGTATTGACGGGCCCCTCCGGCAGCGGAAAGAGTACTTTGACCCGCGTGATAAATGGACTGATCCCCTATTTCTTCACGGGAGAGCTCAGCGGCGAAGTATGGCTATTCGGGAAGAACATGGCGGAGATTCCCTCATGGGAACGAGGCAAGTATGTCGGGAATGTATTTCAGGACCGCGTAGCCAGTTCTTTGCCAATGAGGTAGCAGGTGAAATTGCCTTTGGCTGCGAAAACTACGGTGTCCCTCATGACGAGATCGTGAAAAGAGTTCAGGACGCAGCGGAGGCATTGAGCATTACGAACCTTTTAGAACAGAAGGTTCGATACCTCTCTTATGGTATGCGGCAGCGGGTAGCAATCGCCTCTGCGGAGGCGATTGACCCGGATATCTATGTGATGGACGAACCCTCTGCCAATCTGGATATGGGAGCTACGGAGGACTTTGCTGCATTTGTCCGTCTTTTGAAAAAGCAAGGAAAGACGATTTTGATTGCGGAGCATCGGCTTTATTATCTGCGTGATATAGCAGATCGGATCGTCTATTTGAATAAGGGTGAAATCGTCAGCGTGATGACGCCGCAGGAAATGAATATTCTGCCCCATGAGCAGGTTTTCGAGTGGGGGCTTCGCAGTATGGAACTCTTGAACTTGCCATTCCCTGCCAATAGTGGTAAGGAAACTGAACAGAAGCCTTTGTTAAGCGTTGAGAGACTACACAAGCGGTTCGGCTTGCATGAAGTGTTGAAGGACGTTTCGTTTTCCTGCTCACCGGGAGAAATCGTTGCGATTGTGGGCCCCAATGCGGCCGGAAAGAGCACGTTGGGGAAATTGCTGTCAGGGCTCCTGAAGGAGGACGGCGGTACGATCGCTTTGCGGAAAAGCCATTGAAAAAGAGCAGACGGCGCGGTGTGATTTGGTATATCATGCAGGATTTGGACAGCCAGTTATTCGGAGAAAGCCTGACCGACGAACTTTTGACTGGCAAAAAGGAAACGCCCACATTGAAACTGCGGGCGGACGAGTTGCTGACGCTCTTGAATTTGGCAGAGTTTGCAGACCGGCATCCGGCAACCCTGTCAGGAGGACAAAAACAGCGTCTTGCTTTGGCTGTCGCCCTGTTGAACGAAGCACCGGTCATCGTTCTGGATGAGCCTACCAGTGGCTTAGATGGCCGTAATATGCGCTCTGTCAGCAAGCAGCTTCACACACTTGCCCAAAAGGGCCATATCATCCTGATGATTACCCACGACTTGGAATGTGCCCTTGCCACTTGTAGCCGTGCGCTTGTGATCCGGGACGGCACTTTGGCAGATGACTTCAAATTGATGACGCATGGCGGCTCATGGCCGCCATGCGGGAATAACAGGAGGCGCTATGGAAAAGAAAAGAAAATCCGGCACTGCTTATTTAATGCAGTTGGCCGGGAAGTATAAATTGCATCTGTTTGTATCTGCTGTTCGGGATTGCCAGCGCATTATGCTCGTTTGTCCCGTATGTCATGGTGTATCGAAGCATCTTGGTTTTGCTGGATGGTGAAGGAAATGCTTTGCGCTATGGCTTGATTGCCGCAGCAGCGATTGCAGGAAAATTTCTCTGCTCCATTGTTTCAGGAACATTTTCTCACATTGGAGCCTTTAACACGCTATACAACGTGCGCACGCAGATCAGCAGGCACATTGCAAAAGTGAATTTGGGGTTCTTCACCGACCATGCTTCGGGTGAGATCAAAAAAGTCATCATTGAAGATGTGGAACGGATTGAGAGATTTTTGGCTCATCAGATTCCGGACGTGACCTCTGCAATATGCGCGCCTGTGATCGTATTCATTTACCTGCTCACGATCAATGTCCCCATGGCTTTGTGCTTGCTGGTGCCTGTGGTGCTGGGGCTTATTATTCAAGGTGTGGCAATGGCGATTACCGGGAAACAGATGCCGACCTATCATCGCCTGCTGGAAAAGCTGAACACGGCGATCATGCAGTTCATCAACGGGATGCCCGTAATGAAAGCTACAATATGACCGCTGAGAGCTATCGGGACTATGCAGACACGGTAGAGGAATACAATGCGTTCTGGAAACGCTGCACCAAAAGTCAGGGATATACCTACGGCCTGTTTGTGGCATTGGTTGAAAGCGGAATCCTTTTTGCCCTGCCGCTGGGCGGCCTGCTCTACTTCCGGGGAGCATTGCCCATGCAGGATTATTTGTATTTTATGGTCATGAGTATGGTGTTTCTCTCCGGTCTGCTCAATCTGATGAATTTTGCCATGATGTTCAGTCAGATCATGAGCGGCGTGGGGCGAATCCAAACCATTATGGATCTGCCCTGCACAACAGAGGGAATACAGACCTTAGACCGCGCACAGCCTTATGGTGTGAGCTTTGATGACGTTACTTTCCGATATGACAAGAGCGACGTGCTGAAAAACATCACGCTGTCTCTGCCTGCGGGCAGCCTGACCGCCTTTGTCGGGGCTTCCGGGGCCGGAAAAACCACCGCTGCACAGCTTATCCCTAAGTTTTGGGAGGTCGCGGAGGGCAGCATCTGCATCGGCGGAAAGAACATTTTAGAATTGAAAAATGATAATCTGATGGACTTGGTGTCCTTTGTATTTCAGGAAACCTTTACGCTGCATGACAGTATTTATGAAAATATCGCCATTGGAAACAAAGAAGCTACGCCCCAGCAAGTAGAGGCCGCGGCCAAAGCTGCGCAGATCCACGATTTTATTATGAGCCTTCCGAATGGCTACAAAACTAAATTGGGCGAGGACGGCGTAAAGCTGTCGGGCGGAGAAAAGCAGCGAATTTGCATTGCGCGGGCAATTTTGAAAGATTCTCCCATTATTATCTTCGATGAAGCGACCAGCTTTGCGGACTTGGAAAACGAACATAAAATCCAGCTTGCCTTATCGCACATGCTGAAAGGCAAAACCACCATCATGATCGCTCACCGGCTCCATACGATTACGGGCGCAGATCAGATTTGTGTATTCCACGAAGGACGCCTTTTGGAAAAAGGAAAACATGATGAACTGGTGTCAAAGGGCGGGCGGTATGCGATATGTGGCGCAGTTATACGCAGGAGGTGACAGCATGAATTACACATTCAAAATGATTCGCCGGGTAGCCGGTAAAAATATAAAGTCTCTGTATCTACCCATTGTGCTGTCCTGTGTGGATGCCCTGCTTCACATGGGTATGTTCAGCACAATGATTATGACGATTATCGAGCTGATCGGCGGCGTCTTTACAATGCAAAGATTGACCTTGTACGGCGTCATTCTCGTACTGCTGTTTCTCATGCGGGCGATCCTTTTTCCATAAACTATACGCAAGTACAGTATCGCGGTGCAGATATTTCGGCGCAGCAACGCCTTTCTCTCGGCGATCATATTCGTAGCCTGAATCTTGGGTATTTCAATAAGAACAGCATTGGCCGCCTCATGAGTACGCTGACTACGGATATTACAGACTTTGAACAGGTTTTGACACATTCTCTGGCGAGCTTGATAAAGGTGCTGTTCTTCAGCGCTCTGGCCCTCCTGTTTGCTTTATGGTTTCATGGCAGTATGGACTGATTGCTACGGTGCTGATCCTGATTGCGTTCCCTTTAATGCGTCTGAGTGGAGAGATGTCACAGAAATACGGCGGCAGGCAGCGGGCAAGCGTTAGTCGTGTGATCTCCCGCATTGTGGAGTACATCAATGGAATCAGAACCTTTAAGCTCTATAACATGACAGGCGAAAAGTTTCAGCGCCTTGACGATAGCTTTACCTCCTTAAAAAAAGATTCCGTAAAACTGGAACTCTCGATTATGCCTTTTTCTATCTCCTTC
>ENA-OQEN01000171-OQEN01000171.1-human-gut-metagenome-genome-assembly--contig:-NODE-171-length-28445-cov-2.992725_pt1 | contig 28445 bp, 30 predicted proteins | sample MGYA00242791_ERZ504627 | MGnify/ENA primary metagenome ERZ504627 (study PRJEB26092, sample SAMD00036316) | human gut metagenome | host: Homo sapiens | study: EMG produced TPA metagenomics assembly of... | reverse complement strand
CATCAGTCTTGAAGTCAAGTGCTGAGAAGCTATCATCAAAAATAAGAATTTCAGGATTCTTTGCAAGTGCTCTTGCAATTGCGAGACGCTGTTTCTGTCCACCTGATACGTTTGTACCACCCTGTGCAATAGGTTCTTCAACGCCCAATGGTTTTGTTTCAATGAATTCTTTTGCCTGCGCGACATCAATCACTTCAGCCAATTCTTCATCAGATAAATCAGGGGCACCATATTTAATATTTGATTCAATTGTACCTGAGAATAATAATCCCTTCTGAGGTACTACACCAATGCGTTCTCTTAAATCATGCATGGAAACATGTCTTACATCCACACCATCTACCATCACTTCACCTTCAGTGACATCATAGAAACGAGGAATAAGGTTAATAAGTGTTGATTTACCTGAACCTGTTGAACCAATAAAGGCTGTTGTTTGACCAGGACGGGCTGTAAAGTCAATATCAGTTAAGACTGGTTCATCAGCACCAGGATACTTAAATGATACATGTTTGAATTCTATTAAACCTTTCTTATCTTCATCAAAAGAAGTGATCTGTTCTGGATTTTTAATTGTAGGTTCAGTATTTAATACTTCTGCCACACGGTTTGCAGCAACACTTGCACGAGGTAACATAACTGCAATCATTGCGACCATCAAGAAACTCATAACGATAATCATGCATACTGTAAGAAGGCCATCATTTCACCAATCGCAATATTACCTAAATCAACTTGCTTTGCCCCAAAGTAGATAATAAGTAAAGTCATACCCTGCATGATAAACATCATGATAGGCATTAATGAGACCATCACTCTATTAACAAATAAGTTTGTATGTGTTAAATCCTTGTTTGCCTGATCAAAACGTTTTTCAGATTCTTCTTCATTTCCAAATGCACGAATGACAAGAATACCTGAAAGGTTTTCTCTCATAGCTAAGTTTAACTTATCAATTAATTGCTGGATAATCTTGAATTTAGGCATTGCGATAGAGAAAGTAACACCTAATACTCCAAAGATAATGATGACAACTAAGAAGATCATCCAAGTCATGGATGGTGAGTTCTTAACAGCCTTCATAATACCACCAATACCATTTATTGGAGCAAGCATACACATTCTTACGATTATCACAAGAACCATCTGGATCTGAACAATATCATTTGTACTACGAGTAATTAAAGAGGCTGTAGAGAACTTATTGAATTCAGTATTAGAGAAGCTTTCAACCTTCTTAAATACAGCTAAACGTAAATCTCTTGCAACTGCTGCACCAAGTCTAGATGCTAAGAATGCAACACAGATAGAAGCCACAACACCAAGTAAGGCAATAGCTAACATCTGAATACCTTTATGGGCAATATACTGGTTCTGTACTTTATTGACATCCGCACCAAGCTTCTTATATTCCGCTTTAACACCTTCACCAGCTGCAATCTTCATTGTAGATTCACCCATAGTCTTTACCTGCTTATCAACGCTTTCAAACATCTTATTACGTTCTTCTTCACTCATTGAACCAATGAAATAATAAATATCTCCATTGTTTAAATGTGTTTCCATGGCATCAATCTGTGCTTTTGCATCGTCTAGTTTCTTCTTAGATTCATCTAATTGAGGTTTTGCAGAAGCGACTTTTTCTTTAGCCTGATCAAGCTGTTTCTTGATTGTTGAAGACTGGCTCTTCATTTGCGCCATCTGACCTGCTGAGGCATTGAGTTTTTCATAACCAGCGACTGCCTGAGAAATACCGGCTAATTGAGCCTGAAGCTTTGTTTTTGCCTCACCCTCAGGTAATGCATTATATTGTGCTGTTAAAGTGTTCTGCATTTCTTTGGCTTTTTCATATGAACCAACTGAGTGTTTAGTGCGTTTAATGCACTATCATACTGCTTAATAGCAGTCTGCATCTGTTCATACTGCTTCACACCCTGATTGTATTTAGCCATGCCAGCATTATACTGTTCTAAACCTTTATTATAGCCATCTAAGCCTTTTTGATACCCTTCCTTAGCAGAATTAATGGCTGAATCAATCTTTGTTTCAAATGACTTATACTGCTTTGTACCAGGTTTCATCTTATTCATAGAATGAACAATCAACATGGGCTTAGTTAATACTTTATTGAGTTTTTTTTCATCTGCATCTTTCTTTAAGATATATAAAGTCTGATTCTTTGCTTTCTTGAATGTCTTATAATAAGACTTGTCCACATCCTTTGCAGGAGTCTTCTTATACACATTTTCTAATACTTTTTGATCTTTGGAAGAGACAAATAATAATAAATGATTATAAGTTTCTTCACTTAATACAGGAGATATAGCTGAATCGAAGCCTCCTGCCTGAATACCGCTAGATACGATATCTGACATATAATCAGGAAGTGTTAATTCAGTATAGGCCTGTCCAAATATACAAACGATGGCTAATACAAATAATAGCCAATATCTCTTAAAATATTTCTTTAGTTTAAGCATCGTCTTCCTCCATTAATTCATCTTCCATATTCTTAATAATCATATCAATCATATGTAATACGGTATCATGATCTTCTTTTGTGAGTCCTCTGCTGCACACTTCTTCCATATGCCTCATCTTATCCTTACAGGTTTCTAAATACTCTTCACCCAATTTACTTAAACGCACTGTAGAATGACGTTTATCTTGAGGATTCTGTTCACGAATAATATAGCCTGCTTCTTCTAGACGCTTGATTCTTACTGAAAGTGTTGCATCAGAAACATGAAGACATTGTGCCACTTCTTTTTGAGAATGACCATGTTCTTTAATCACAAATAACAAGCGTGATTGATCACCTGTTAAAGGCATATCCTTAAAGTTACGCATCATATACTTTCCTACTACTTTTCTAAGTACTGCGACCTTATCCATCATCACTTTGACATTCTCTTGCATATCCGTAGTACACCTCCTTGTCATTAGTTAGCATGCTAAACATTATAGTTAGGGTGCTAACTATTGTCAATAAAAAAGAGTAGTAATTTTTACTACTCTCTAATCTGGCCATTTCCTTCAATTTTGTATTGGTAAGAACACATTTCTTTTAAACCAAGTGGGCCTCTGGCATGAAGTTTCTGTGTACTGATACCCAGTTCTGCCCCAAAGCCAAATTCTCCACCATCTGAGAATCTTGTAGAGGCATTATGATAAACACAGGCACTATCTAAACTGTTCATGAATAATGCGGCTGTTTCATCATTTTCAGTAATAATGGATTCTGAATGCTTTGTAGAATATGTATAAATATGATTGATTGCTTCTTCTACTGAGTGAACAACTCTAATATTCACAATATAGTCATCATACTCTGTTGCATAACTGTCATCTGTAACATGTTCACAGTTAATGATTTGACATGTTGCATCATCCCCTTTGATTTCTACTTTTTCAAAGGCTTTTTTAAGTTCAGGTAAGAACTTGTCTGCCACATCCTTATGTACAAGTATTGTTTCTATCGCATTACATACTGAAGGTCTCTGGATCTTCGCATTGACTGCAATAGTTAATGCTTTATTAAGGTCTGCATCCTTGTCAACATAAAGATGACAGATACCAGCGCCTGTTTCAATAACAGTACTGTTGCATTCTTAACAACAAACTGAATGAGTCCAGCACCACCTCTAGGTACAATAACATCCACATATTCATTGGCATGGATGAGTTCTCCTACGATGGCGTGATCTAGTTCTGTAATCAGTTCAATCGCCCCTTCTGGCAAGATGTCTTTAGTGGCATCCTTCATAATTTCTACTAATTTCTTATTTGTATGAATGGCTTCTTTACCACCTCTTAAAACACATGCATTGCCTGATTTTAAGCAAAGAGAGGCAATATCTACAGTCACATTAGGACGGGCTTCATAAATAATTCCAAATACACCAATAGGCACTCTCACCTTAGAAATCTTTAGATCATTTGGTCTTGTCCAGGATTCCATCACTTCACCAATAGGATCAGGTAATGTAGCTACCTTCTTGACTCCTTCACTCACTCCTACAATACGCTCATGGGTAAATAAGAGTCTATCCTGCATTGCTTTTGTCATATTGACTTCCTTGGCATGTGCCATATCTTTTTTGTTGGCTTCTAGAATTTCATCACTATGTGCAATCAATGCATCGGCTATTTTATCTAGTGCCTGATTCTTTGTGCAAGTAGGCATATTCTTTAAAAGACGTGCAGCTGCTTTTGCACGCTTTAATTGTGTTTCTAATAATGTATTCATTATCTTTCCTCCAATACAACCATGTTATTTGCATGTACTACTTCATCATAGTCATGACGATGTAATATGTCATCTATTTCAGAAGACTGGTGTCCCTTGATCAGTCTGATTTCATCACTGGCATAATTGACTACACCCTTCGCAATTGTATTTAACTCTTCGTCCTTGATATCAACAACCTGTCCCTCTAAGAATCTTCCTTCCACATCTTTAATACCTGTAGGTAAAAGACTGACATGTTTATCAACAATCGCTTTTCTACATCCTGCATCAACTATAATTGTTCCTCTTGGTTTAGTACGATAGGCAATCCAATGTCTTCTTGCATTCATATTTGTGCCAGAAGCACCATTGAACCAAGTCCCTTCATTATCTAAAGCATTTAATATACTGTTTTCTTTCTGTCCATTCACAATACACATATGACTACCTAATGCATTGACCATTTGAGCCGCTTTTAGTTTAGTCGCCATGCCACCTGTACCTAGACCACTGACTGCATCTCCTGCATAGCTCAAAATAGTATCATCAATCTTATCTACATAGTGGATAAGCATAGCATCAGGGTCAGTATGAGGATTGCCTGTATAAAGACCATCAATATCACTCACAAGAATTAATAATTGTGCTTCTACTAGAGGAACAATAAGTGAAGCCAATGTATCATTGTCACCAACCTTGATTTCATCTACTGCCAAAGCATCATTTTCATTAATAATAGGAACAACACCATAATTGAGTAGTGCATTGATTGTATGGTTTAAGTTCATTAAACGATGACGATCATCAAAGTCATCATGATTTAATAAGATCTGAGAACATTTCATATTAAAGACCTGGAATATTTCTTCATAGATTTCCATTAGTCTTGCCTGCCCAATCGCAGCTAAAGCCTGTTTTTCCGGTAGTGTTTTCGGTTTACTGTCTAGTCCTAATGCGCCCATACCCGCTGCAATAGCTCCTGAAGAGACTAAAACAACGATATAGCCTTCTCTTTTAAGTTTGGCAATCTGCCATGTTAACATCAATATTTTTTCTTTGTTGATTTTTCCATCTTTGTCACAAAGTGAGCTTGAGCCTACCTTAATAACAATTTTCTTTACTTCTTCTATTCTACGTTTCATCGAAAACACTCCTTTATTGTATAGTCTATTATAGGGGGTAAAACACTTTGAAAGCAAACAAAACATACGGATTTTTGTCTTTTCACAAAAAAAGACTCCCAGTGAAGGGAGTCAAATGTATTAGTGGCTTAAAGTTTTATTTTCTACTTCTGTATTTAATAATTCTACGAATTCTTCAAAAGTTACTGTAGTCTGTTTCTTTTCACCATGTTTACGATAAGTCACAGTACCATTATCTCTTTCGTTATCACCAAGTACTAACTGATAAGGGATCTTCTTTAACTGTGCTTCTCTGATACGATAACCGAGCTTTTCATCTCTATTATCGTTATTTACTCTGAAGTGTGCTTTTCTTAACTTAGCCACAACTTCTTTTGCGTATTCATCATGGTATTCAAGTTTAACTGGAATAACCTGAACCTGAGTAGGGGCTAACCATAGAGGAAGGTTACCTTTTGTTTCTTCTAATAAGAAGGCAACGAAACGGTCTAATGAACCTAAGATTGCTCTATGAATAACAACCGGTCTTACCTTATCACCATTTTCATCAACATAAGTTAATTCGAATCTTTCTGGTAACTGGTAGTCTAACTGGATAGTAGATAAAGTAACGTCATGTCCTAATGCACTCTTTACCTGTACGTCAAGTTTAGGACCATAGAATGCTGCTTCGCCTTCTGCTTCATAGAATTCTACATCCATTTCTTTTAATACTTCACGTAATTCATTTTCACTCTTTTCCCATAATTCATCATTACCGAAATACTTTTCTTTGTTGTTCTTATCTCTTAATGATAAACGGAATGAATAATCTTTAAAACCAAAGTCTTTATATACATCTAAGATTAAGTGTGCTACATTCTTGAATTCCTGAGCAATCTGTCTGGACGACAGAAGATATGTGAATCGTTCTGTGTGAAGGCTCTTGCACGTTCGATACCAGTTAAAGCACCACTTGCTTCAAAACGGAAATCGTTCGCAATTTCCGCAATTCTAACTGGAAGATCACGATATGAATGTAATGTAGATTTATACATAACCATATGGTGTGGACAGTTCATAGGTCTTAATACATATGCTTCATCATCTAATTCCATAGCTGGGAACATATCATCTTTATAATGAGCCCAATGTCCTGATTTCTTGTATAACTTAACGTTACCAAGAGAAGGTGTCATAACATGTTCATAACCTAATTCTAATTCTTTGTTCATGATGTAATCAGATAATAAACGTCTTACAGTAAAACCATTTGGTAACCACATTGGTAAACCTTTACCTACGATATCCGCAAACATGAAAATACCCAATTCTTTACCAAGTCTTCTGTGGTCTCTTTCCTTTGCTTCTTCTAATAACTGAAGATGTGCTTCTAATTCTTCTTTAGTTGGGAAACATACACCATAGATTCTCTGAAGAACCTTGTTGTTCTTATCACCTTTCCAATAAGCACCTGAATGTTTGATTAACTTGAAGTTCTTACATAATTTAACTGTTTCTACATGTGGGCCACGACATAAGTCAGTGAAATCACCCTGTGAATAAGTTGTGATTGTACCATCTTCTAAACCATTGATTAAGTCTAGCTTATATTCATCATCCTTGAATTCTTCTAAAGCTTCTTCTTTAGAGACTTCATGTCTCACGATTCTCTTACCATCTTTACAGATTTTCTTCATTTCTTTTTCAATCTTAGGTAAGTCATCATCAGAAATAGTCTGATCACCTAAATCGATATCATAATAGAATCCTTCTTCGACTACTGGACCAACCCAGAATTTAGCCTGTGGATAAAGATGTTTAACTGCCTGTGCTAATACGTGTGCACATGAATGATTTAAAGTATTTAAATCTTTGTCATTTAAAAAATCGCTCATATTCTCCTCCTATAAATAAAAAGAGACCTCATCAAAGGACGAAGTCTCGTGTTACCACCTTTATTCGTTATGCAATGCATAACCTCTGATCTCTTAACGCGAGTAACGGAATCTCTTTCGAGTTCAGCATCACAGGGAGTACCTTTAAGTAAATATCTTGGAAGTTTCCACCATTTCTTCCTCTCTAGTAAGCTTTTATCTTAAAGACATATCCTGTTTCGTAGCTTGTGCCTTTATTGTACACCACTTCAGTTAATTGTCAATAAAGAAAAAAGGAATAGGTCACCCTATTCCTAATTATCAAAAATTATTTGATTGTAACGATTTCTAAGTAACTTGTTAAACCAGAAACACCTGGAGTACCACCAGTTACGATTACCTGTCACCAGCTGAAATTCCGTTTTCCTTAGCGATAACCATTGCAAGATCCATTAAACCTTCTCTTGATTTCATAGATTTGCAAAGTACAGGCTTAACACCCCAGTTAAGAGCTAATTTCTTAACTGTATCATCAGATGGAGTTGGAGCGATGATTGGGCAATGTGGTCTATAACGTGACATACGTTTTGCAGTAGCACCTGTTTCAGTGAATGCGATGATAGCTGAAACGTTGAAGTTTGCAGCAATTTCAGCAACTGACATACAGATAGCTTCTGAAGGGTTTGTATTATCAGCAGTTCTGATAGCTCTTCTTAAGATTGAAGCATAGTCTAAGTTTTCTTCGATCTTATGAGCAATCTTGTTCATAGTTAATACTGCTTCTTCAGGATATTTACCCTGAGCAGATTCACCAGATAACATGATAGCATCAGTACCATCATAGATAGCGTTAGCTACGTCAGATACTTCAGCTCTTGTTGGTCTTGGGTTTTCCTGCATAGATTCAAGCATCTGAGTTGCAGTAATAACGATCTTACCAGCAGCATTACATTTCTTGATGATTGACTTCTGGATTAGAGGTACATCTTCAGCAGGTACTTCTACACCTAAGTCACCACGAGCAACCATGATACCATCAGCTACTTCGATGATTTCATCGATGTTTTCAACACCTTCAACACATTCGATCTTTGGTAATACTTTGATATCTGGCTTACCGTTTTCAGCAATTAATTTCTTAATATCTAATACATCCTGTTTTCTTCTTACGAATGAAGCAGCGATGAAGTTTACATCCTGTTTGCAACCGAAGATTAAGTCGTTCTTATCTTTTTCTGATAAGAATTCGAACTGTAACTTAGTACCTGGAACGTTGATACCACGAGTGTTCTTAACTCTACCATCGTTAGCAGCTACACAATAGATATCCTTACCTTCAACGTGGTCAACTAATAATGCAACCTGACCATCGTTAACTAAGATATAAGCACCAGGCTTAACATCTTTGTATAATTCCTTATAAGAAATTGTGAAACGATCTGCAGAACCAACAATTTCTTCTGGAGTGATTACTGAAACCTGACCTTTCTTAAATTCAGTGAATCCACCTTCGAAAGCACCAGTACGGATTTCAGGACCTTTAGTATCAAGCATGATAGCTACATCAGTACCTAATTCCTTGTTTACTTCTCTTAAAGTATCCATCTTCATAGCATGTTCTTCATAGTCACCATGAGAGAAGTTACAACGCATTACGTTCATACCAGCTTTAACAAGCTTCTTTAACATTTCTTTATCCTGTGAAGCAGGACCAATAGTACAAACAATTTTTGTTTTTTTCATTTTTTCTTTAACCATTTTAGACTCCTTAATCAACCAAATAAATTTACACTCCGTTATATATATTTAACAAACACACTGAGAAATTAACGTAATTTCTGAGCATCTTCGTAAATACCAGAATCAGCTGCATGCTTATGACTTAATACTTCTGTGATAGGGAAAGCAGTAATCTGACCATGTACTTCACCTACGCAAAGTCCACCTTTACCTTCTTCAAGAAGTTCTACAGCCTTAACACCCATACGGCTAGCTAAGACACGGTCTCTTGCAGTTGGTCTACCACCACGCTGTAAATGACCTAAGACATTTGCACGAGTTTCGAAACCTGTTGCAGCTTCGACTTTCTTTGCAAGTTCATTGACATCAGTGATATGTTCAGTAATAACCACGATTGCATGGTCCTTATCAGATGCTTTTGACTGTTTTAATCTTTCGATGATCTTTTCTTCATCATAACCAGTATCAGAAGTGATTACTAGTTCAGCACCAGCCGCGATACCTGCATTAATTGCAAGGTCACCACATCTTCTACCCATTACTTCAAGGATAGTACATCTCTGATGTGAAGAAGAAGTATCTCTTAATCTATCTAATGCTTCAACAATTGTATTTAATGCAGTATCAAATCCAATTGTGAAATCAGTATCAGGAATATCATTGTCAATTGTCCCTGGAAGACCAATACAATTTACTCCCATTTCTGTAAGCTTTAAAGCACCATTGTATGAACCATCACCACCAATGACTACTAATGCTTCCATACCTACTTTTTTCATCTGTTCGATTGCTTCTTTTCTGATTTCAGGATCTTTGAATTCAGGGAAACGAGCAGATTTTAAAATAGTACCACCATTATTGATGATATTACGAGTACTATGACGATCGAATTTCATGAACTTACCTTCATGAAGACCTTTATAGCCAAGTCTAACGCCATATACTTCAATACCCTTGTTAAGACAAGTTCTAGCTACTGCACGAATTGCAGCGTTCATTCCAGGAGCATCTCCCCCAGAAGTTAAAACACCAATACACTTAACCATTTTTTTCTCCTCTCAACTTATGAATTATATTCAAAATCATTCTAGCATAGTTGTTCGTTCCTTACCATCAATAATTCTATTCCAATCAATTTTTTTAGTCAATAATTATTTCACAACATAGCGCTTTCATTTTAGAAACAATATTTTTTGCTCTTAACTGTTCACGTTTATCATTATATTTACTCATGTAAATCGTTTCCAGGTCTTCAAAACTGTATGCAGAAGTCATGAAAGTAGGCAATTCATTTAAAATACGATAGTCTAAAATCATTGCAAGAACTTCATCTCTAGACCAGTTCGTGACATTTTCTTCCCCTACACTATCCAAAAGTAAATAAGGGATGTTTTTTACAAGTTCTACTAAAGATGTATCTTCATTTGAATTAAAGCTTGCTTTGACATCTGCCATAAGTGTAGGTACATGACATAAGCCTACTTCATAGCCACGTCTCGCAAGTGCATTCATCATACCTGCCATAATTCTTGTACGATTGGGTCCACCACATACTAAGAAGCCTTTTGTTTGTGGTTTATTGACATATTCAACCAACTGTTTAGTTAAATGCATCGTACCTGAGTTTTCTTTATTCATTGCTTCAGCACTCATATCCTTTAGGCTAATAAGAGCAAGTCTAGTAGACATGTTGTTGTAATGGAAGCGAGAAAGAAGCTGATCATTTTCATGCTTTTCAAGACCATAAATACAGCTGCACACATCACGATGAACATAGGAATCATAGCTCAAAGTAATCTGCTGACCTTTATTCATCTTAGGACATTCATTGATACCATGACAATGCACACAAGTTCATGATCATCCACATAGGCAAGTAAGTCCACCCAGGCATCTTCTAGAGCCTTTTGAGTGAGATGATTCTTTTCTACGAATTCTCTAATATCTTGTCTTTTAACTAACTCTTGTAGACTTTGGTTTCTTGTATTTTCTAATTCTTTATCAAATGAAAGAATCTGACCCGCTTTCATCATCATAGATCACCTCCTAGTTCTTCCATTAGTCTTCTTAATTCTTCTTTATCTTGTTCTGTCACTTTCTGTTGTTTCTTTTCAGGTTTCTTTGTTGTCTTCTTTATTGTTTGCTGAGGTTTTGAATTATGAACCTCCTGATACGCATCACGAGCTGTCTTTAACCCTTTTCTTACCCATGAAGCACCAATTGTTTCACAATAGTTCTTGTCTAGTCGTCCATTACTTCTACCTAAAACATATTCTATCAACATATTAGTGACTGCAGGAGTAAGACCTAAAGCCATCAATGATTCCGCAATATTGAGATCATGAAGGCTGGTTCTTTTCCTCCCTGCTTATTCTTTAATAGCTGATAAGGTGAGATTGTCTCTAGATATCTAAAGTGCTTGTTTAAGTTATCATCATCAGTTTGTGGTGAAGCATGCTGAATGGGCTGAGTGTGATAGACCTCTTTAAGTGAATTTGCTGAATCAGCACTATAGTAACGTTTAGCCTGTTCTACTAAAGCTTTACGATTAAACTTACCTTCCACAATCGCATCCTTAACCATTAAGGCGAGAGATAATTGATCAATTGCATAAAGAGTCGCAATCTGCTTAATTGTATCTTCATTACGATTCACTATTTTCATAGGAACCTGATAATCCTTCAATGTTTCATAGAAGAGCGTGAGATCATAGTGAATAACAGGACGTTCACTTTCTTCTTCCTGATATCCTGAATCATGTCGTAATGGTTTATTCTGTGATAAATCAATTGTGAAGACATCTTCAAAGCATGATGTGACTTCCTCATATTCAGTGAGCTTTTCTAGTCCTGAACGGAAGTAATTCTTTGTTTTAGTATATTCTTCTATACCGATTGTCTTCTGTAATAAACCTGCAAGTATCTGATTTCTAAAGAAGGCATTGACAGAAAGTGGTGTCATTAAGTGAAAGATATAGACCCCCTGCCCTTCTGATTCTTTATAGTAGGACTTAAGTAAACTTAAGCCTTCTAGAGTCTTTCTTGCCTGGTCTAATTCTTCCAAGTCTAGATTTAAAGCCATAGTCAAGCGACTGATCGCACAAGGCTGATGGAAATGACGCATACGCATAGATTCAACATTCAAATACATATAAAGCTATAAGCCTGTGTCTTGAGTAATGGTGCATATAAATAAGTGAGAATATCACAGTCATTACTACTAAGTGGTAATGAACGTTCACTTAAATAGACATCTGTTGCATATAACATCTTATTCCACCTCCTTTAAGACACGTAATATTTCTTTTTCTAAATCATAATAGTTTGTATTGTTTCTAATGATATAATCCGCACGTTTTTCTTTGTCTTCTAAAGACATCTGGTTTCTAATACGATCTAATGCCTGTGTACGTGTACAATGGTCACGGGATAAGACTCTTTGGATCTGTGTTTCTTTGTCGCAGCTAACGACTACTGTATGATCACATAGATCATCCCACCCTGCTTCAAATAACAATGGGACATCAATAAAGACAAGGTTATTTTTAGATTGTTTGATTTTTTGTACAATGACGCTTCTAATATAGGGATGTAGGATGCCTTCTAGATAGTTCTTTTCATCCTGATTATTAAAGATAATATCTGCCAGCTTCTGTCTGTTGATTTTTTCGTTTTCAAGTACAGGAAAGTGTTCAATAACCTGTTTAAAAGCTTTTGTATCAGGTTCTAATGCATGACGTGAGATTTCATCTGCATCAATCACTTCATAGCCATGAGTCATTAAATAATAACTAACTGTACTCTTCCCACTCGCAATACCACCAGTGAGTCCTATGACCTGCATATTGTTTCTCCAATACGTTCCATAAGTTCTATACAATCAATACTATCCTGATGACTCATACGATCACTTTCTACCTTAATGTACGCAATAGATTCATGACAAGCTTCTATTTCAGTATGGAAATCATCAATATCATAAGGGATTTCTCCTGTGAAGGATTCACCATTAAATGAAATAACTGCTTTTGTAGGACGATAGAATGGATCTAGTGTGATAGTCCCTTTAGTACCTGTAATAATCATATCTTTTCTTACTGGTCCATCAAGTGAAGCTTCCATAAAGGCTTTGACACCATTTTCAAATTCTAGAGTAATCGAATCATGAACATCTACACCATGTTCTACTTTCACATCATTAGAAATAGAAACGACAGGACTCTTCACAAAATCTAAAACAGTCGCAATATTATAAATGCCTGTATCATATAAAGCACCACCTTGTTTTGGATCATAAATATAAGAATGCTCATCATAAGGTACAATGGATTGAAAATGGTTTTCTATAGAAACAATATCTCCAATAATACCTTTATCTATTTCTTTATGAACTTGATTGATCATTGGAATAAATCTGGATTTCATGGCTTCCATAAAGAAGACATGATTCTTTTCTGAATAGTCACAGAGTGTTCTTATTTCTTTGCTTGTCAAGGTGGCTGGTTTTTCTACTAAAACAGCTTTATGATGCTTCATTGCTTCTAATGCATACTTGTAATGAGAGGCATGTGGCAATGCGATATAGACAATATCTACATTCTCATCTTCTAGTAACTTCATATAATCATCATAGATTTTTTCTGGATGATAGAGTTCCTTAAATTGTTGTCTTTTTTCTGGATTATGAGAAGCCCCTGCATAAAAGCATGCTTCATCAAAATGAGAGAGACTCTCACAGAATCTCTGGGCAATTCTTCCTAATCCTATTACACCCCAATTCAACATATTTAGTATCTCCTTTTCTGACAGTGAGGACAATAATATGTTCCTCTTCCTGCAATTGTGATTTTCTTTATAGGTCCCTTGCACTTTGAACATGTTGTTTGTGCATGAACAGATAAAGTAACCTGAAATAAGCCATGGATTCCATTGGCATCAAATGAATGGATAGTTGTCCCACCCTGGGCAATGGCTTCCTTTAAAATAGTACTGGATACTTCTATTAATTCTAAAATACGTTTCTTTGAAAGTCTGTCTCCTCTTGTACGAGGATCCATACCCATTCTAAAACATATTTCATTCGCATAGATATTTCCAATTCCAGTAAAAATAGTCTGGTCTAATAATAATTGTTTGATAGGCAGATGACTTTGATGGATATGTGGATAGATATAGTCAAATGTCGCTTCCATTGGTTCCTGTCCTAAACGACTCAGTGGTGGATATTCACGATAGTGTTCTTTGTCTACTAACTGCATACGACCAAACTTTCTTGTATCGTTATAACGAAGATCTGTGCCATCTGTCATATGAAAGATAATATGATCATGTTTATCATAGGGTTCATCTTTCTGTTTTATATTGTATTTCCCTTCCATTCTTAGATGAGAAATAAATGCGTCATGATCTAAAATAAAGATCAAATATTTACCATATCGATCTATATCGCATATGGATTGATGAATAAGTGTAGAGACAAATGTTTCTACATCGCCATCAATAATACGTGGATAACGTACTTCTATAGAGTCAATTGTTTTATGAAGTACGAAGTTCTTAAGGGTTCTTCGTACTGTTTCTACTTCTGGTAATTCAGGCATTACTTTAATTCACACCAGTTCTTGGCATAGTTGCTTCTACAATAAGAGGTACATCCATCTTAATGCAGTTTTCCATCTTTTCTTTCACAAGAGACATCACTTCTTCTAGTTCATCTTCAAAGACATCAAAGATCAATTCATCATGTACCTGAAGAATCATCTGAGATTTTAAGTGATGAACTTTGAGTGCTTTATCTACTTCAATCATCGCAAGTTTTAGAATATCTGCTCCCGTTCCCTGGATTGGTGTATTCATTGCATATCTCTGTGCCTGCTGACGTACCATGAAGTTCTTATCATTGATGGTAGGATATATCTTTTTCTATTCAATAGTGTAGAGACATAACCCTGTTTTTTACATACTTCTACGACTTCATCCATATATGTTTTTACTTCTGGATAGGTTTCAAAATATTTATTAATGAAGTTTCTTGCTTCGGTAATGGACATACCAATGTCCTTAGAGAGTCTGAATTCACTCATACCATAGATGATTCCAAAGTTAACGGCTTTCGCCTGTGAACGCATCTGTGGAGTGACTTCTTCATCTTTCACACCAAATACTAAAGCAGCTGTATGTCTATGGATATCCTTACCTTGATTAAAGGCATCAATAAGGTTCGTTACATGAGCCATATGTGCAAGTATTCTTAACTCAATCTGAGAATAGTCGAAGGATACAAGATAACCATTATGTGATACAAAGGCTTTTCTAATTAATTTTCCTTCTTCACTTCTTACAGGAATATTCTGAAGATTTGGATCAACAGAAGACAAACGTCCTGTATGGGTAAGTGTCTGTTTGTAGATTGTATGAATCTTATTGTCTGGGAAGACCTGTTCCTGCAGTCCTTTTAAGTATGTAGAAGAGAGTTTAGTCAACATTCTATATTCAAGAACAAGTGGGACAACAGGATGGGCATCAATGATCTTTTCTAAGACATCCTGGCTTGTAGAATAACCTGTCTTTGTCTTCTTGCCGCCCTTTAAGCCTAGATCTTCAAATAAGACCTGACCTAACTGTTTAGGTGAAGAGATGTTGAAGGTTGTACCTGAGATGCGGTAGATATCATTAGACAACTTTTCAATTGTTTCATCAAAGGCTTCATCCATTTCCTTTAATACATCTAAGTCTATTTCAGTTCCTGCAAATTCCATTTCTCCTAGAATACGTGTCACAGGAAGCTCAATGTCTTCATATAGTTCATACTGCTTTTTATCTTTTAATTCTTTTGTGACAACATCTTTTAATTCATAAATAGCCTTGGCTTTAGAAACAGTATGCTGAGCAAGTAAAGCATCATCTGGAATATGCTTTTTAGCACCCTTTCCAAATACTTCTTCATCATACTGAACACCATCATAGTCAAAGTGTGTACATACATATTTGAGTTCTTCTTTAATAGCTGGTTCTAATACATAAGATGCAAGAGACAAATCAAATGTAATAACCATTGATTTCTACACCATTCCATCTAGAACCTATGACTGCACTCTTGATATCATAACCATACTTCTTCTTAGTTTCATCCTTTAGATAAGCAAGGAATGATTCATCCTTAAGGGCATTCTCATAAGAAATAAAATAAGCCTGTTCATCATTATAGATACCATAACCTAGAATAATAGAACGATGGTAATTTGTATCATAAATAGAAGCATAGACAGCACTGTCTTTTGTGATTTCAGGCATATGGTCCACTATTTCTAGCTTTAGTTCCTTTTTAGGTGCTGCTTCAATTGTCATAGATTTAATCAAAGAGTTCATATCATATGTTTCATAGAATGACTTTAATGTGTCATAGTCATAGCCTTCATACTCTGCTTTCTTCAAATCAACATCTAAAGGAACATCTCTAAGTATTGTAGCCACCTTCTTGCTCATTAAGGCATCTTCCATACCTGCTCTGATCTTTTCACCCATCTTACCCTTGAGTTCATTCTGGTGTTCTTCTAATCCTTCAATGGTTTCATACTGGTGTAATAGTTTTAAGGCAGTCTTTTCACCTATACCTTTGATACCTGGGATATTATCAGCAGTATCACCCATTAATCCTAGGAAATCTCTGATCTGATCCGGCTTTAAGCCATATTTATCAAGTAAAGTCTGTTCGTTATAAATATCAAGTTCAGTCACACCTTTGACTGTACGATAGATTGTCGTTTGAGGCGAAATAAGCTGGAATGCATCTTTATCTCCTGTATAGACCGATACTTTCAGATTATTCTTTTCACCAAAATCAACAAGTGTACCAATAATATCATCACCTTCAAAGCCTTCTACTTCATACCATGTGATATTATGGGCTGTTAAGTATTCTCTTGCGAGAGAGAACTGAGGAATCAGTTCTTCTGGTGTTTCTTTTCTTTGGGCTTTATAGGTATCCAACAATTCATTACGGAATGTTTCTTTCCATAATCAAATGCGACAATCACATACTTAGGATTATTATCAAGGATCTTATCCACCATACGGGCAAATCCATAGACACCATTAGTAGGAATACCATTACGATTCACCATATAGTTTCCTGTATAGCTAGTGGCATAGAATGCCTTAAATAGTAATGAGTTCCCATCTATTAAAATCAATTCTTCCATTTTATAACTCCTTTACTTGATTGATAATAAGAGATAAACGATCACGGTATTGAACACGTACATTCATTTCCACAATCTTTCCTCTTTCTAATATATTCTTAAAACGTTCATATTGGTTAGAGAAGCAGACAAATTCTACCTGTCCTGTTTCATCCTGTCCTTCAATGAATGCCATTTCTCGACCTTTCTTATCTACAATGGCACGTACTGAACTAATAGAACATACAACTAATATATTACGATCCATATAGTTTTCTACATCTACAAGATTAACTAAGGGATGCTTGATCTTCTGTTTTACATAAACAATAGGATGTGTAGATACATAGAGACCAAGTACTCCTCTTTCTCTTTCTAAACGTTCATATTTGTTTTCTCTGACTTCTTCAAAGATTGGCTTTTCATCCACCCCTAATTGAATATACTCTAACATCAGTGAAATATTCTTACGTAAATAAGCACGATTTTTATTAAATTCATCAAAAGCTCCTGCATCAATTAAACTTTCTAGCATCTTAGATGAAAGAGAAGGGATACGGGATAAGAAATCATACATATCCTTAAAGAGACCTTTTTCTCTTTCCTTAAGAATCATCTTATAGCCTGCAGCCCCTACATTCTTAATAGAGACTAAAGAATAACGTATTCCTCCTTCTTCTACTACAAAGCGTGAATAAGAATAATTAATAGAAGGTGGAAGAATCTTGACTCCATAGCGTTTAGATTCTTCTATAATACGCATCTTACTAGAAGCAGAACCTGATTCATTGGAAAGAATAGCTGCAAAGAAATAGAGTGGATAATTGGCTTTTAAATAAGCCAATTGATAAGCCATATAACCATAGGCGACAGAGTGACTCTTATTAAAGCCATAGTTCGCAAATTTCTCTATCATCTGATAAAGTTTCAAGGCAATCTTTTCATCAAATCCTTTCTTGATAGCTCCCTGAAGGAATTCTTCCTTCATACTAGCCATCATGCTTTCATCTTTTTTAGAAACAGCTTTTCTTAATATATCTGCACGTCCTAAAGAGAATCCTGCAATGACCTGAGCAATCTGCATGATCTGTTCCTGATAAATCATAATACCATAAGTAGACTTTAGAATAGGTTCAAGTTCCTTGACTAAATAAGTAATATTATTTTTATTCTTTCTACCTTCTAGATAGAGAGGAATATTTTCCATTGGACCAGGTCGATATAAAGCCACTGCAGCGACGATATCATCAAAATGATCCGGTTTCATCTTCATAAGTAATGAACGCATTCCACTTGATTCTAACTGGAAGACACCTGTTGTATCACCACGAGAGATAAGGTGGTAGTACGTGCATCATTAAGAGGGATACTATTGATAGAAAATGTCTGACCAAGTCTTCTTTCTATATCCTTCATAATATAATCAATCATAGTCAGATTCTTAAGTCCTAAAAAGTCCATCTTGAGTAAACCTGTTTTTTCAATATAGTCCTTAGAATACTGGCTCATGATCATATCACTTGGACCGATGACCAAAGGCACAACATCTCTTAATGGTTCATAGGATAAGACAACCCCTGCTGCATGCATTGTAATATTACGTGGAAGATATTCTACTAAGCTCATAGGCGCAATAAGGCGTGAAAGCACTGGATCTTTTTGAATCATATCCTGGAATGAGGCACTTGTAGAATAAACTTCAGTAATACTTTTACGATGTTTAGGTGCAGTAGGTATCATCTTCGCAATCATTTCGAGTCTTGGCAAAGGGATACCCATCACTTTTCCTAAATCCTTTATTGCGACACGTGGACCATATGTAGAAAAAGCGACAATCTGTGCCACATGATCATGACCATATTTGTTGCATACATATTGAATGACTTCATCACGACGATCATCCTGGAAGTCTACGTCAATATCTGGCATGGATACTCTTTCTGGATTCAAGAAACGTTCAAAAAGAAGATCATATTTTAAAGGATCAATATTTGTGATTCCTAAGCAATAGGCAACCAATGAGCCTGCCGCAGATCCTCTTCCTGGGCCTACGAGTATACCATGTTTTTTCGCATATTGTACATAATCAAATACAATTAAGAAGTAATCATCATACCCCATAGTATGAATAGTTTTTAATTCATAAAGTAAACGGTCTTTATAATCATCTGTGATAGTCTGATTTTTAAAGCGTTGTTTCAATCCTTTAATACAAAGATGTCTGAGATATGCCCCACTATCACCATGAGGTGTCTGATAGTGAGGAAGACCGTTCTTTGTTTTTTGAATAGAACCATAACAGTTATCAATCATTTCTTCTGTATTCTTAATAATATCTGGATAACGGCTAAATAATTCTCTGATTTCTTTTTCTGTTTTTAGATAACGCTCACGTGTAAGTGGTTCATAATCCTTAGAAAGCACTTCTCCCTTTTTAGAAGCTTGTAAGAGATCAAGTGTAAAGGCATCATGTGGATGTAAATAACGCACATCATTACCCCAGATACAGGAATATCTAAGAATTGAGCATATTTAATCAATGTCTGATTACGAAGTGTATGTCCCTTGAGGCCATCTTCCACAATCATGATACGATAAGAGGCACCAAAGAGCTTCTTCATAATTTTCATAAAACTTAGTACTGGACTCTCTATTTGAGCATGAGTGAGCAAGTCTTCTTTACTTGTCGCTTCTTGTTCGATGAGTCGATCTTCATATTCATGAGATACAACATAAAGATGATCACGATAGTTGGATAAAGCTTTCAATGTGATAGCTTTATTCTCATTGAGATTAATATCACTCACAATACGTACTAAATCCTTATAACCTACATCATCACGTGCATAAAGTGCAAGATGAATCAGGTCATCATTAAACAAAATAGAGGCGTTGACACCTAGTATCGGCTTAATAGAAGCTTCTTGCAGGCTTCATAGAATTCATAGGCCCCATACATGTTGTTATCATCTGTTAAGGCAAGAGCTGGATATGTTTTGATTTTGCGTTGTCTATAAGCGCATTAATTAATAGAGTACTCTCTTGAAAGCTATAAGCACTTTTAATTTGTAAGTGTCCAAACATGGTATCCTCTCCTTCCTTGTTCCTCATTATACCAAATTATCCCTTTCATTTATAGTTAGATGAAAAAAGAACATGCCTAAGCACGTTCTTCGAGTTCATCCATTTTAGTCTGTATTCTTGATTGTACAAGATTAGCTACTTCTACGCTGTTCATATCCTTATATTCTTCATAAGGAATTGGTGATAGATAATGAATACCACAATCAACTCTCTTAATAGAATTACTGTCTAATACTTTAAAACAGTTATGCATGACACATGGAATAATTGGCACCTGTGCATCCATAGCCGGTTTAAATGAACCACCCTTGAATTCTAATAATTCATTTCCTTTTTTAGAACGTGTCCCTTCTGAAGATCACATAAGGAATACCTTCAGACATTTCCTTTTTAACCTGTCTCATAAGCTTCATAGAAGCTCTTAAGTTTGTACGGTCAATAGCAGGATATTCCATGAATTCAGCTACATCTCTTAAGAAGATAACATCTAATAGTTCTTTTTTAAAGACAATCTTGAAAGGACGTTCAATACTGTCAAATAATGCAAGGATATCAAATAATCCCTGATGGTTTGGAGCTACAAAGAAACCACCTGTTTCAGGAAGATATTCTGTACCTGTAATAGTTAGATTAACACGTGCTCTTTTAGTTGCTTTCTTTAGAAGTCTTCTTGTCCAGTCAATACGATTTTCAAAAGGAATCGTATCCTTATGCTTCTTGATATGTTTTAACTGGAAGATCAGTACTGGTAATTCAAAGAAGAAACGAAGCACAATTAATATAAGTCTTTTCATTTTTGATAGATTTCTAGTGTAAATGTCTCAAATGGCTTTTCTTCTACGAGACGATAGTTATATTCAGAAAAGTCAGGGAAATATGTTTCTCCTGTATAGTCTCCAGGAATTCGTGATAAAAGAATCTGATCACAATATGGAAGTGCCTGTTTATATACAGAAGCACCACCGGAAATAAAGAGGTCTTCACCACGTTCTTTAAAAGATTGAATCGTTCCTACTAAATCATCCACGACTTCTACTCTTTCATCTTCAAAGTTATGAGAGAGAACGATTGTATGACGTTTAGGCAAAGGTTTACCAATGGCCTGATAAGTTGTTTTACCCATTAATAATGTATGATTGAGTGTAGTACTTCTAAAGTGTTTAAAGTCTTCGCTGTTATGCCATGGCATCCCATTGTCTGTTCCCTTCTTACCAATGAGATTATTCTTATCAGCTGCAACAATGATAGTGATCATACACTGACCTTACCTTTCAATGGACCATGAGATTGATAACCTTCTAGTTTGATATCTTCAATCTTGAAATCAAATAGATTATCAATATCTTTATTTAATACAAGACGAGGAAGAGGAAGTGGTTCTCTTTCAATCTGAGTCTTAACTACATCAAAGTGATTCTTATAAATATGAGCATCACCAATTGTATGAATAAATTCTTTTGGTTCATAGCCACATACCTGTGCAAGCATACATGTAAGTAAAGCATAAGATGCAATATTAAACGGAACACCTAAGAATGTATCAGCACTTCTCTGATATAACTGACAGCTTAAATATTTCTTATCACTTGATACATAGAACTGCATGAGTGTATGACATGGTGGTAAAGCCATCTCATCTACCTGACTAGGGTTCCATGCAGAAATAATATGTCTTCTAGAGAATGGATTATTCTTTAAAGAATCAATGAGTTTCATTAGCTGGTCAGTGCCTTCATTATTGAAGTTACGCCACTGTGCACCATAAACAGGACCAAGGTTACCATGCTTACTAGCAAAGTCATCATCATTCTTGATCTTTTCTACAAATTCTTCTAATGTTTCACCATTAAAGTCTTCACTCTTCTTAAAGTCTTCATAAGGCCATTCGTTCCATATTTTTACATTACGGTCTACAAGATATTTGATATTTGTATCACCTTGATAAACCATAATAGTTCTTCCGCAATAGGACGTAAATACATCTTCTTAGTAGTAAGAAGAGGAAATCCTTCACGTAAATCATAGCGTGTCTGATATCCAAATACAGAACGTGTACCAGTCCCTGTGCGATCAGGACGGTCTTCACCATGTTCTAGGATATATCGACACATATCTAGATATTGTTTCAAAATTTATTCCTCCTTTATGCATTTGTCCTCATAATAACATAAATCCTCATATAGATGTTAAACAAAAGCCCTATCTTTGTATAAAAAAGAAGAAGTATTTCTACTTCTTCATCTGTTCACGGTAGTTTTCCATCATATCTTTAAATATTTCAGCACTTGTAGGAGGTGTGAAAGTGACTGCATTCGCACCTGCTTCAATGACTTCTTTAATTGTTTCTTCAGTTGGTCCACCAGTCGCAATAATTGGAAAATCCTTATCAATAGCGCGTAGTGCCTTGACGATTTCTACTGTATTCTTTCCACCAGATACATTGATGATTCTTGCACCACTATGTAACATACGTTCTTCTAAGTCTTCGTCCAAAGATACAACAGTGAGGACAATAGGAATATCTACTATACGTGATAATTCTCTGATCATTTCTGTATGTACAGGGGCATTGAGTACAACAGCAGCTGCACCATGTAATTCTGCATCTAAGGCAATCTTGAATACTCTTGCACCATTGGTAGTGCCTCCTCCTACTCCTACAAAAACCGGTTGTCTGGCGACACCAATAATCGCATTGGTGATCTGGATTGTAGGTGTAAAAGGATAAACAGAAAGAATCGCATCTGCGTTATTATTCGCAATAAGTGCAACATCTGTACTAAACAATAAACTTTTTATACGTCTTCCATTCACATTGATACCACTGGCTTTGTACATCACTTCTGGTACTTCTACAGTATGTTTTAATGTGGACTGTATTCTTGGTGTCATTTTAGGGGTTTTCATTAAATCATTCATATTTCTCACTCCTTTGAGTATTATTATACTCACGTTTTAAAAACAGTATATGAACAAAAGAAAAAAAACCAGCAATGCTGGTTTTTAGATTAAGAATGCGAAATATGCGATAAATAGTAAGAATAGTACCCAGACCATCTTGTTGATATCTTTAGCCTGACCTGTCGCAATCATGCTGATAACATAAACGATGAATCCTAATGCGATACCATTACTAATTGAATATCCAAGAATCATGAAGATGATTGTAACGAAACCACTTGCCGCAAAGACCAAGTTATCCCACTTGATATCCTTTAACTGTGAAGCCATTAAGATACCAACGATAACTAAAGCTGGGGCAGTGACTGCATCAGTAATCATAGATAATACTGGATAGAAGAATACTGTTAATAAGAAACAGATTCCTGTTGTACATGCAGTTAAGCCTGTACGTCCTCCTACTCCAACACCTGAAGTAGATTCTACGAAAGATGTCACTGTAGAAGTACCAATCATTGAACCAAATACTGTACCTACTGCATCTGCAAGTAATGCACGTTCAACATTCACTAATTCACCATTTTCATCAATAAGATCAGCCTTTGATGCAACAGCTACTAATGTACCGGCTGTATCAAAGAAGTCTACGAATAATAATGAGAAAATTGCAACGATACACTGTGGATGAGTGAACATTTCGTTGAACCCTCTTGCAAAAGCACCTACTAAACTGAAATCAAAGTTAACTGATACAACTTTAGTTGGTAACTGTGGCATACCTTTTAATCCAAAAACTGAACCAAATACAACACCAACTACCGCAGTAATGATTAAGCCATAGAATACAGCTGCTGGCTTATTCTTTACTAATAATACTAATGTGATGATGATTCCAAATAAAGCAAGTAATACTGTTGGATTCTTTAAGTTTCCTAATGCTACAAATGTAGATTCACTTGCCACTACGATACCTGCATTCTTTAAACCTACGAATGCAACAAAGAAACCAATACCTGCACCAATCGCAAGCTTTAACTGTGCAGGAATCGCATTAATAATCATACGACGGATGTTTGTCACTGTAATGATGACAAAGATGATACCTGACACGAATACACAGGCTAATGCCCCTTCAGGTGATAATCCCATCTGTCCTACAATTGTATAAGTGAATAATGCGTTAACACCCATACCTGGCGCAAGAGATACAGGGTAGTTTGCCATTAATCCCATGAAGATGCTTGCGGCACCTGCAGAGATTGCAGTCGCTAAGAAGACACCCTGATGACTCATGTGTGCCTGTCCTAAGATGGCAGGGTTGACTGCAAGAATATAGGCCATTGCTAAGAAGTAGTAATACCAGCTAGTATTTCAGTCTTAACATTTGTCCCATGTTCTTTTAAGTGAAATAATTTTTCCATTGTTTTCTCCTCTCAAAACAAAGCACATTATAGTATATTCTTACACTTTATGCAAATACAAAAAATCCCCTTATAATGAGGATTTATTGTAATTATTCATGATATCTAGAATAGAACTGATGACTTTTTCAAGGGAACCATCATTTATAATATGATAGTCACATGATGACATATATTTATCTCTACGTTCTTTATCTAAAGCATAAAGCTTGTCTGGACCATCCTGTAATAGGGGTCTGCCACTTGGATCGACATCCTTCACAATATCTTCAATTGGACGGTCAATATAGAAAACAACACCATTTTTCTTTAGATATGCAATGTTTTCAGGTCTTTTAATCACCCCACCACCAGTAGAGATGATCTTCCCTTCTAACTCAGATACTTCTTTACAGCAGGTTGTTTCATTATTTCTAAAATAGTCTTCAGAAATCGCAAACATATCTGGAATGGACATATTAAAGCGATTCACAAGATAATCATCTAAGTCAATCATTTCATGACCTGTTTTTTGTGAAAGCATATGTCCGAATGTAGTTTTACCACTTCCCATGATTCCAATTAAAACGATATTTTTCATGATTCCTTCCTTTCATAGTTACCAATCATTCTAAATGTATTGGTATATGTTTTGATTTCCTGTAAGGCACGCTGTACATGATCCTGATTCAAGTTACCATCTATATCTAAATAGAAATAGTATTCCCATGGAGACAATGGAAGTGGTCTTGATTCAATGCGGGCCATGTTGATGTTGTGTTCCTTAACGACTCTCATGACTTCATAAAGAGCACCGACTTCATGATTGACTGTGAAGACCATACTGATACGATTGGCAGATGGTCTTATTTCATATTGTCTTGCGATAATGATAAAGCGTGTATGATTGCTTTGATCATTTTGTATTGCCTTGGCAATAATATCAAGATTATAGAGCTTAGCTGCTTCACTAGAGGCAATCGCTCCTATTGTCTTATCCTGTGCTTCACTGATATATTTTGCAGCTGCAGCAGTGTTCAAATACTCATGACCTTCAATATGATGTGAATTTAAGAATTCAGAAGTCTGTTTTAAGCCCTGTACATGGCTATAGACATCTTTGATATCGTCTAAAGTAGCTCCTTTGATACCAAGTAGATTCTGGTCTATTGTGATAGACTGCTCACCTACAATATAAAAGCCATACTTAGTGAGTAAGTCATAGTTATCATTAATAGCGCCTGTAGAGGAGTTTTCTAGAGGAAGTACACCATAGTCTATATCTCCTTCTTCTAATGCCTTATAGACATCTTCAAAGCGAGGATAGTTGATGCCTTCAATGTCTCCAAACCAGCTTTTCATAGCCTGATTAGAGAAAGAACCAGGAACACCCTGATACCCTACTTTAAAGTATTCTTTAAATTCTGTTGCTTCATATTTCTTTAAAGGAATAAAAGTAGACTGATAGCTTTTAGATAAATTCATTGTATCCTGAACAAACGTTTTCGCATAGGCTTCAAGAGACTTATCTTCTAGACGATCTACATTCTTTTGAATAACCTCTTTTTCTCTATCCTTCTGAAAAATCTGCATATCATGGGCTAATTTATATGTAATAACATCTTTCGCAACATGCATGCGTTTTTCAAATAAAGCGATGATTTCCTTATCAATTGCATCTATTTCTTCTCGACAAGTTTTTAAATCTTTCATAGTGCCTCCAACATATCTAATACACCTAGTGCTGCCATCGCTTCCACAACAACAATTGCACGAGGAATGATACATGGATCATGTCTTCCAACAATTGCTAATTCTGTATTTTCATGTGTTTTCACATTGATTGTTTTCTGTTTTAAAGAGATAGATGGTGTTGGTTTAATGCCTACTGTAAATAATAATGGCATACCATTGGAAATACCACCAGTAATACCACCATTATGGTTTGTAGAAGTCTTGACTTCTTCTCCTTCATAATAATAAGCATCATTCGCCTCTGTTCCTTTGAGTAGAGTAATATCATCTAAATCACCAAATGAGACTGACTTACAGCAGGAATACTGAAAAGTAATGGTGATAAATGAGCTTCAATACTATCAAAGAAAGGATTTCCAACTCCAGCAGGGAGTCCTGTCACAGCACATTCAATCTTTCCACCTACACTGTTGCCTTCTTTTCTTGCTTTTTCAATTGTTTCCTGCATCTGTGCATAAATATCATCATGAATAACAGGATAGTCTTTCTGGTTGAGTTCTTCTAAGTAAGCTGGAGTAATATTTAGTGGATAATGCGTATCTTTCACATCTTTAACAGATAGAATATGTGCACCGACATGAATACCTTTTTCTTTTAAAATCTGTTTTGCGATAGCACCTGCAAAAACGATTGGTGCTGTAAGTCTTCCAGAGAAGTGTCCTCCGCCTCTGACATCATTAAAGCCTTTATATTTAATATAAGCAGGATAATCTGAATGTCCTGGACGCATATTATCCTTCAAATAAGAATAATCCCTAGAATGCTGAGATGTATTTTTAATAATTCCACATAGTGGTGCACCTGTTGTATAGCCATCTAAGACACCACTGAGTATTTCTACTTCGTCTGCTTCTTTTCTTTGCGTACTCATTTTGTTCTTACCTGGAGCACGTCTTTGCATATCTTTATTAATAGCATCCATATCTAACTTAATACCAGCAGGAAGATTGCCTATTGTGATTCCAATAGCTTTACCATGGCTTTCACCAAATAAAGATAATTCAATATGATGTCCCCAATTAGCACTCATGGTACTCACCACCTAGTGACTTGAAGTCTTCAAAGAAGCCTGGATAACTCTTCTTTACACAATCCTTATCATCAATAGTAATTGGACCATTGGCACGTGTAGATAAAATAGCTTCAGCCATACACATACGATGGTCATTAGAACTTGTCACTTCTGCTTTGTTATAAGAAGTTGATCCAGTAATAGTCATACTGTCTTCTTCTTCAACTGCATCTATGCCAGTCGCTTTTAATAGTTCTACAGAAGCAGTTAAACGGTCGCATTCTTTAATACGTAAACGTCCTGCATTGATGATGTGTGATGTCCCTTCTGCTAGACCGCAAGCCACTGATACAACAGGCATCAAATCTGGACATTGAGAAGCATCAATAGTGGCTGGTTTGATTTTATCGCAGACCACTTTAATACCCTCACTTGTTTCTACAATTTCTCCACCCATCTGTTTCATAATATCTAAAATAGCTCTATCACCTTGTGATGAGTGCATATTAAGATTAGTAAGTGTAATATCACTGCCGAGTAAATCAGCCACTAGATAGAAAGCGGCTTGTGAGAAGTCTGCTTCTACATTGTAATCACATGGTTTATAGTTCTGATTACCACGAATCTGGAATGCCTGATAATCATGATTAATGATTTCAATACCAAACTTTTCTAACATATCAAGTGTTAAATCAATATAGCCTTTAGATTCTAAAGGTGTTGTTATTTTAATTAAAGAATCACCCTGTAATAAAGGTAAAGTAAATAACAATCCACTGATAAATTGTGAAGAAACATTACCTGGTACTTCAAATATATCTGAATGAAGCTGACCATCTAGAATAACATCTAAACGTTCTGAGTCTTTTCTAAGATAGGCAATCTTTTGTTTATCAAAGATATCATAGTATACATCAAGTGGTCTTTGTCCTAGTTTTCCTTTGCCGACAAAGTGTACACGAGAAAAGTTAACGAGTGATAAAGGCATAAGGAAACGTAATGTAGAGCCTGATTCATGAGCATCTATTTCTACTCTTCCTAGTCCTAATGTAATAGAACCATCAATAATTAAAGTATCGCCTTCCTGCTTAATAATCGCGCCTAAGGCTTTCATGCCTTCTATAGTGCTTCAATGTCTTCTGAAT